>Ga0265296_1001255_pt1 | contig 30074 bp, 30 predicted proteins | sample MunlanPumphouse1_FD_189073 | JGI IMG/M metagenome (GOLD analysis project Ga0265296, IMG submission 189073) | Groundwater microbial communities from a municipal landfill in Southern Ontario, Canada - Pumphouse #1 | ecosystem: Environmental > Aquatic > Deep subsurface > Groundwater | place... | reverse complement strand
GCCCAGCCGACAACAAAGAAAACAATAGCTAAAATAAGCTTTGGAGCGAATTGAATAAAGCCCCACCACAAACTTTGCAGTGATACATTAAAAACATCACCCCATGTCATCCAAATATTACTCATAATAAATTTCGCCTCTTCAGCGAATCAGCCGATGAGGCTGAAAAAGTTACTAATAATAAATACTTTTTAAGTTTCGACCTTAGAAAAGTTCTATATAATTATAGCAATTTTTAAGCCTTTTTTAAAGTTTGTGTGGATAACTCTTTAGCCTGAAAAACAACCTCATGAGGAAAATCAAGGATGTCTCGAACGAGCTTGTCATACATATCTAATCTGTAAATAAACTCTTTAGTGTCAAAAACAGCATATACCAGTTCTGTTCCTATTTCAGCTTCAAGTTTGCGTATCTCTTCTTCAATTTTACTTCTCTTCATTCTGTCCCCAACAATCAATAAATCTACTCGAGTGTCTTTGTTCTTTATAAAAACACCCGAAAGCAGAAGGAGTTTTACTCGTCCAACTTTTTTAAAGCTATCAGCAATAGTTTTTTTGTCTAAAGAATCAGAACTGACTAAAAGTCTATCCAGTTCGCCGGCATATTTAAAGAGAGGATTAAAAAACCAATTAGTTTTGTTTATTTTAATAAAATCAACAGAAGCCAAAAGCTTAATTTCCCGACTGACAGTATTTGGATTTACACGACTTCTTTTTATGATATTTTTTCTGTTAAAACCATCCTTCGGATTAAGCAGAAAAAGCCTCATTATTTTGACTCTGGCAGGACTACCCAATATTTTCCCTAGAATTTCCATATAAGTATATAATACTACCTTTTATATAAAAAACAAGACAAAAAACAAAAAAAATCCAAAATAGTGCTTTTTTCGGCATACGCAATATTAATTTCGTAAACCACATTCAGGTTCGAGTGCGAGCCGTGAAAAAGCAACTATTTTGGATTTTTTTATAATATTTATTTTAATTCTATTTTGCCCCCAGCTTCCTCAATCTTTTTCTTAAGTTCATCAGCTTCTGCTTTCTTCATCCCCTCTTTCAGGGTGGAAGGAGCAGCATCAACTAAGTCTTTTGCCTCCTTAAGACCAAGACCCAAAACTTCTTTCACTACTTTCATCACTGCTATTTTTTGTTCGCCAGCAGAAGCAAGTACAACAGTAAATGCATCTTTTTCTTCAACTGCCTCAGCAGCACCAGCGGCAGGACCAACAGCAGCTACTGCTGCAGCAGATACTCCGAATTTTTCCTCTATTGCCTTTACAAGTTCATTCAGTTCTAAAACTGATGCTCCTTCAAGGTCTTTCATAAATGTATCAAATTTCATAAATTTTTTCGTTATTTAATAATAATTTTATTTCTTTTTGGCTACCTCATTAACTGCAATAGCCAAACGTTGCATAGGAGATTTGAGCAAGAAAGCAATTTTGGAAAGCAATACTTCCCGAGTAGGAATAGTAGCTATTTCCATCATTTTTTCTTTACCAACAAATTTCCCTTCAAAAATTCCTCCCAAAATATCTAAGATACCTTTGTGAGTTTTTTGAAAATTGTAAATTTCACGAGCGGAAGCAACACTATCTTTTGAATAGGCCATAGCCACTTCACCGGAAAGTTCAGGGGTTTCCCCTTCTGCTTTTTTAGCTAGAGCGCGTTTCAATAAAGTTTTTCGAGATACTCGATAATCTACTCCTTGCTCTCGCAATCCACGACGAAGAACAGTTTCATCGCTGACATTCATACCGTGAAAATTTACAAAGACTACAGATTCAGATCCTTTGATTGCTTTCTCAAGATCTTTTACCATTTCTTCTTTTTTTGATTTTAGTAACATAATTTTTTGTTTTTTAAATAAAAAAAACGGCTTTTAGGCCGCAAGCTTGTCCGCCCCTGGCGGATATCGACCCACTAAATAGGACTTATTGTTTGCCTATCTTCTTTGCGGTATTTCTAATATAGCACAATCATTCTATTTTGCAACTTCTGCTTTATTATTCAGTGTATTTGTTGATTCATACTCTTTATCAAGATTACTTACCAAAACCACTCCAATCAATCCAATAAGTATCATCATTGTAAAAATAACCAACGTTTTCCAAAAATGCTTTGTCATTACTTTTTAAGTATAACATTTCCCCTTCACCTGGTGTAGGGGAAATTTATTTGACAAAAAATTGAAATGTAATATAATATAAAAAATTACTTAAATCATGTAGTACATTCAACAATAAAATCGAGGTATATATGGAAGATATTCATTTAAAAACTCTCGCTTATTTCGTAAGTTTCACCTTAATAAGCATTTACTGGCTTTCCCTCTTTCGCACATTACGTGTAATGGCGAAAAGAGCGTACACCAGATCATACGGAACACGTACAGAATTGAAAGCGTATGTGAGAATATTTGAAGCGGAAATAACAAACAAATTATTTTTTAAAGGATTAGAATATTTAGAAAATAAAAACTTAAAATTAATTTTTCTATTGTATTCCATCTTTTATATAATATTTTCTTATTATCTTCATAATGCTTCAGCCTTTTGGGCTTCAATCGTTCTCGTAACAATAAATATCTTTTCTTATCTTGAAGCCAAACATGATATAAAAAATTTTGATTTAGCCTAAACAAAAAAACAAAAATGAGACCACCTAGGAGGAGGTCTCTTTTTCATTTTACAACGAAGTATCTACTGTAATCACATAAGGCGAAAGGTAGTCGTAAAATTTATCAGCACCGGTAGTTAAATCTTTGATATGTAATTTAATTTTATACACGCCATTTTGCAATAATCCCCCGCTGGACAAAAGCCCATTCCAACTTTTGGTGCATATTTTGGTATTATCTACACAACCAGCTCCATCTTGAAATATTTTGTAAAAAGTATGGTCGCTTTCTCTTTCAATTTTTACAGAAACCCAATCAACATTTTCACTGGTATTAATAACCAAAGAAAGAGGATTTGTGACAGTTGGATTTGCAGTAATGTTTGATGCTGTGCCATTAAATGTATATCCGGTAATTAAAGGTACAGGAGTATTATCTGGAATTACTTCCGGCGGAGGTGGCGGTTCTGGGTCAGGCTCTGGATCTGGAATCGGATCTGGCTCGGGCTCAGGGATTGGGTCAGGAATTGGGTCTGGTGTGGGTTCTGTAGAAACTTGAGATGAATCATATACCTGATACGGCTTTAATATCATATCAAAACCTCCTGTACGATTGGGTGGAGATGTCGCCGCTAGATCATACCAACTGCCTGAAGGAAATGTTTGAAAATGGTTGTAAGAGCCATCCCAACCTACCCACATATTTTCATCTACATTTGAAATGTTTGTATGACCAGTAGAATCAGTAATATTATTATGTGAAATAGTATAAGTGTAACCAGTCGAATCCCATTGAATGACAACATCATAAATCGTGCTATTCATTCTATTTTGAGGACTGTTTTCTAAACTGGAGACAATTCTATCAACAAGTTCAAATCCTTTTTGCGGATCATGATTGAAAATACCGCGTTCGAGACATAGACCACAATACATTCCCGATTGCTGTGTTTGAATTTTAAATTGTTCTTTTAAATATTTATTCACATAAGTATCAGACCAATCATATATATTAGACCCAGTAAAAGCCCAAACTTGCCAATCTTTACCATCGCCATTATTGGTGCCAAAAGAATATTTAGGAATATAAGTATAAGTAGAAGGAATAGTCTCAAAACTCAAATTCTCATCTTCATTCACAGGAATACGAATCGAGTTTCCAGCATCATCATCAGCTGTAAAATAATAGTCATAATCTCCTGTATCGTATAAAATATTATCAGTAATATATGCTTCTCCATTAATAAAATCTCCATCGCTAAAAACATCCGAGCTAGATGATATTTTTTGCATTTCTGTGTCCGAAAGAGAATCTCCGGTGGTAATGTTCGTAGTGTGTAGTTTTACATTTTGGGGCGCATTGTTATTGGGGTCTGTAAAGATTATTTGAAAAGTAAAAGGTGTTAAATTTGTTCTCCCGCGAGTCGGATTTATCCCACCAACTGTATGAGAACCTTTATTGGGAAGAGAAAGAGTGGAAACTGTGGAAATTGATTCGTTTTTATATACAGAGAAAGGTGGCAAAACCATATCACTTCCACCAGTACGATTCAATGGCGAATTTGGCACAATTTCTTGCCAATTTCCAGAAGGAAATGTTTGAAAATTATTGTAAGAACCATCCCAACCAACCCATAAATCGTTGTTCATATTTGGAACATTCGTATGTCCGCTAGCATCAACTATAGAACCGTGAGAAATAGTATAATCATATCCGGTGGAATCCCATTGAAGTACAACATCATAAGTTATACCATTCATATTATTTTGCGGACTATTTTCCAAACTAGTTTTAGAAATAAGATCAGCAGTTTCAAAACCTTCCTGTGGGTCATGATTAAAAATTCCTCTCTGCAAACACTGAGAACACCAATTAGAACCTGCATTAACCTGAATTTTAAATTGCTCACGCAAATAATTATCTACATAAGTATCGGACCAATCATAAACATTAGACCCATTAAAAGACCAGACCTGCCAATTTTTCCCGTCGCCGTTATTTTTTCCAAAAGAATATTTTGAAATATATTTATAAGTGGCAATTGTAATAGCGCGAGTGGCGGTTGAAATATTTCCTGCAATATCAGTGGAGGTATAAGTTATAGTGTATTCACCAATAGTAGCTGTATCAGTAAAAGTTCCACCTTTAACAATAGAAGAAGTTAAATCGCCATCAATATTATCCAAAGCAGTGGCTCCGGCATCAGTGTATGTTGAATTTTTTGTAATTACTTCAGAACTATTGCCGAGCAAAGTAATAACAGGGGCAATTGTATCTGGAACTGGTAGAACAACTGGAGGTTCTGGTTCAGCTGGAGGAATAACTACCGGGTCAGGTTCTGGCTCTGGGATTGGATCAGGCGTAGGTTCTGTTTCTGGTATTAAATCACCACCACTACCACCACCCCCATGAATTACAGTATTAAAAATAACGTCAGCAACAGGAAGCTGCCCCTCCAGAGGCGTTGCCTCCGGAGGGGCAGCAGTTTCTTGCGGAGGAATTGCCTCCGCAGTTGTCTCCTCGGTTTGTGAAGAACTTGGTGAAGGATCATCCTTCACGGGGCTTGAAAAATCAGGCAACGTGGTTATGCTACCAACATCCGGCAAACTTTCTATAGCATTAGCAAATAATCCTTTAATGGTATTTTTTATAGCCAAAGTGGTTTTGTATATACCATTTGCAACATAAACAACAGCTTTTTTAGTATTGTTTATAACAAAATCAGCTGAATTAAGCGCCACACCTTGCACTTTATGAAGAGCAGTAATTTCCGGCGGAGAAATACAAGGATCTTGTGGCAGTTGTTCGTCATTATTTTGAAGTTTATTAAGCGAAGATTTGATATCAGAAATAATTCTGTTGCCTGCATATTTTAAATACGTATCTGAAAAACTATGACCGTTATTGCCATTAGCGATGCTCTGTAACGGAAAGTTAATATTTGATGGCAAAATTTTATGAGTAACTATTTTGGCTATCAAAGAACCAATAACCTTATCAGAACTAGAAGTTAAATATTTTCCCCCACCCGCCACACGACTGGCCGGAGTAGCTACGCCATATACGCCGATTGATTGCTTCGGTACTCCCCCGGGTTTAGAAGCAATTGTGTCATAAAGATTATTAGCATAAAAATTTCCTTGGGAATGACCGACGAGAAGTAACTTTTGAGTGGTAACTTTTTGACTGGCGTCATTCAAAACCTCTACCATATCGTAATCAGAATTATCATCAATAACCATCTGTTTTAATACATCAACGATATCTAAAACACCCAAGAGATGAGTAGGGTTATATAAAAAATCAACTGAAAGTTTTTCGCCATTATAGGGACTAAGTAATTTACGTTCTAAAGCTCGTCTATTTACATCTGCTCCATGTTCATCGGTAAAAATACCATTAATAGTAAGTACTGTATATCCTTTTGATAAACATAAACCAGTATTCTGTGCTGAAACTTTAAAAGAAAAAGAAAATAATAGAATCAAAACGAGAATAAATAATGTTTTATTCTTCATAAAAATATATTATATAAAAATATTAATTAGACAATTTTAAATAATCTATATCACAGTAACGATCTAATGAATTATAACTACCTATTTCCTTATAAAAATCTTTTTGATATTGTTCTCTTTCTTTAGTATTAATCTGCCTATTGTCTATAAATTCAGTCAAGAAATCAGCTTCTTTAAAATAATTATCCATTATTTTTTCATTATCATCATCTCTAATCAAAATTTCTCCTATACATAAATATGCCCTTCCTTCCTCTTGAGCCACTGCAATAACTATATCTGTATTCACCATCGGCTGTATCACTTCCATCTGCAAAGCCAACGCATACTGCAAAAGCACAGCGCGGGTTTTGGCAGAATTTGGATACTCTTTAAACACAGCCAGCTCCACATCATCCCGAATGCCATTATTGTTCGCATCAATCCCTTGCACCGTCGCATCTGCCAAAACCCCTGGGTCCGGCGGAAGATTTTTACCCATCACATCATCTAGCGTAAGTTTAGTATTGTGTATTTTTATAACTTGCTCATCTGTCTCCGCTTGCTTATCAAGATAAATCCAACGACCGATAACTAAAATAATAAATAAACCAAGTAAAATTAAAAAAGCCCACTTCAATATTTTAAAAATCTTGTGAGCCCCCAAAAATATTTTTATTTTTTCCATCAATCAATTATATTCTAAAAAAAATCCAAAACAAATTTATTTTCCCAAAATCTGTGGAAAACTCTCCTGTCAGGTGTCCAACACCCGACAAAAGTTATGGAAGTAGATCTTCTTCTAGTAAAGAAGTTAATCCCCTTTCTTCTCGAAGAAAAGAAATTACATTTAAACATTCTTTTTTATAATTTTCATTACTACCATAAAAATCTAGAAGTTCTTTTGCCTCTTTTTTTGTGACAATAGAAAAATTATTAACATCATATTCCTTTTCACTTGATAAAACTAGATTCATTTTTTCTTTTGGAATATCATGCACCAAATAATTTAAATGAACATAGGGACGAATTTTTAGAAAATAAGCATCATCATCTATTAAATTTGACTTAAATCTACCTTGAAACAATGCTCCATTTCTTTTATGTGTTAAATTAAAATAATTAGTATATCCGCCCAGTAAACGCTTAAAAAATTCTGAAATACCTCCCTCCACTTCTTGTTTTAAAATAAAATGAAAATGATTAGGATTAAAACAATAACAAACAATAGAAACAAGCCTTTGCGGGTGTTGGACACCCGACGGTTCTTTTAATTCAATCAATCGTTCTTTTATGCTTCCTATAGGTTTTATTACATTAAATTCCTTAACACTCAAAACAAACCTCTCAAGGTCTGTCCTATTCATAAAAATATCCCTTTTATCAACACCTCTATTATAAATGTGATAATATTGATTATTTACTAGTGGATCTTTCCTCATATAATTTTAAATTACGGGTGTCCAACACCCGTAATTTTTAAAAATAAAAAAAATATTTAAATTAAAAAGTAGAATAAAACAATTATCTCATAATATTATCCAAATATATAAAATTGTTGTGGATAACTTCAGATTCGGGTGTTGGACACCCGAATGGAAGGAAGGAAAAACCAAAAAATCTTCCGAGAGGAAGATTTTTTGGTGACTTAAAAAACAATTCATCTAATCAGTGTCTAAAAACACCAGCTAGAATATTTTAATTTTAAAAAGTCTTATTGCGAAACGGAGGCATTCATTTTTGCTTTAGTAGCTGGACCGATGAGGCCATCAGCTACTAAACCATTATCTGTTTGCCACTGTTTGATAACCGCAATTGTTTTTGGACCTAACATTCCATCAACTACCAATCCAAGATTCAATTTAGCATTCAAGAATCTTTGTAATTCCTTTACTCCTTCACCTTGGCTACCGTTCTTTAGAACAGCAGTACCAAAGTTGTAAAAAGAAGCAGGAACGGCTGGGGTTGCGGGGGTAGCAGGAGTTGCGGAGACCGAGGCATTCATCATAGCTTTAGTTGCTGGGCCAATGAGGCCATCAGATACTAAACCATTATCTTTTTGCCACTGTTTGATAACCGCAATAGTTTTTGGACCTAACATTCCATCAACTACCAATCCAAGATTCAATTTAGCATTCAAGAATCTTTGTAATTCCTTTACTCCTTCACCTTGGCTACCGTTCTTTAGAACAGCTGTACCGAAGTTGTAAGCAGAAGCGGGAACGGCTGGGGTTGCTGGAACTGCAGGTGATACTCCCGGAACTGCAGGGGTTGCAGGAACTGCAGGGGTAGCTGGAGTTTTTGGTTTAGAACTACCGCCTCCTCCACCTTCACCTCCTCCGCCGCCTCCACCTTCACATACATTGGAAGTATCAGGGGTGACAATTACTGTAGCCGGACCGGTTATCGTGAGATAACTGAAAGTATTAGTGCATGTCTGAGTAAGGCTACCATTATTATCAAGATCAAAGCGCTCTGAAGAACCGAAAACAGTTGTACTCGCAGCAGGCACTTGAATAGTAATATTGGCCGACCCAACTATCACCTCAGTAGCTTCGGAATTGGAGTCAATAGAATAATTGTGGGTTCCTATTGTTACAGTCGTGTTGACAGTAAAAGTCAAGTCTGCAGCATCAACAAAACTAACTCCGGCAAAGAAAGCCACTGCAACAATTAACAAACTAATTTTTAATTTTTTCATTATTTTTTGTGAATTATTTAGAACTACAGAACCGACCTGTTATGAATAATTTTCCGTAGTGTTTTTTTAATTAAGAATTAGTTAGGTTATCGGAGACATGTAACAGTGTATGTGTGTGAAGCTGGATTAACCGTTCCGGCAGCCGTCAATGGTGTAACAACAACAACGATATTTCCTGCGCTAGTCACTGTTACCCCAGCGGTTGCATATTCAGCACTAGTATCGGCATCCACACCGACAGAACACGCATCACCGAATCCAACACCCGTCATCACCTGTGCGCTGTTCTGCGATGCACCACCTCCAGCAAACGCTCCAAAATCAATTACGAATGTTTGTTTTAGAATATTAGTCAAAGGAGCTGCACCTGTTGCCCCAGACGTTGGAGTAATAGTACCTGTGACTGACAAACTAGTACCAGTTGCTGCTCCAATAACTGGAGCGGTCAATGTTTTATTGCTAAGTGTTTGAGCGGTACTAACATCAACTACATTTACACCTTCAACCGCTATTAAACCAGCACTTACTCTTGAGAGAGTCGTGTCAGTAGCATGTCCTAACTCATAAGTAGCAGATTGTAAAGAGGTGCTTATCACAAATGCACCGGCTCCAAAACTTCCTGCCAAAACTGATGCAGCTGGTAGTCCTGTTGCATTTGTCAAAACCCCAGAAGCAGGAGTACCAAGAGCTGGAGTAGTCAATACTGGTGAAGTCAAAGTTTTATTGGTCAAAGTTTCTGTACCTGCTAAAGTCGCCAAGGTACTAGTAGACGAAGGTAGAGTAATCGTTGCATCAGCACCAACATCTGGAATTGCAAGCGTTAATTCAAAAGCATTTGCTGTAAGACCTTCAAATACTAATGGTGAAGCTCCTTGAACAGTAGCTCCAATAGTTAGAAGACTTGCTGCACCACCGATAGTGATGCCATTAGCACCTGCCCCGTCACCAATATTAATAGCCGTTTTAACTCCATCACCACCTCCAATGGATATTTCAGAAACTATTGAAGCTGCTGTGTCGCCAATAGAAATAGCAGCAGTTTGTGCTGTATTTCCAACACTTATAGCTGAAGCCGCAGCTCCACTCAATGTAAGCGCTCCACTACTTGTGATTGTTAAATCTGCAAGTGTAAGTGTTGCGTTTGCTACGTTAGCTCCACCTACAACAAGAGCGAGAGCAAGAAAACCTATCGCTAAAAATTTTAATTTTTTAGACATAATTTTAATTAGGTGCTAGGTTCTAGTTTCTAGGTTCTAGTTTTTAAAAATACTAAACACATAGAATCTATTTTCCCTAGTACCCACAATAAAAACGTTAATAATAAAAAAAACAATAATAATAGTTTCACCTTGTCGGTGAAAATTCTTTAATTGTTTTATAATGCATTTAAAAACAATCAAAGTTTTCATTTGTGCATTCGACACACTAATGAATATATATTTATTATACAACATAAAAACATATCACAACATAAAAAATGTGTATAAGTGGTGGAAAACCCCCACACCTTTTATTCTATTTAAGACTTTCGGAGATTCTTTTTTTAAGTTGCCCTAGTGCTTTACCATCTTTCTTTAGGTTATGCTCTCTTTTTCTAGCGTCATGCTCGTTAAAACAAGCTTCATAATAACGAATTTCAAATGGTCGTCTTGCCTTTGTTGAAAGATTAAGTCCATTATTGTGTTCCGAAAGTCTTCGCCTTAAATCATTTGTTGAGCCAATATACAAGTTCTCATCCTTTAGACTTTTTAAGATATATACATAATACATAACCATATTGTATGATTTAAGGATATAAAATGAAAGGTGTGGGGGTAAAGGTTCTAGGGGCTAGAAAAAACTTATGCAAAAGCGAGTTGTTTGCTTTCCCTTTTTCCTAATGATTGTTTTACAAAAGATGGGGTAAGTTGGGATTTAGCATTAAGAAGTTCTACACCAAGTATGTTTGATTTATTGTCTAGATCGACAATCAAGTGATTTTCAAGTCGAAGAGTCTTAGCAACCTTGCCTTGTTTAAATTTGATATAAAGAGCATCTGCAATTTTATCATATTTTGTATTCATAAATAATAAGCTGTAATTACAATAATAATTTGACCTTTTTGCTCAAAAATAACTTCTAATGTTTTTCCTTTTATAATTTTCTGTATTCTCTGTGTCGGAAGATATGACCATAAATTGGAAGTCGGAGAAGTAATCGCACTTTTAATTTCTGAAACTAAAATTCCTCTTTCGGAAATACGTTCTTTAAGGTGGTCTGTAAATATGATCTTCATAATTAACTTCCTTAATCATATCATTTTGATACGATTAATACAACTATTTAATACGTTAATAATACAAAAACCCCCCACTTTTTAAAGTGGGGGGTTTTGAATACTTTTTAAGGCGTATTAACCAGAGAATTTACTTAACTTATACTAGCCAACTTTATCTCTGGTTTAGAGAAATAGAGTTTGACAAGTATGTATCGTCAAGTGAACCTTCGAATAGTCTGTCTCCAGCCTCATCAGCTTCGGACCAGCCCATACCTTCCCAAGCTACTTGAACGAAGCTGTCAGCATTTAGATCATTAATCGCTCTTACAGCAACTTTAAATGTCTCGCTTTCGCCTTGGGTAACTAGCCATCGGTCGGTAGACAATGTAGCTCCACTCGTTGTGGTGTGAGAGCAAGTCAAAGCTACGTTTGCATCCGTACCATCTGTTTGAGAGTAGATGAAACCGTCTGTTGCGTCATCGGCAAGCACCAAGGTGCCATCAGCGTCTTCGGTACAGGTGTTGTCAATGTAGACATCGCCATCAACTGCAGTCACTGTGTACTCAAGGTTAAAGGTTACTTCGTCGTCTTCATTAGTGAAGCCTCCGACTAATACAGCTGTGTTAGTCCAACCTGAGGTTGCAACTGTGAATGACACATCGTAGATCTGATTAGCTTCACCAGTAGCAGTACCGGTAATGTCAGCATGAGCCACCTGTGTGCCGGTCTCGTCACGAACATCCATGTCAGTGAGAGCGTCGTGCATGGCAGCGGTGATTTGAGCGAGAATGGTATCACCCTCGTCAGTCTGATCACCGACAGCCTCACCAGTAGTGTCATTGAGGTCTACTTCAATGTAAGCGTCAACTTTAGCGCCCGCTGCGAGCGTATAGTTAACATCATCCCAGAAGATTGGTTCATCCGCGCCTACAGTAATTCCATCACCGTCCACAAAGTAAGTAGCAGTACCGTATTCCTCTCCATCAATGAAGAGGCGAGCGGCTGGTGAAGCGCCTCCCTGGATTACATCGTCAACGTCAGCTGCACCAGTCACGACAAAGTCAGTAAGGAACTCGCGAATCTCAAGATCCGAATCACCTTCCGCTTCCAAAGTGAAAGACAAAAGTTTGACATTATTTGTGGCTTCGGTCGCATGCGAATTGATCATGTGAGACTTGTTGATAAGATCAGCCGCAGAACCAGTCTTTTCCGCTATCTTTAACTCAATGTCCGTGGATACAGCAAATGTCTCAAATGAGAAAGTGCGGGTTACGCCAGCGATATCTCCAGTTGCTGTATCAGTCAAGATAGCACCAGAAGCATCTTCATAGCGAACACTTTCAAACTCAACTGTCCAAGTGTCTGTCGCATCGTTGGTGTCAAGATTGGCTATACCAGTAACTGCTACAACCAATTGGCCAGTGCCTCCAGCCTTTATGACTGCGTCACTGTCAAGACTTATAGTCTTGTCGTAGTTGTTGTCATCAGTAAATTCATCTGCATCTACTCTTGCAACTTCCTTACCTTCAAACCATAGAGAAACTTCAGAAGCATAATCTTCGAAGTCCTGGTCAGCGGTTCCTACAGTGAAATCAAGTCTCACTGCGGTCAGATTAAGGTCTGAACCGTCATCAGCATCAATATCAAGACCTGCTACTTTTACATCTTCTGCATCTTCACCAACTTCTTCGCCAGTAAGACCAGAAACAAAGTCAGCATCTTCAATTGAACCTGCTCCACCAGTCAAAGGACCAGCTGGAGTTGTTCCTGTTGCATCACATTTTGCACCAGTTGTTGGACTGTATCCGACAGCTGAAGTACAACCTGCTGGGTAAGTAGTAGTGGTATCACATTTCATACCAGTTACTGAACTGTATCCTACGGTTGATGTACAACCTGCTGGGAAAGCACTAGCTGGAGCACCTGCAGTGATTTGAGCCATAGCAGTAGCTCTAGACAATGCGCCTAGAACACCGTCAGCTACCAAACCTTTTGAAGCCTGCCAAGCCTTAGCTTGAACTGTAGATAGCGGTCCAAATTTTCCATCCTCAACTAGTTGAGCAGTAGTGCTGTAACCGTTAAGGAATCTTTGCCAAATTAAAGCAGCTTGTCCTGAGCTACCTAATTTAACTGTAGCTGCATACTGAACATCAGATACAGTTACGACTGCTTGCTGAGCTAAAGCTGTATTGACAGCAAGTGCGCCACCAATAAAAACTGCTACAAGCATAACTCCTAAAAATATTTTTGATTTTAATAATTTACTCATAATTTTTTTTTACGCCATTAATTAGTTTCGACAAAACTAAAAGCGTATTTTTCTATCATTATTTTTTCTCATCTATAACTTTTAAAAATTAATAATGCGATGAGTTTTAAATAATGAACAGATTTAAACTAAACCCATACACTTAAGTATTAAGTGTGTTGGGTAAACATTGAAAACATAGCTATTCAGTTTTCAATGTGCATTTATTTTCACTAGGTTTTACTTAAGATTTTTTCGACGAAACCATAAGCAAAAGTAAAGCGAAAGTAAATATACTTTTTTGTGAATACAGAACACACCTTTCAGTGCATAGTCTGTAGACACCCAAACATTATAATATATAACCTTTTGGAAGGGCAATATATTATGTGGATAACCCCGTAGTGAATTTTGGCGATGTGCAGAGCACGCCCTAAAGGGCTTCGCCAAAATCTACTACAGGGTAACTCTCCATATAATAAAGATAGCATAAATAAAGGCAAACAGCAATAGATTAGGTGCTAGGTTCTAGGGGCTAGAAAATACAACCCCCTAAATCCCTCCTCCAAAGGCGGACATGCCTTGTCAGGGGGACTTTTTGCCTCCCCTGATAAGGGGGAGGTTGGGAGGGGTTTTGCACTAGAAACTAGAACCTAGTTACTAGAACCTAATTTATAAAATACTGGCTCCAGCGCTTCTCTCCAGTTTTCTTAAGGACATTGTCCTTTACCATAGAAATGAGTTCTCGTTGTAGTGTCTTTTCTCCACAAGAAATAAGTGTGTCCTTTGCTCCATTTTTAATGTCTTTTATAGTAGCTCCTTCTATACCGTTAGTATTCTTTTTATCTTTTATAATAGCGATAATCTCTTCTCGTCTTTTATTTTTTAAAATTCCAAATTCGTTTCCACCTTCGACTCTACTCAAAGCTTTCATTAAAGTACTTCCCTTTTGGACACCGATTCTAGTTTGGTGTCCTTTACTAAAGGACAAGCTTTTTGGTGAAGGATTATCCTTCGTAAGCTCTTCAAACCAAAGATTATTTTTAGTAGTAAATTCTTGTATAGATTGTTTTAATTCTGTGAATTCTTTTCGTAAGATATTACAGTTCATTTCAGATATCATTCTAATATCAAAAGCAATGTTTAAAAAGGACAAAATTTGGTCTATCTTTTTTGTATCAAAAGAAGTCCTTGAGATAGCAGTGATGTCCGATAAAACTTCCACTGCTAATGTCCTTAATTTCAAGCGCATTGGTTCCTCTTTTTCCATAGTGTCTGTTACCATGTAAAGGGCGGTAATAAGCTTATTGGTTTTAGTATAATAAGCAGAATGGTCCTGCCAAATTGGGACTAAAGAGGAAGAGCCAAAAGAGGTGTCTTTTATAGAATCTCTTGAGGTGTCTTTTAGGTTTTTATTTTCACCTAACATGCTGTCCATTATATATAGGACAAGAAAAAATGCAAGGGGACAAAGCAAGGCCAATATTTTTGCCGGTACGGATTTTTTGAAGCTTAAAAAATCCTGAAGTTTTCGCGCCGTCGCGCTCAAAACCCCTTAAAAACATTAGCCTTGCTTTGTTGAAAATTTGCATTAAGAATAATTTTTAGAAAGCCTTGCGCAGGAGCTTAGAAAATAAAAGAGGTAATCCGATTATTATTTTCTTGAGCGACGAGCAGTTCGCTGGCGAAGCTTCGCCAGATAGATTGCTTTATAAAAATTGATTCTTAATGCAAATTTAAGTTTTTAATTTTGCTTTTCGAGACTTAGAATTTGTGATAAAATAGCTGTATGGCTAAGAAAGATAAACAGAAGCAGAAATATTTTAAAAACACTCCACCAATAAGTAAATTAAAAACAGAAACAAAGCACGGCATTTGGGCAATTCTTTTTTTTGTCTTGGCATTATTTCTTTTGATGTCTATGTTCAGTGGCGCAGGAAAAGCCGGAAATTTTGTTTATGATTTTTTAAATTATTTTTTGGGTATCGGATATGTTTTATTTCCTCTTCTTTTTATATTACTCGGCTCTTCATTTTTAAAATCAGAAACACCAAATGTCGGATGGACTCGCGCTATCAGCGGAAGTATGTTTTTACTTTCCAGTTTGGGAATGATTGATGTTGTTTCTGTGGAACATTCCGGCGGATTTTTGGGGAGAATTTTATCAACTCCTTTAGTGCTTCTTTTTGATGTTTATGCTAGTTTAGTTTTTCTCGGAGCAATTTTAATAATTTCAATTTTAGTAATGTTTGACGCTAAACCAAATCTCTCCCCTCTTTTAAAAAATATTTGGAATTTTATTTTAAGAAAAAAAGAACAACCTAAAAATACTTTGAATGAAGATGAAGAAAAGAAAATACAAAAAGCAGAAGAACCCTCAGATGTCGGACATCTGGGAGCCCTTGATGTCCGACATCCGGAAACCGAAGAAAAGCAAAATAAAAAAACTGAAGAAGAGGAGGAAGACCTACCGATAAAAAAAAGAAAGAGCGGATTAATTTCTACTTATGTCCCTCCCCCACTTTCATTACTTGAAGAAGACCAAGGCAAACCAAACACCGGAGACATAAAAGCAAATGCAAATATTATTAAACGCACTCTTCTTAATTTCGGTATTGAAGTGGAGATGGATGAAATAACCGTCGGACCAACTGTCACTCGGTACGCTTTGAAACCGGCAGAGGGAGTAAAACTTTCGCGTATAGTTGGTTTGCAAAATGACTTAGCTCTTTCTTTAGCGGCTCATCCGATTCGCATAGAAGCTCCGATTCCTGGCAAGTCGTTGGTTGGAATCGAAATTCCAAATAAATCAAAATCAATCGTTGGACTCGCTACTCTTCTTTCAGATAGTAAGTTTCAAAATTCTTCCAAGCCTCTCACTATAGCCCTCGGACGTGAAATTTCAGGTAAAGCAATATTTGGTAATCTGGCAAAAATGCCTCATTGTCTAGTGGCTGGAACAACTGGTTCTGGAAAGTCAGTAAGTATTCACGCTATGATTACTTCCCTTTTATACAGAAACGGACCGGATGATTTAAAGTTTATATTGATAGACCCAAAGCGAGTGGAACTTACCCTTTATAATAACATTCCGCATTTGCTTACACCTGTTATAACTGAAGCAAAAAAGACGATTTTGGCCTTAAAATGGGCGGCTAGAGAAATGGATCGTCGTTATGACATATTGGAAACAGAATCGGTACGAGATATTGAGTCTTATCATGCGAATGTATTCGGTAAAAACCCAAAGAAAATGAAGAAAAACGGAGACGGAGTTGAGGTGGAAGTGGATGCTGATCGTTTGCCATACATAATTATTGTGATAGATGAGTTGGCAGATATTATGAGTACTTACCCAAGAGAATTAGAATCCGCTATCGTTCGTTTAGCGCAAATGTCCAGAGCAGTCGGTATCCATTTGATTTTATCTACCCAACGTCCGGAGGTAAATGTCATTACCGGTTTGATTAAAGCCAACATCCCTGCCCGTGTTGCCTTAAAAGTTTCTTCACAAGTTGATTCACGCACTATTTTGGATGCCGGAGGAGCAGAAAAACTTTTGGGTGCCGGAGATATGTTGTATTCATCCGGAGACGCCCAGCCAGAAAGATTGCAATCTGCATTCATATCAGAAAATGAAGTGAAAAAAGTGGTGAAATATTTGGCAGATGCATATAAAGATGAAGTGGGTGATGAAATATCTTTAACTACTGGTTCCATTTCGGCTGATAAAAGTATTTTTGAAAGTACTTTGGATGATAATACAGATGATGACGATGATGAAATGTATGAGGAAGCAAGATTGTGTGTGATAGAAGCCGGCAAAGCATCAACTTCGTATCTGCAAAGAAAATTAAAATTAGGATATGCGCGCGCAGCACGATTGATGGATAAATTAGAAGAGCGGGGGGTAATAAGTGCGGGTGATGGCGCCAAGCCGAGAGAAGTTTTAGAAAAAATAGAGCATACAGAGAGTGGGGAGAATATAATGTAGAAAAATATCGCAGGTTTTCCTTTTTCTCGGGTCCTCGGGTCGCCCTTGCAAAATTTTTAAAGAGAAAGGGCTCAACCAGACCAGCTCGAAAAAGCAAACCCTGCAATATTTTTAAAATTATTCTTACGAAAAATTAAAAAAGAAAATGAATCCGGTAGTAGAATTTCAAATTATTAATTTGTTTTTTACCGAAATTAAATCTTAAAGCAATATATGATTACTAATAATAAGATCACAAGTTATTTTTATAAATTAATAAAAAACAATTTGAAATCTCACTAACCGGATGAACACAGATGCGAAAAAAATATTAAAAATAGTTTCCTTGTCGGCTTTTTTGCTTTTTATAATTATTTACGCTTTTTTTCGGGCGAAAGATGTGATTTTGGGGGTAAAAATAATAGATGTAAATATTGTAGATGGAGCAAAAATGACGGATAATATTTTAAAAATAACGGGCAATGCTAGAAATGCTGTTAGTTTGACCTTAAATGACCGTATTATTTCAATAGACCAAAAAGGAAATTTCAATGAGACAATTGCCTTGCTTTCAGGTTATAATGTAATAAGCATTAAAGCCAGAGACGAGTTTGGCAATAGTGATGAAAAAAATTATAAATTAATGTATTAGAAAAATATCACGGGCTTTCCTTTTTCTCGGGTCCTCGGGTCGCTCCCATGAAGCCCGAGGAGCTCAACCAGACCAGCTCGAAAAAGCAAATCTCGTGATATTTTAAAAAGAGGTAATATGAAAAAAGCAAAAGAAAAAAAAGAAGATAAGACAGTAGGAGTATCTATGCTTGATGATACTGTAAAGGCGATACAAGCAAAATTTGGAGAAGGTTCAATTATGAAATTTGGTGATTCACCAAAAGTAGATATTAATACCATCCCAACAGGATCCATCGGACTCGATATGGCATTGGGTGTTGGCGGAATCCCCCGCGGAAGAATTATTGAAATATTTGGACCTGAATCTTCTGGAAAAACTACACTATCTTTACATATAGTTGCCGAAGCGCAAAAACTCGGCGGAGTTTGTGCGTACATAGATGCTGAACATGCCATGGATCCGGACTATACAAAAAAACTTGGAGTAAATATTGAAAATTTATTAATTTCTCAACCAGATACCGGAGAACAAGCATTGGAAATTGTGGAAAGTCTAGTGCGAACAGGGAAAATCGATGTGATAGTAGTTGATTCTGTGGCTGCTCTAACTCCGAAAGATGAAATCGAGGGAGATATGGGAGCATATCATGTCGGCAAGCAAGCAAGATTAATGTCTCAAGCTCTTCGTAAACTTACCGCTATCGTAGCCAAAAGTAAAACTGTGGTTATTTTTATAAATCAAATCCGTATGCAAATCGGAGTAATGTTTGGCAATCCAGAAACTACTCCCGGAGGAAAAGCTTTGAAGTTTTACACTTCTGTTCGTCTAGATATCCGCAAAATTGCCCAAATTAAAAAAGGTGAAGATATCGTCGGCTCTCGCACTCGAGTGAAAGTAGTAAAAAATAAAGTGGCTGCGCCATTCAAACAAACCGAATTTGATATTATTTACAATGAAGGAATCTCAAAAGAGGGTGAAATTATTGCTTTGGGAGAAAAATTTAATATCGTAGAAAAAGCTGGAAATTCATATTTCTACCTGCCTACCGGCAAGGCAGGCATACCATCTGGAGAGAAAGCTGAGAAAATAAAATTGGGCGTTGGTTATGATTCCACTCGTACATTCTTGAAAGAAGAGAAAAAAATAGCAGGACAAATACTAAAAGAAATCCGTAAAAAATTTACGGAGGAAAAGTAAAAATCTAAAATTTTTAGCAAGAATAATCTTTATAAATTTTAAACTCGCTCAACGTATTCTCCAGTCTCGGTATTTACACGAATGGTATCCCCCTCTTCGATAAACATTGGAGTGTTTAATGTTGTACCATTTTCGAGAGTAATTATTTTATTTCCACTTTTTGAAGTATCTCCACGTACAGCTGGAGGTGCTTCTTTTACTTTAAATTCTACTTTAATCGGTAGAGTTATTTTTATAGTTTTTTCTTCTCCATCTTCGTCAGTCCAAACCAAAGCAGTAACAATTCCATTTTCTTTAAAAAACTTTCCTGCATCTCCAATTAAAGCTGAATCTAATTCAAATCTATTTTTAGGATTATCTATATCACAAAACCAATATTCTCCACGATTGTGATATAAAAATTTAACTTCCCTTTTTTCTATATCTGCTTCATCAGCTGTGTCTGACACGTGAAAGGTAGCCGCCATTGTTTTACCGGAAATTAAACTTTTTAGTTTTACCTGATTTTGAGGTTTTCTCTGTTGAGTGCGAGCTACGTGAGAATCCACCACTTCGCATGGTTCATCGGCGTAAATTATTATTTTCTTTTCTCTAATTTCACTATATTGAAGCATATCTTACTTGGCTATAAACGGAAGCAAACCTAAAAATCGAGCATTTTTTATAGCTGTAGCAAGCTGTCGCTGATTTTTCATAGTTACGCCAGTGCGTTTATGATTCATAATTTTACCGTTTGGATTTAAAAATTTCTTTAGAATTTCAATATCCTTATAATCTATATATTTTATATTGTTAGCTGAAAAATAATCTTGTTTCATAATTTTTTAATTAAAATGGTATATCTTCTGGATTAATGTCTTCCTCTGGGTATTCTATGGTATCAATTTCTTCAGGACCTTTTTTGCCGGCCACCTTTTCGGATTCTGCGCTTTGAACTGAGGCACTTGCGCCTCCACTTTTTGGACCAAATTGAGTACGATCTGCTACAATTTCTGTGCGGTATTTTTTCTCCCCACTTGTTTTGTCATCCCAACTTCTGGTTTGCATTCTACCTTCAACCAAAATAGAGCTCCCCTTTTTCATATATTGAGCAACTGTTTCTGCTTGGCGGCCAAACACAACAACATTATGATAATCAGTAGATTCTTGGCGAGCGCCATTTTTGTCTTTCCAAACACGATTGGTGGCCAAAGAAAAACTGCAAACTTTTATTCCAGAAGGAAGAGAGCGGAGTTCTGGATCGCGAGTAAGATTTCCTATAACCATTGCTTTGTTTAAATACATGTTTTTTAAAATTCCCGCCTAAGGACGGATAAAAATTAATAATAATTTATGAAGCGACCATGGCATCAATTTCTTTATCTATTTCTTCTTTATCGAGAGGAGCAGAAGTTTCATTCTCTCCTTCTTTTTTCGGTGTTAATATTTTTCTTCTAGAATCTCTATGCGCAAATCTTTTGGCAGCGATAGTATTTTCTCTGATTGTTTTCAATATCAAAAAGCGAATAATATTCGGATCAATATTGAGTTTCTTTTTTAATTCCAATACTTTTTCTGGACTCATCTCAAATTTAACCCAACCAAAATATGCTGAATCAAATTTGTTTCGTACATTTTGTACAACTTTAAGCATAGGGTAAGCAAGAGAAATCATTTTAGGCATTTCATCTGAAATTATTTCCCCCCCTAGGCTCACTACAAGATCTTTCAAACTACTATAAGTAGTTGGCACATTCTCTTCAGAAATAGTAGGCACCAAAAGATAACCAACCTCGTAAATACGAGAATTTTTCTCTACATTTTCATTAGTATCTTCCATTTGATTGATTTTTAAAGAGTGAAACGATTATAAAAATCTTCACCCCGCACATAATTTACTAAATTAAGCATAATTCTACTTATAGCAAGTATTAGGTAGATTATGTGCGGGGTTATATTAAAATATATTCGCTTCGCTCATTATTTTAATTAATAAATCCCATTATGGACCTTTGTGTTCCGACGTTCAGGACGGAACAAATGAGACTCATATATAGTAGCAATTTAAAGCTTAAATGTCAAAAAGGTTTCTAGCATTGGCCACTATCGCTCTAGCCACTTCTTCTTCAGAAAGATTTTTGATCTCCGCAATTTTTTTCACAATTTCTTTCACAAAACTCGGTTCATTGCGTTTGCCACGATGGGGCACTGGCGCAACATACGGAGAATCTGTGTCAGTTAATATCATATTAAGCGGAATATTTTTAATTAACTCTTCATAATTACAACCTGTTCCATTTTTTCTTAGAGGATAAGTAATAGCTCCAGTAAAAGAAATCATAAAACCAAGCGACAAAAAATCTTTGGCATTTTCTAAAGTACCTTCAAAAAAATGAACTACCCCTTTTGCTTTTGCGTGTTTTTTCAAAATTTCTAAAACATCGGCATATGCATTTTTGCTTTTATCTTCATAATTATTTCTGACATGAATCATTAGTGGTTTTCCTACTTCATTAGCCAACTTTATTTGCTCAATAAATGCTTCTTTTTGTTTTTTAATCGATTCTCCTTCTAAATGAAAATAATCCAAGCCACATTCACCTATGGCAACAACTTTCGGATCTTTCAAAAATTCTTTATAAACATTTTTATTAAACACTTCACCGCGTGAAGTAAAATCTCCTCCCTCGTCTCCCAATTCTTCTTTATCATGAAAAGATTTATTAGTATGAATCGGGTGTAATCCTACAATAGCAAAAACCCCTTCATCAAATCTGTGAGCCATTTTGATTGCAGCACGCGAAGTATCAATCTGAGTGCCAACATTAAAAAACCAAGTACCACTATCGAGTGCCCTACGAACAACTGCATCGTGATCTTCCTCAAAGACCTTGAAATTAACATGAGCATGTATGTCTATGTATTTTGGAATCATAATTATTCTTTCCTCAAAAATAGTGGGGTTTCTGGTTTTTTGTTTTCTCGAATTAATTTTTTCAATTTTTCATTTATCTCTGGCATTACAGGATTTAACATTCGAGCAATTATATATAATTCTAAAACCAGATCTTTTATCAAATCTTTTCCTTTTTTTTCATCTACTTTCACAACTTTGAATGGCTCAGTTTCTTGTATTTTTTTATCAAGATTTTGTATTTTATCCCAAATACAATCCATAGCTTTTTTGATATCGAATTCTTCATATATTTTAAAATATTCTGTAAAATCAGTTTTCTCTGGGATCTCAGGACACTTCTCCAAATATTTTTCCGAAAGAGTCAAAATGCGTGAAGCCAGGTTTCCTAACCCATTTGCAAGACCTGAATTATAAGCATCTTTGAAACGCTCTAAGGTAAATGGACTGTCTTCAAAACTACTTACCTCTCTTAAGAGAAAATACCTAAGGGCATCTGTTCCATATTCATTTACAATATCTCTTGGATCTATTACATTTCCAAGAGTTTTTGACATTCTGATTCCCGCATCGCCGGTAATAAAACCATTTACCACAATTTGATGCGAATTTGGCAAACCCGCAGCCATCAACATTGCTTGCCACATAGCTCCTTGAAAACGAGTATTGTCCTTCCCACAATATTGAGTGGGATTGCCATTGATCCAGTATTTAGTAAAAAGATTTTCATCACCACCCCCTACCCCCTCCTCCATAAGGTGGGGAGAATTTTCAGGCCAACCGAGAGTAGAAATATAATTGACCAGCGCATCAAACCAAACATACATCACGTGTTCTTCGTCTCCCGGCACTGGTACCCCCCACGGCATTTTTTCTTTCAAGCGTGAAATTGAAAAATCCTGCAAACCATTTTTCACAAAAATTTTTATTTCATTAAAACGAAAATCTGGCACGATAAAATTCGGATTCTTTTCATAAAAATCTAAAAGTTTATCCGCAAAGGCTGAATATTTGAAAAAATAATTTTCTTCATTAAGAACAGAAATTTTTGTGCCCGGATGTTCTTTACATTCGCCGTTTTCTAATTCAGAATCTGTTTTTTCGCTTTCACATCCGACACAATATTTTGCCTCATAATTTTTTTTATAGATAAAACCATTTTGAGCTACTCTTTTCCAAAATTCCTGAGCTGATTTTTCATGATGTTCATCTGTGGTACGAACAAAATGCGCGTCCTCGCTAACGCCAAACATTTTTAATTGCTCTTTAAAAGTTTCAAACCCCTGATCAACAAAATCTTTAATCGCCATTTTTTTCTCTTTAGCTTTTTCATACACTTTAATACCATGTTCATCTGTACCAGTATTAAAATACACTTCAAAACCAGCAAGTTTTTTATAGCGAACAATTGCATCTGCTCGCACAAATTCAAGGGCATGACCCATATGTAAGGGTGCATTCACGTAAGGCAAGGTTGTGGTAAGATAGAAACTATTTTTCATTGTTTGTTTTAGAAAGAGTTTTCTTTTTCTCAAGATCATCCATTAATTCCATTATGAAAACAGCTACCGGAATGGCTAAAACTATTCCCCAGAATCCACCTAATTCAAAACCGACTACAGCAGCCAAAATTACCACTAATGGAGAAAGACCTACTACGCTTTTTATAACCAAAGGAGAGAAAAGGAAAACTTCAAACTGATGCAAAATGATGTAGGCTCCAGCCACCATTAAAGAACTTGAAACTCCCCCAGTGAGATAAGAGAAATAAACAGCTGGAATGAGAGCAACTAAAATACCGTATGGGACAAGTTCCATTATGCCAGCAATAAGAGCAAGAAGAAAAGCATATGGAATTCCCATCAAAGAAAGCATCAAGTAGGTTAAAATAGCTATAATTACACCTAAAAGCATTTGTCCTTTCATCCAAAGAGCTATCTTGCGACGCGAACGTTCCCATAGATCAACAGCATATTCTTCATGCTTAATAGGTAAAATAATTCTCAAAAACTTTTCAATTCCTTTTTCTTGAATAGAAAGATAAAAAGAAATAAGCACAATAAGTATCACATTGAAAATACTTCCGAAAGCCAAAGAAATAACTTGAAAAAATCCTCCGGAAAGATTGGTAATGAAAGCGTTAGAAGTAGAAATGAGAGTGGTCAGAGACAGACTATGTGAAAGATTGTTTATAATATCTTTTGCTCCAGAAAATGCATTATTGGAAAAATAATTTAAAATGGAAGAATCCGGAAGATAAGAAGACAAGAAAACAGAAAGATTATAAACTTCTGTTATTAAAAGTGGAACAAAAAGATAAAATAAAAGGGCTAAAAGAAGAATAACACTGACATAGACAATAACTACTCCAAAAATTCGATTGATTTTTATTTTTTTGAAATAAGGAATAGAAGATTCCACAAAAGAAGCTATCATGATAGCAGTCAAAAGAACCAAGAGTAAATCTCTTAAAAACCAGAGCAAATAAAACCCCAGAGCTACCAAAAAGAACCGAATAATCGTGCTGGTGTTTATTGAAATAGAATTAATACCACTTTTTTCAACCATATTGATATAATACCACAAAATACTTAAAACTTAAGTATTTTAGAAAATTTGGATTTATCTTGAAAGGGCCCAATCAAAGCTAAATTGAGTTTGTTGTTTTTAAAGATATAATTCGCTAAAGCCTGTATCTGACTGGCTGTTACCTTTCTAACTTCTTTAGCTTTTTCTTCTGAACTTTTTATCTCTTTTTTTAATAATTCTTGTCCCCCATAAAAATTAGCAATATCATCGCTTGATTCAAGAGAAAGTTTCATATTACCTATCAAACACTCTTTTACTTTGTTTAATTCTCCTAAGCTAACTTTTTTTGTTTTAAGCTTTCTACATTCCTCCAACACCGCTTCAATCACTTCATAAATCCTTTTATTATCTACCCCCGCCGAAATTTGTAAAAATCCGTGGTCAGTATAAGCATCATTATAAGCCCGCACATAATAGCCAACTCCCATTTCTTCACGTAATTTTTGAAAAAGTCGAGAACTCATACCCCCTCCCAAAACTCCGCCCAAAACAGAAAGCACGGCATTTTTTTTATTAAACAAATCATAACTGCGAACTCCTAAAACAAAATGTGTTTGATCTGTCTTTTTGAAATTAAGTAATACTTGCGGTTTTGTTTGTTTTTCTTTTACCTTTAATTTTTTTGATTTTCTTCCGCGTGGAACTTTAGCAAAAACTTTATTTGCTTCTTTCAAAACATTTTTTTCTGTCACTTGTCCGGCTACTACAATAACCGTAGCCTCCGGTAAATAATGAGCTTTTTTATATTTTATAAAATCGCTACGTTTCATATTCAAAATATTTTTCTTTTCTCCGGCAATATTCCATCCAGCTGGTTGATCGCCATATAGAAGTTGCATAATTAAATCTTGCACATGCCGATTAGGCATATCTTCATACATATTTATTTCCTCAATAATTACCCCTTTTTCTTTTTGCATTTCGGCTTCTGGAAAAGTGGAATTCAAATAAATATCAGAAACTACATCAAAAATCTGACTGAAATGTCTAGCATCGGATTTAGCATAATAGCCTGTGTATTCTTGTGCTGTAAAAGCGTTGTATTGCGAGCCAAGAGCGTCTAGTTCTTTTGAAATATCTATAGCTTTGGGTCTTTTAGTCGTCCCCTTGAAACACATATGTTCCAAAAAGTGAGAAAGACCATTTATCTTTTTTGTTTCATATTTAGATCCCGCCTCCACTAATACCAAAACAGTGACCGTTGGATTGTCTTTCATCGGCACCGTTATTATTCGCAAACCATTCTTCAAAACTTTTTCATAAAATTTCATTTATATTCTTTCTTGGATATACTTTTTTAGATTTTCCACTTTTATTCTCTCCTGTTCTCCCGTATCTCTATCACGCACAGTAACTGTATCGTCAGTCAAAGTGTCAAAATCAACCACAATACAAAATGGGGTACCTATTTCATCTTGTCGGCGATAACGTTTCCCTATATTGCCATTGTCATCCCAAATTACCCGCCCAAATTCTGCTTTCAGTGGAGCAAAAACTTTTGTATTGGCATATTCCACAAGCTCTGGTTTATTTTTAAGTAAAGGCGAAACAGCACAAATAACTGGTGCCATAGAAGGCTTAAATTTTAAATAAGCTCTCGTCTCTCCCCCCTTTTCATCTTCATGGTAGGCAGAAAGTAAAACCACTAACGCCACTCGGTCAATACCAAAACTTGGTTCGATAACATGCGGAATTATTTTTTCTGAATTTTCTTCGTCAATATAATCAAGTTTATGATTTTTTAAATCAAAATCCGTTCTATAGGCAAGACCAGAAAGTTCTTTTTGTCCGAAAGGATATTCAAATTCAAAATCAATGGTACGTTTAGAATAATGAGCCCTATCGTTATCTCCAATTTCTACTTCATGCACTTTACTCATATCAATACCAACCTCCTCCATAAAAGACAATGTTTCATCTTTCCAATATTCAAAATATTTTTGCCAATCTTCCGGCCTGATAAAATATTCAATCTCCATTTGTTCGAATTCACGAACTCTGAAAATAAAATCTCGTGGGGCTATTTCATTACGGAAAGCTTTACCAATTTGCGCCATACCAAAAGGTAATTTCGGATGAAAAGCATCTACGGTATTTTTAAAATTTACAAACATTCCCTGAGCTGTTTCCGGACGCAAATAGGAAATTGCCACTTCTTCTTTCTTTGCACCAACTTCCGTTTTAAGCATAGTATTAAATTGTTTGCCATCAAGCGGATCTGCAAAATTAGCTACATGTCCGGTTGCCTCCCAAACTTTACTATTCATTAATATGGCTGCATCAACACCATACATATCTCGCCTATTATCTACAAATTTTTTCCACCAATATTGTTTAATATTATTTTTGAGGGCCACTCCAAAATGTCCCCAGTCGTAAGTACCGGCTAGTCCTCCATAAATTTCCGAACCAGAAAATATAAAACCTCGCCTTTTACAAAGCGAAACTATTTTTTCCATTAAATTTTCTTCTATATTTTCTTTCATTTTTTTACTTTAAGAACTTTATAAACTTTCTACTTTATAAACTACTCAACCACTCTACCCCCATCAACCGGCAAACTAGCATCATTCAACAATCGAGTATCTAATGAATTCTTATTCACTCTTACATCTACATTAGCAAAATCATCGTGTCCGGTCAAAACCGTATCATTTATAATGATAGGCACTGTGCCGACTTGAGAAAGCGAAGGAGTAAGTTCAATTTGGAAAGAAATTTCTCTACCCGCTCCTGTAATACTGGTGCCTTTAGAAATCCCGCCTATATTCCATACCACTTCTTTAGAAAGAGAATCATAACTTAAATCTTCAGTAGCCGGAGAAAATTTACCAACAAATCGCACCCACGGTGGCAAAGTAGCACGTACTTGTGCTTTAGAAATATTATTAGCTGTATTGGAAAGAGACCAAACCACAGCATAAGTTGTTTTTTGTTCTACTTTTGGAGGAATAGGACCACTATTGGTGAAAGCTCCGGAATAATAAAGCGCTTTGGCGGAAAGTCCAACATCAGAAATAACTCTCACGATTTTAGATTCTGAATTACTTAATTCCATTATAGCACCGCCATTTTGTGCCTGTTGACCGGTAACTGAAACATCTATATTGATAGTAGGAGAAGAAATGATTCCTCCTGCAGTTGAAAAAAGAGAAAGAGGAGAAACAGAAAAAGAGACAGACCCAGAATCGCCCGGATTTATTTCAATAAACTTACTCTGAGAATTTCTATCCCAAATTATTAAATCTTGTGATGAATTATAAAAACCTTCTCGAGCAACAATTGTTTTGCGATTCACAGCATTGCCAGAAATTTTTGCAGTAATTTTTAAATTATTTATTTTTGTTTCTAAATTATTAGTCCATTGTATTTGTCCTTGAATTGGAGTTTTTGTATCAATAGCATATTCTCTCTGATACACGCCGTTGACCATAAGCTTAGCCTCAATAGAAGATTTTTTTATGAAAATTGTGTGTTCTAAAGAATTAAAAACAACGTCAATCAGCGATTTGTCTGCAGAAGATTGAGAACCGCTCCATACCCGAAATACTTTTTCTTCACCATCAAAAACATCCAGCATTTTACCAAGAATAGCAATATTACGTTCTGCTCCGGGCGCCAAATCCCCCAAATTCCAAATGTTATTGCCTAAAGATGGCGCAGGATTAGCCGAAACAAATTGAAAACCAATCGGATAATCAACTTTCAGCAACATTTTGGAAACTGGTTTAGTGGCGTTCAAAGAAGTTTTTACATTAAGAGTAATATCCTGATTGGAACTTGTTTCTGTGGGAGCATCAATAGAAAGATTAATTGGAGTAGAACTAATAGAAATATCATAAAGTTTTTCTTTTACAAAAATAGCGTTGGAACCTTCTACCCGATATTCCAAGGAAATTTTTATTTGACGAGTGCTCCCCTGCTCACCAAAAAGCACAAATTTTATATTTTCATTTTTTATTCCCCCTGCCGGAATAGTTCCCAAAGAAAAACGGAGATGTTCATTGTCTTGAGATAGAGAAGCTTGAGAACTTTTTGGGTATTCTATTACCAAATCAACAAGTTCTAAAGGAGAATTGTTTCTATTCGTTATTCCAAGCAAAAGAGGATATTCCTCTCCCCCAGCGGTAAAGGCATTACTCAACACAGCAATATCTATATTGTCGTTAGAAACAGCATTACTTTTTGAAAAAAACATATAAGAAGCATAGCCTACAGCCAAAATGAAAAATACTATAGAAAATATAAAAAACTTTTTAAATAGAGATGTTTTCATAAAAAATTTTTCCCTAAGATTAGAATCAACATCTTCTTTTTTCTGCCAAAAATCCATTACCTCTTTCTTTTGAAAATGAGGGAAACTATCACGATGCTCAAATTTCGTCTGATAATTTTTATTAAAGAGTTTAGTTTTTAACTCTTCCAGTCTATTCAGTTTATCCCTGTCGTGAGGTGGCATTCAGTTATTATACCATCCCGAACAAGATTTAGAAAATCTTTGACGGGACAGGTATTTTATAAGTGTGTCTCTTTCAAGGCTTTGTTGATCTGGTGTAATATTTTTGCTCTACTTTCTGAAACCTTAAATATCAAATCTTCTTCAAACGGCGATTTAATAAAGTCCTTCAATATTTCATTGCCTCCGATATAACCTAGATTGTTCAAAATACGTAAAACAATAATGGCTTCAATATTTCTCAATTCTTCTTTTGTCTCAGCTTTTTCTAAAATAGTTAGCCCATTAATCAAATCTACAAATAAATCTTTGTTTGGATCTTCTCCGGCTAATAAGCGTTTCAGTAATTTAGAAATATTTACAAAAACTTCAAAAATTTCCGGCTTAGATAAATTCTCAAGTTTATTTGTTTTAGAGGCGCTAGTGATTCGCCAAAAATCTTTTCCTTTTACAAAGTCAATTTTTAAGTATGCAAAATCTTGCAAAACAAAACGCAACTTAGAAGACATTTTTCGTACACCCTGAGCAGAAGCAAAAATCATTCCCAGGTCGCGAGTAAAAACGGAATAATACTTTCCAGTTTCCCCAAAATCCCCACTCCCCAATATTATTCCTTCTGTGTGGTAAATATGGTGCATTTATTTTTTGATTTGTAATTTAAATACCAATTCGTCGATTTTTAGAGGCTCGCCTTCATTTTGTTTAAATTCTATTTTTGAGGCGAGAATTGTTTTTAATAAATCAGTTTCAAATTTTTGGATTAATTTTTTACCTGCATCATTTGTTTCGACGGCAAGAAAAATTACATCACTTGGCGTAAGTCCCATTTTTTTGCGCATATCCTGAATGGCTCGCACTAATTCGCGATAATCCCCTTCTTGTTTTAATTCCGGGGTAATCTCTGTATCCAAATTTACTTTCTGAATACCTATTTTTATTTTAAGAATATAATTGATATTTTTAATATTTAATTCATCTTTTATTATTTTTAAATGTTGGTCAGATAA
>Ga0265296_1001254_pt1 | contig 30105 bp, 29 predicted proteins | sample MunlanPumphouse1_FD_189073 | JGI IMG/M metagenome (GOLD analysis project Ga0265296, IMG submission 189073) | Groundwater microbial communities from a municipal landfill in Southern Ontario, Canada - Pumphouse #1 | ecosystem: Environmental > Aquatic > Deep subsurface > Groundwater | place... | reverse complement strand
CGACCCGGGTAATTAGCAATTCGAGTCTGGCCATCAGCGCTTGCAAGTCGGTGTCTTCCATTGGGTTCCACTGGATTTGTCTGATGAATGGCAACTGCAGGATAAACGATCTGACGCCCTTGATAGTCGGGTGCGTCTGCCGGTGCTAGGATACAGCGCTTCATTCTAGACATCGCGCCGCCTGGCGCCTAGCTCATCATGCCTATTCAGAATTCCCCGTACGACGCTTTTTCCAAACTGCTGAGCACCAGCGGCCACCCTTGCTCGCCCGCCGAACTGCATGGCGTGCTGTTGGGCCGCAGCTGCACCGGCGTCGGTTTTGACGCCGATAACTGGCTGGCCGACGTGGCCGAACTGCTGGAAACCGAGCCTACCGAAAACGTGCGCAATGCGTTGATCGGTTTGCAAGAAATGGTTAAAGGCGAACTGACAGGTGATGACGTCACCGTAGTCCTGCTGCTGCCAACCGACGACGCGCCGCTCACCGAGCGTGCTGCTGCTCTGGGCCAATGGTGCCAGGGTTTCCTCCATGGCTTTGGCGTGAACGCCGGCGGCCTGGAACTGAGCACCGACGCCAAGGAAGTGTTGCAAGACCTGGCCGCCATCTCCCAGGTGCAAGATGCCCTGGAAGAGTCCGAAGACGGCGAAGGCGACTATATGGAAGTCATGGAATACCTGCGCGTCGCGCCGCTGCTGCTGTTCACCGAGACCAAAAAGTCGGCTGAGCCCGCAGCGCCCAAGCCGTCGCTGCACTAAGAGAGGGAACCCACCTGCCCATGATCCATATCCCCAAAGCGGAATACACCCGCCGCCGCAAGGCGCTCATGGCGCAGATGGAACCCAACAGCATCGCGATCCTGCCGGCCGCCGCCGTGGCGATCCGCAATCGTGATGTCGAGCACGTGTACCGCCAGGACAGCGACTTCCAGTACCTGAGCGGCTTCCCCGAGCCCGAAGCGGTGATTGTGCTGATGCCTGGGCGCATTCACGGCGAATACGTGCTGTTCTGCCGCGAACGCAATGCCGAGCGCGAATTATGGGACGGCCTGCGCGCCGGCACCGAAGGCGCGATTCGCGAATACGGTGCCGACGATGCCTTTCCGATCACCGATATCGACGACATCCTGCCCGGCCTCATCGAAGGCCGGGACCGGGTGTACTCGGCCATGGGCAGCAATGCCGAATTCGACCGGCACCTGATGGAATGGATCAACGTGATCCGCTCCAAGGCGCACCTCGGTGCGCAGCCGCCGAACGAATTCGTTGCCCTGGATCATCTGCTGCACGACATGCGCCTGTATAAATCCGCCGCAGAAGTGAAGGTGATGCGCGAAGCCGCGCGGATTTCCTGCGCTGCCCATATTCGGGCGATGCAGGCCAGCCGTGCCGGGTTGCATGAGTTCAGCCTGGAAGCCGAGCTGGACTACGAGTTCCGCCGGGGCGGGGCGAAGATGCCGGCCTATGGCTCCATCGTCGCGTCGGGGCGCAACAGTTGCATCCTGCACTACCAGCAGAATGACGCGCTGCTCAAGGACGGCGACCTGGTATTGATCGACGCCGGTTGTGAAATCGACTGCTATGCCAGCGATATCACCCGCACCTGGCCGGTCAATGGCAAGTTTTCCGCCGAGCAGAAGGCGATCTACGACATTGTGCTGGCCTCCCAGGAAGCCGCCTTTGCGCAGATCGCGCCGAACAAGCATTGGAACCAGGCCCATGAGGCGACCGTGCAAGTCATCACCGCCGGGCTGGTGAAGTTGGGCTTGTTGCAGGGTGATGTGGATGAGCTGATCGCCAGCGAAGCCTACAAGGCGTTCTATATGCACCGCGCCGGGCATTGGCTGGGCATGGATGTGCATGATGTCGGCGAGTACAAGGTTGGCGGCGAATGGCGGGTGCTGGAAGTGGGCATGGCCCTGACCGTGGAGCCGGGCATCTACATTGCCCCGGACAACCAGAACGTGGCAAAGAAATGGCGTGGCATAGGCGTGCGCATCGAGGATGACGTGGTGGTGACCAAGCAAGGCTGTGAAATTCTGACCGGTGGCGTGCCCAAGGGCGTGGCCGAGATCGAAGCACTGATGGCAGCAGCCCGATGAGCCGGGTCAACCTGGCCATTATCGGCGGCGGCCTGGTGGGCGCCAGCCTGGCGCTGGCGTTGCAGGCCGGGGCCAAGGCCCGGGGCTGGAAGATCGTGCTGATCGAACCCTTTGCTCCCGGCGACAGCTATCAGCCGAGCTACGACGCCCGCTCTTCGGCGCTGTCCTTTGGTGCGCGGCAGATCTACCAACGCCTGGGCGTATGGCAGGACATTTCCCGGCGTGCCGAGCCGATCAAGCAAATCCATGTTTCCGATCGTGGCCGCTTCTCTACCGCACGCTTGTCGGCGCTGGAAGAAGGCGTGCCGGCCCTGGGCTATGTGGTGGAAAACGCCTGGCTCGGGCAGTGCCTGTGGCAAGGCCTGGACAAAGACGTGATCAGTTGGCGTTGCCCGGCAGAAGTCAGCCGCATGGAGCCGCTGGCCGACGGCTACCGCCTGACCCTCAACGATGAAACCGTCATCGAATGCGACCTGGCGGTATTGGCCGATGGCGGCCGCTCCGGGCTGCGCGAGCAGTTGGGCATTGGCGTCAAGCAACGGCCTTACAACCAGAGCGCCCTGATCGCCAACATCACCCCCAGCGAAGCCCACAACGGCGAGGCGTTCGAGCGTTTCACCGACGAAGGCCCGATGGCCCTGCTGCCACTGGCGGACAACCGTTGCGCGCTGGTCTGGACCCGTGTCGGCATGGATGCCCAGCGCTTGGCGCAGTTGGATGAGCGCAGCTTCCTCAGTGAATTGCAGGGTGTGTTCGGCTACCGCCTGGGCACCTTGAAACAGGTCGGCGCGCGTCACTTGTATCCGCTGACGCTGGTGGAGGCCGAGGAGCAGGTGCGCTCGCACCTGGTGATCCTCGGCAACGCGGCCCACAGCCTGCACCCGATTGCCGGCCAGGGCTTCAACCTGTCCCTGCGTGATGCCTATGCGTTGGCCGAGGCCTTGCTGGCCGGGCCGGCGGTGCCGGGCGACCTGGCGACCTTGCAGGCTTACCGCGAACGCCAGCGCCTGGATCAGCAGATGACCGTGGGCTTCTCTGATCAGGTCACCCGCCTGTTCGGCAGCGGCCAGCCGCTGGTCGCCATGGGCCGTAACCTCGGCCTGCTGGGCCTGGACCTGTTGCCGCCGGCCAAGCGCTGGTTCGCCCGGCAGGCCATGGGCCTGGGTACGCGTCCTGATGCGTAAGTGGCTGATCGAGCGCCTGGGCAAGGCGCGGTTATTGCGTTGGGTCATGACCTTGTACCCGCCGTATCTGGGCGCGGGGATCAGCGTGCAGCATATGAGCGCGGACTTTCGTCATGTGAAGGTGCGGATGGGGCTGGGCTGGTACAACCGCAACTATGTCGGTACGCAGTTTGGCGGCAGCCTGTATTCGATGGTCGACCCGTTCTACATGCTGATGCTGATGGAGAACCTGGGGCGCGACTACATCGTCTGGGACAAAGCGGCGAGCATCGATTTCATCTCGCCGGGCAAAGGCCCGGTGTTTGCCGAGTTCTCCATCGACCAGGCCTTGCTGGATGAGGTGCTGCGGCAGACCGAGGGCGGCGATAAATACTTGCCGCGCCTCCAAGTGCAGATTCACGACGGCTCCGGCACCCTGGTGGCGCGAGTCGACAAAACCCTTTACGTGCGGCGCAAGCCGCCAGCGAAGCAGGCATAAAGCATGGACATGCGCGCAGATGTGCTGATTGTCGGGGCCGGAATGGTCGGAAGCGCCTTGGCGCTGGCGTTGCAAGGCAGTGGCCTGCAAGTGCTGCTGCTCGACGGTAGCCCGTTGAGCGTCAAGCCATTTGATGCCGACGCCCCGTTTGAACCACGGGTGAGCGCCTTGTCGGCTGCCAGCCAGCGCATCCTCGAACGCCTGGGCGTGTGGGACGGCATCGCCAGCCGCCGCGCCAGCCCCTACGGCGAGATGCAGGTGTGGGATGGCAGCGGCACCGGGCAGATCCACTTTTCGGCGGCCAGTGTGCATGCCGAGGTGTTGGGGCATATCGTCGAAAACCGCGTGGTCCAGGACGCCTTGCTCGACCGCCTGCACGACTGCGACCTGGGCCTGCTGGCCAATGCGCGCCTGGAACAGATGCGCCGCTCCGGCGATGACTGGCTGCTGACGCTCGCTGATGGCCGCACCCTGCGCGCGCCGTTGGTGATCGCGGCCGACGGCGCCAATTCGGCGGTGCGCCGCCTGACGGGCACTGCTACCCGCGAATGGGATTACCTGCACAACGCCATTGTCACCAGCGTGCGCAGCAGCCAACCGCACCAGCGCACGGCCTGGCAGCGCTTTACCGACCATGGTCCGCTGGCATTCCTGCCGCTGGTGCGCGATGGCCAGGAAGATTGGTGTTCGATCGTCTGGTCGACCACACCGAGCGAGTCCGAACGCTTGATGGCCCTGGACGACGAAAGCTTCTGCGGCGAACTGGAGCGCGCCTTTGAAGGCCGCCTGGGCAGTGTGATCAGCGCCGATCCACGCCTGTGTGTACCGTTGCGCCAGCGCCACGCCAAGCGTTACGTCGCCGAAGGCCTAGCCCTGATTGGCGATGCCGCCCATGTCATCCACCCGTTGGCGGGGCAGGGCGTGAACCTGGGATTCCTCGACGCGGCGGTGTTGGCCGAGGTGCTGCTGCAGGCGTCCGAGCGCGGTGAACGCTTGGCGGATGTGAAGGTGCTCAGTCGCTACGAGCGCCGGCGCATGCCCCACAACCTGGCGCTGATGGCGGCGATGGAGGGCTTTGAACGGTTGTTCCAGGCTGACCAACTGCCGTTGCGCTGGTTGCGCAATGCCGGGTTGAAGATGGTCGACCAGATGCCCGAGGCCAAGGCGGTATTTGTGCGCCAGGCATTGGGATTGACTGGGGATCTACCGGAACTGGCCAAAGCCTGAGGCCGGTTGCCGCACCCCGGAAGCCAATCACGCAACATCTCGTAACGCCTCCACCCAGTGTTCGGTTGAGATGCTAAATGTGAGTCCTTATCATTTGCGCTCACTTTTCCTACGAGAGACCGCACCTATGTTGGCACCCAAGCGCCTCCTGACTGCCCTGGCACTCACCCTTATCGCCAGCACCACCGTCCAGGCGGCTGACGAAGTGGTGGTCTACTCCTCTCGTATCGACGAGTTGATCAAGCCGGTGTTCGATGCCTACACCAAGAAAACCGGTGTACAGGTGAAGTTCATCACCGACAAGGAAGCGCCGCTGATGCAGCGCATCAAGGCCGAAGGCCAGAACGCCACCGCCGACCTGCTGTTGACCGTCGATGGCGGCAACCTCTGGCAAGCCGAGCAGATGGGCATTTTGCAGCCGTTCACCTCCAAGGTGATCGACGCCAACATCCCAGCGCAATATCGCGCTTCAAGCCATGCCTGGACCGGCTTGAGCCTGCGGGCGCGGACCATCGCCTACTCCACCGACCGTGTGAAGCCGGGTGAGTTGACCACCTACGAAGCCCTGGCCGACAAGCAATGGGAAGGCCGCCTGTGCCTGCGCACCGCGAAGAAGGTTTATAACCAGTCGCTGACCGCCACCCTGATCGAGACCCATGGCGCGGACAAGACCGAGGAGATCATCAAGGGCTGGGTCAACAACCTGTCCACCGACGTGTTCTCCGATGACATCGCCGTATTGCAGGCAATCAATGCCGGGCAGTGCGATGTGGGCATCGTCAATACCTACTACTACGGGCGCCTGCACAAGCAGGATCCGAAGCTTGCCGTGAAACTGTTCTGGCCTAACCAGGGCGACCGTGGCGTGCACGTCAACCTGTCGGGCATTGGCCTGACCAAATACGCCCCGCACCCGGACGCCGCCAAGGCCCTGGTGGAATGGATGACTACGCCTGAGGCGCAGAAGATCTTTGCCGACGTCAACCAGGAGTTCCCGGCCAACCCGGCGGTCGAGCCTTCGGCTGAAGTGGCGAGCTGGGGCAAGTTCAAGGCTGACACCTTGCCGGTGGAAGTCGCGGGCAAGCGCCAGGCCGAGGCGATTCGCCTGATGGATCGCGCAGGCTGGAACTGAGTACAATTTGTAAGGCTTCACAAATCTAATGTGGGAGCTGGCTTGTGTGGGAGCTGGCTTGCCTGCGATAGCATCACCCCGGTATCGCTGATACACCGAGGTGTCTGCATCGCAGGCAAGCCAGCTCCTACACAAGCCCGCTCCCACAGTGGTTTGTGTATGTCTCCAAATCATCCACTGCTTGGGAATTTCTTTTGGCCCACCCCGCCCAACGCCGCTGGTACCTGCCGGTCTTCACTGTCGCTGCCCTGGTGCTGCTGCCGCTGAGTGTCCTGCTGCTGTCCTGGCAAAGCATTGACACGCAAATCTGGTCGCACCTGTGGGACACCCAGATGCCGCGCCTGCTGGGCAACACCTTGACCCTGGTGTTGGGGGTCGGGGTTGGCGTAACGGTGTTGGGCGTGAGCCTGGCCTGGCTGACCAGCCTCTGTGAATTCCCCGGCCGGCGCTGGCTGGACTGGGCGTTGATGCTGCCGTTTGCCATCCCGGCGTATGTCCTGGCGTTTGTCTTCGTGGGCCTGCTGGATTTCTCCGGGCCGGTGCAGACCCTGCTGCGTGAGTGGTTCGGCACAGGCCTGCGCTTGCCGCGCGTGCGCTCCACCAGTGGCGTGATCATCGTGTTGGTGCTGGTGTTCTATCCCTACGTCTACCTGCTGGCGCGCACCGCCTTTCTGGCGCAGGGCAAGGGCTTGATGGAAGCGGCGCGGGTGCTGGGCCAATCACCCTGGCAGGCATTCTGGCGGGTGGCCCTGCCCATGGCGCGGCCGGCCATCGGCGCCGGCGTGGCCCTGGCGCTGATGGAAACCCTGGCGGATTTCGGCGCGGTGTCGGTGTTTAACTTCGACACCTTCACCACCGCCATCTACAAGACCTGGTACGGCTTTTTCAGCCTGTCCAGCGCCGCGCAACTGGCAAGCCTGTTGCTGTTGGTGGTGATGCTGGTGCTCTACGGCGAGCGCCGGGCTCGTGGCGCCAGCCGCCCGAGCAACGAGCGGCCACGGGGCAAGGCGCTGTATCACCTGCATGGGTTCAAAGCCGCCGCCGCGACTGGCTGGTGCGCCCTGGTGTTTGCCTGCGCGTTTGTCATTCCGATGATCCAACTGCTGGCCTGGTTTTGGCAGCGCGGGCGTTTCGACCTCGACGAGCGTTACACCGGGCTGATCGTACATACCCTTTACCTGGGCGGCATGGCCGCGCTGATCACCGTCAGCGTGGCGCTGCTGCTGGCGTTTGCCAACCGCCTGGCGCCGACCCGGGCCATCCGCTCCGGGGTGAGCCTGGGTAACCTGGGCTACGCCTTGCCGGGTTCGGTATTGGCGGTGTCGATCATGTTGGCGTTCAGCTATCTGGATCGCGAGTTAGTGATTCCGCTTTCCAGCTGGTTGGGAGGCGCGGGCAAGCCTTTGCTGCTGGGCAGCCTGTCGGCCCTGGTGATGGCTTATCTGGTGCGCTTCCTGGCCGTGGCCTATGGCCCGCTGGAAAACAGCCTGGCGCGCATCCGCCCATCCTTGCCGGAAGCAGCGCGTAGCCTGGGGGTCAGTGGACCACGACTGTTTTGCAAAGTGTATCTGCCGCTCTTGCTACCAGGCACCTTGAGTGCAGCCTTGCTGGTATTTGTCGATGTACTCAAGGAAATGCCCGCGACCCTGCTGATGCGCCCATTCGGCTGGGATACCCTGGCCGTGCGCATCTTCGAGATGACCAGCGAAGGCGAGTGGGCGCGTGCCTCCTTGCCTGCACTGACCCTGGTATTGGTCGGCCTGTTGCCGGTCATCGGCTTGATCCGGCGTTCGGCGCGACGAATCGGTTAGGTGCCAGTCCTACGGCTTGAGGCTACAATGCGCGGCATTCGGTGCGGCCCGTCTTTCGGGCAGGGTGGCTGATTGTGGCTGCAGGCCTTGTATTTCAAGGTGTGTAGCCCGAACGGCGACCGTCCGCACCTTCGCCACGCCCGGAAGGAGAAACCCATGGGACAGCGTACGCCTCTGTATGACCTGCATCTCGCCCTCGGCGCGAAAATGGTCGATTTTGGCGGTTGGGATATGCCTCTGCACTACGGCTCGCAAGTCGAGGAGCACCATCAGGTGCGCCGTGACTGTGGGGTGTTTGATGTTTCCCACATGACCGTGATCGACATCTCGGGCCATCAGGCCAGGGAGTGGCTACAGTACCTGCTGGCCAATGATGTCGGTCGTTTGCATGGCTGCGGCCATGCGCTGTACAGCGCCATGCTCAACGAGCAGGGCGGGGTGGTGGACGACATGATTGTCTACCGCACCGAAGACGGTTACCGGCTGGTGGTCAACGCGGCCACCCGCGACCAGGATATCGCCTGGATGCAGGCCCAGCTGGGCAGCTACCAAGTGATGATGCGTGAGCGCCCGGACCTGGCCATGCTGGCTATCCAGGGGCCCCAGGCCCGACACAAGATTGCCGAACTGGTCACCCAGTCTCGTGGCGTGTTGATCCACCAGCTCAAGCCCTTCGAGGGCCGTGCCGACGGCGACTGGTTCATCGCGCGCACGGGCTATACCGGCGAAGATGGCCTGGAAATCGTCCTGCCCGCCGACCAGGCCCCGGGTTTTTTCAACGACCTGGTCGGTGCGGGCATCTCGCCCATCGGCCTGGGCGCGCGCGACACCCTGCGCCTGGAGGCCGGCATGAACCTTTACGGCCAGGATATCCACCTGAATGTGTCCCCTCTGGCCGCCAATATGGCCTGGAGCATCGCCTGGGAACCCGCCAGCCGCGCGTTCATCGGGCGTGCGGCCCTGGAAGCCGAGCGTGAGGCTGGGGTTCAGCTCAAACTGGTGGGTCTGGTGCTGGAGGAGCGTGGGGTTTTACGCGCTCACCAGGTGGTTCGTATCGCCGATGTTGGCGAAGGAGAGATCACCAGTGGTAGTTTCTCTCCTACGCTGAGTAAATCCATTGCCCTGGCGCGTGTACCGATGGCAACCGCCGACCGCGCCGAGGTAGAGATTCGCGGCAAATGGTACCCGGTGCGAGTGGTCAAGCCGACCTTCGTGCGCCATGGCAAAACCTTGATCTAACCTTTTCCGGCAGGCCAATGGCCGCTGACATTTCTTTTGAGGACACAGACTATGAGCAATATCCCTGCCGAACTGCGTTTTGCCGAAAGCCACGAATGGGCCCGCCTGGAAGCTGATGGCTCGGTGACCGTCGGGATCTCCGATCACGCCCAGGAAGCACTGGGTGATGTGGTCTTCGTTGAGTTGGCTGAAGTGGGCAAGGTATTTGCTGCAGGCGACGCAGCGGGCGTCGTGGAATCAGTGAAGGCTGCTTCGGATATTTACTCGCCAGTGTCGGGTGAAGTGATTGCGGTCAACGAGGATCTGACCGATGCCCCTGAGTCGCTCAACGAAAAGCCGTATGAGGCGTGGATCTTCAAGGTCAAGCCAAACAATACCGCCGAACTGGAAAAACTGCTGGATGCCGCCGGCTACAAGGCTGCCATCGGCGAATAACACCCCCCCTGTGTAGGAGCCGGCAAGCCGGCTCCTACAACAAAGGTCAGGGCTTGAGCACCTGCTTCACCGCCGCAACCGTGCGCTCTACATCCGCCTTGGTCATCGCCGTAAACATCGGCAACGACACAATCAAACGCCCGACTCGTTCTGCCACCGGGAACATGCCTTCCTCGAACCCCTGTGCCCGGTACAAACTCAGCAGATGGATCGGCGGGTAGTGATAGCCAATGCCCACGCCCTGGGCCTGCATCAGCTCCATGAACGTGGCGCGGGCTGGCAGGCCATCCTGGCGCTCAGGCAGTACCAGCTGGAACAAGTGCCAGTTGCTGTTTTCGAAGTCGGCAGGTGGCAACTGCGCGCCGTATGTCGCCTCGAAATCGCTGCCAAAACACTCGAAGTAATGCCGGGCCAGGGCCTGTCGATGGGCAGTGATCTGCTCGATGTTGGCAAATTGGCCCAGGCCAACCGCCGCGGCGACATCGGTCATGTTGAACTTGCCGCCCAGCACATCCACATCCAGGCCATCGAAGCCGCTGCGAGTCACGCCTTGCAGCCTGTACTTTTCCGCCAGGCGTGCTTCTTCGGCGTTGTTCAACACCAGGCAGCCGCCTTCGCAAGAGGTGATGTTCTTGTTTGCCTGGAAGCTGAACGAGACAAAATCCCCGGTGGCGCCGATCCTCTGGCCATCCCAGCTGGACCCGAGCGCCTGTGCGGCATCTTCGACGACACGCAGCCCGTACTTGTTGGCCAGGGCGTAGAGCATCGGCATGTCCAGCGGCAGGCCGGCCAGGTACACCGGGATAATCGCCTTGGTACGCGGTGTGATAGCGGCTTCCAGTTGGGCCAGGTCAATATTGCGGGTCACGGGGTCGATATCGGCAAACACAGGCGTGGCGCCCACCTCCAGAATCACGTTGGCGGTCGCCACCCAGGAAATCGGTGTGGTGATCACCTCATCCCCTTGGCCAACCCCGGCGATGCGCAGGGCAATTTCCATGGTGCAGGTGCCGGAGTTGAAGGTGCGCACCGGCCGTCCACCAAAGTACTCCGATAGCTGTGCTTCGAACGCCTGCACCTTTGGCCCGCTGGTGATCCAGCCCGAGCGCAACACATCACCGACCGCCGCAATGGTGGCTTCGTCAATGCTGGGTTTTGAAAACGGCAGGAAAGGCAGTTGGCTCATGATGTTGAAGGTACCCGCAGGAGAAAGACCAAGAATAAAAACTCTAATCAACCCCGGCATCGTCGCACGGGGCAACTGAATATAGCCTGTCGCCTGTAAACGTAACGTCGAAAAGCAGGCAAAAAAAAGCCGCTCTAAAGCGGCTTTTTCACGCACCGGATTTACTCGGCAGCAACTGCGTTTTTCGCCAGGATGGCGTTGGCCAACTCCATGTCGGTGGCTTTCAGGCCTGGATTGTCTGCCCGCACTTTCTGCATGGCGGCTTCCAGGTATGGGCCACGGATACCGCCGTCACTGGCGACGAAGCTGCCGGCGTCGTCCTGGGCGGCGACGACCAGCTTGTGGTCCTTGAAGGTCAGGTACGTCGAGCCGGTGGTGGCGCCCGATGAGATGACATTACGCCAGAAGCTGTCGGCCATGGCCGATCCAACTGGGAGGGAAAGCACGGCGAGGGTGGCGACAGCATATTTGAGACGCATGATGGGTGACTCCGACTGGGTTATCTGAACAGTTTGATTGTAGATAACCCGGTCGAGTTCCATGGCTGACTAAACAGTTTCAATGCGCATAATCACGCCATCCTGGCCAATCACCCGGACTTGAGCCCCTACAGGTGCGTCAGGCCCGGTGACCATCCATACGCCATCGCCGACCTTGATTTTGCCCCGCCCGTCGATAATCGCCTGATGCACCACAAAGGTGCGGCCAATCAGCTCCGAACCGCGCATGTTCAGGCCCGGCTGGTCGCTGGCCTTGGCGCTGCTGCGCTGGCGCTTCCACCAGTACACCGCCGTCAGGATGGACAGCACCGCAAACAGCAGCAGTTGCAGCTCCAGCCCAAGCCCCGGGATCAGGAACTTGAGCACACCCACGGCCGCTGCCGCGATCCCCATCCACAGCAGATAACCGCCGGCACCAAACACTTCAAGAATCAGCAGCACCGTGCCCAGCGCCAGCCAATCCCAGAACGACAGGTGTTGCAGGAATTCCCACATGGTGCGGGCCTCAGGCTTTCTTGTTGTCGAAGGTGGCCTTGACGATTTCGCCGATGCCTCCCACTGCGCCAATGACCTGGCTGGCTTCCAGCGGCATCAGGATGACTTTGCTGTTGTTGGCAGAAGCGAGCTTGCCCAGGGCATCGATGTACTTTTGCGCGACGAAGTAGTTGATGGCTTGCACGTTACCGGTGGCGATCGCTTCCGATACCACCTGCGTGGCACGGGCCTCTGCCTCGGCCTGACGTTCACGGGCCTCGGATTCAAGGAATGCGGCCTGGCGACCACCTTCGGCCTCGAGGATCTGCGCCTGCTTCTTGCCTTCGGCGGTCAGGATGGCGGAGGCGCGCAGGCCTTCGGCTTCGAGGATCTGGGCACGCTTGATACGCTCGGCTTTCATCTGGCCGGACATGGCGGCCATCAGGTCGGCGGGCGGGCTGATGTCCTTGATCTCGATACGGGTGATCTTGATGCCCCAAGGTGCGGTGGCTTCATCGACCGTGCGCAGCAGCTTCTCGTTGATGCCGTCGCGCTGGCTGAGCATGGCATCGAGTTCCATCGAGCCGAGCACCGTACGGATGTTGGTTTGCAGCAGATTGCGGATCGCATGTTCGAGGTTGTTGACCTCATAGGCCGCCTGGGCGGTGTTCACCACCTGGAAGAAACACACCGCGTCGATCTGCACTGTGGCGTTATCGGCGGTGATCACTTCCTGGGGCGGAATATCCAGCACGCTTTCCATCACGTTGATCTTGCGCCCGATGCGGTCCATCACAGGAATGATGATATTCAGGCCGGGCTTGAGCGTGTTGGTGTAGCGGCCGAAGCGTTCCACGGTCCACTGGTAGCCCTGGGGCACGACCTTGAAGCCCATGAACAGGATGGCGATGGCAAAGCCTACGAAGAGGAGAAGCACTGTTCCGATCTGCATAACGATTCCTTGTCTGGTGGTGGCGGTGACGCGAAGTCTGTCGATTGTAACGGGCTTGCCGCAGATAAGAACGGTTTACTCGTTCGCTGGTGTAACCCGTAGCACTTCCTCCAGTGTGGTCAGCCCCGCAGCCACCTTGTGCGCACCTGCCAGACGCAGGCTGTGCATGCCGCCGTTGAGCGCTTCGCGGCGCAGTGCCTGCAAGTCGGTGTCGGCACTGACCAGGGCCCTGGCCCCGTCATCCATCAGCATGATTTCGTAGACCCCGATACGCCCGCGATAGCCGCTTTCGCGGCACTCTACGCAGCCATTGGCGCGGTAGACGCTGGCGGGTGGTGCCACGCAAGACTGGGTAGCGCTGTGCCAAGCGTCCTGGTTCAACGCCGTCGGGCTTTTACAGTGTGGGCACAACCGCCGCACCAGGCGCTGGGCCATGACCCCAAGCAGAGTGGCCTTGATCAAGTAATGGGGAATGCCCAGTTCCAGCAGGCGGCTTACTGCGCTGGGAGCGTCGTTGGTGTGCAGGGTCGACAGTACCAGATGACCGGTCAAGGCCGCCTGGATCGCCATTTCAGCGGTTTCCAGGTCGCGGATCTCGCCGATCATGATGATGTCCGGGTCTTGGCGCATAAGCGCGCGGATGCCGCTGGCGAAGGTCAGGTCGATATTGTGCTGGACCTGCATCTGGTTGAAGGCCGGCTCCACCATCTCGATGGGGTCTTCCACCGTGCACAGGTTCACCGTGCGGGAAGCCAATTGCCGCAGGGTGGTATAGAGGGTGCTGGTCTTGCCTGACCCGGTGGGGCCGGTGACCAGGATGATGCCGTTGGCCTGGGCGGTCATGTGCTGCCAGCGCTGCAGGTCATCGGCCGACAGCCCCAGTTGCTGGAAATCCTGGAGCAGCACCTGGGGATCGAAAATCCGCATCACCAGCTTCTCGCCGAAGGCCGTGGGCAGGGTCGAAAGACGCAACTCCACTTCGATACCCGTGGGCGTCTTGGTCTTGACCCGGCCATCCTGGGGCTTGCGCTTTTCGGCGACATTCATCCGCCCGAGGCTTTTCAGGCGGCTGACCACGGCGGTCGTGACCTGGGGCGGAAACTGATAGACATCGTGCAGTAAGCCGTCGATACGGAAGCGCACGCGGCCCTGGTCGCCGCCCGGCTCGATATGGATATCGCTGGTGCGCTGGCCAAAGGCAAATTGCAGCAACCAGTCGACAATATTGACGATATGCGCGTCGTTGGCGTCGGGCTCCTGATCGCCGGCACCGAGGTTGAGCAACTGCTCGGCAGGGGGCGCCGTGGGGTTGGTCTGGTCGGCCCCGCTGACCGACCTGGCCAGCCGGAAGAACTCCTGGGTACAACTGCGGATCGCCTGGGGGTTGGCCACCACGCGCTTGATCGAGCGCTTCAACACATGAGCCAGCCCCGCTTCCCACTCACGCAGGTAGGGTTCGGCGCTGGCCACCGTCACGCTGTCGCGATCCAGGGCGACGGCGAGGATATGGTGGCGCTGGGCGAAGGCATGGGACATCAGCGGCACCACGCTCGCCACATCGATTTTCAGTGGGTCGATGCGCAGATAGGGCTGGTCTACATGACTGGCGAGCCATTGGGTCAGCCGTTCCAGTGATAGCGACAGGCCGGGCCGCGCGGGGTCGGGCAGTGACTGGCCGGCGAGAAACTCCAGCGGGTGCAGGCCATTGGCCGGAGTTCGCCGCAGGCGTTCGGCCAGGGCAGTGTCGATCAAGCCATGGGCGGTGAGGGCGGGCAGCAGTTCGTCGAGGCAAAGCCTGCGATCCTGGCGTTGTGGCGCAACGGGCATGGCGGTTTCCTGGGCGGTTTCATGCGGTAGCGCCAAGGCTAGTTCCATCCTGGTCGCTGTCGCCCAGAGGGTTATTGCCGGTTTTTACTGAGCCATCGCTTGTACGGTCTGCAACCTTGTGGATTCAACAGGTTGCAGCTCCAGCGAGCACACGCTGATCAGGTTACGAAGTTTTTCACCGATCACCTGGGCGCGGTGCCAGCTCAGGCCGTCCATCACTACGTCGATGTTCAGCAGGTCATCGTCGCGTGTCACGTTCACCTGTTGCGGCACGAGGAACTGCAAAGCGAAGTAGTTCAGGATCCGGCACAGCACATCGGGCTCGGCTTCGGCGAGGATCTGGTAGCGCGCCTGGCAATGGCTATTGCTGACTGCCCAGGCATCGACGCGGGTGGGGCTGGCTGGGACTGAATGCATGGCCGTTCTCCAAATTTGACTGGAGAAATTTTTACATGAGCTGTGGGGTATTTCTTATCTATGTTTGAGTGATATGCCTTATAAATGAATAGCACAATTCGAGCGTACGGGATTAAAGGGTATTTTTATGCACAGTGAGTTGGACGTCTACGACCGCCGGATCCTGGCACTGCTGCAGGAAGACGCGTCACTCTCCAGCGCGCAGATTGCCGAACAGGTCGGTCTGTCGCAGTCGCCTTGCTGGCGGCGGATCCAGCGGCTCAAGGAAGAGGGGGTGATTCGCGCCCAGGTGACGTTGCTCGACCGCAAGAAGATTGGCCTCAACACGCAGATTTTTGCCGAGGTCAAACTCAACGCCCACGGGCGGTCCAACTTCACGGAGTTCACCGAGGCGATCCGCGGGTTCCCGGAGGTGCTGGAGTGTTATGTGCTGATGGGGGCGGTGGATTTTCTGTTGCGCATTGTCACCTCGGATATCGAGGCGTATGAGCGGTTTTTCTTTGAGAAGTTGTCGATGGTGCCGGGGATACAGGAGGTCAACTCGATTGTGGCGTTGTCGGAAATCAAGTCGACCACCAGCCTGCCAGTGTTGCGCTAAAAGTGCAGGCCTCATCGCGGGCAAGCCCGCTCACACAGGAAAATGCATTCCAATGTGGGAGCGGGCTTGCCCGCGATAGCATTCTTACAGACGCAGCAAAGTCTTCCACGCACGATTCTGATACACCGCAATCACCTGATGCATCCGCGCATCCAGCGATTCGTCGGTGATTGGCAGGTTGGCCAGGGCCGCCAACTTGTTCAGCTCACCGTACAGACGATCCAGCTCCGGGATTTCCAGCAGGTGCCGGGCATGGTGCAGCCAAGCCTGCAGACGCTCGATGCGCGGCAGTTGCTCGGCGAGGTCTTCGGGCTGTTGCTGGTAGCGCGGCAGGCGCAGGGCGACGGCTTCGTCGGCCAGCAGGCGCGGCAGCCAGTTGGCGACCTGGGCGGCGCCCTGGCGGTTGCCGCGCACGTTGCGGTCCTGGGTCCAGGTGCGAGCCAGCAGCCAGCGCGAAGTGTTCAGTGAGAACAGGCCCCAGCGCACGTCGGTCAATTCTTCGAGGAACTGTTCCGGCGCGGCCTTGCGCACGTCTTCATCGTCTTCACCGGCCTGGACCAGTGGGCGCCAGTCTTCCAGCAGGGCGTCGAGCGCGCTGCGCAGTTCGCTGGTGGATTGACGTGGCGCGGCCTGGCCGAGGCTACCGATCAGGGCGCGCATTTCGGCGAGGTTTTCTACCCAGTCCTGCAACAGGCGCCAGTGGCCGTTGAAACGGTACTGCTCGGCCAGGCGCTGGCTGCTGCCCAGCAGGTGCCAGGTCAGCGCGGCGAAGACGTCATCCAAAGGCATTTGTGGTTGCAGTTGTGGGGCCGGCAGGCTCAGGGAGTAGCTGCTGGCGTCGAACAGGCGGTAGCCGCGCTCGGCCTTGCTGATATCGCACGGCATCAGCGCCAGGGTCTGGGCCAGTTCGGCAGCCAGTTCCAGCAGGGCGGCGGGTTCGCCTTCGCGCAATTCCAGTTCCAGCTCGCAGATTTCTTCCTTCTGCTTGCCGGCAATCACATGGCCCAGGTCCAGGGCGGCTTCGATCACCACCTTGCCCTTGCCACGGCCCCAGGCGATCTCGGCACGTTCGCGCACGAAGTCGGTGGTGAAAATTGGCTTGAGGGTCTTTTTGTCCAGCTCGGCCAATTGCTCGGGCCAGCATTCGCCGTCGAGTTTCTTCACGTCGAGCTTGGCTTTGGGCAGTTTCCAGTCGTATTCATTACGTTCCGACAAGCCGGCAACGCTGTGGCCGCGGGTCTTGAGGGTCTGGATCACTTCGTCGCCATCCTTGCGCAGGCGCAGGGCAACCTTGGCCTGGGCCAGGTCGCGCTCGGGGGTGTCGAAGTACTGATTCATCAACTCACGGCGTTCCCAGCCACTTTTGTTGCGTTTTTTCAGGAGCGGGTGCTCACGCAGCGCAGCGAGGGTCTCGCGGCTGACGCGGAGCTTGATTTCGGTTTCTTTTTGCATGGCCGGAACATCCAGGATCGGGAGTGCAGCCGGGGGAAAATGTGGCTGCCAAGGTCGTGCAGTGTACAGGACTGAGCCCTGCAACGTGCCGCAACGGGTTTATTGTGCTGCGCAGATGGTTCTATGATGGGTTTCATCTGTGGAAGTTGAGAGACAGCGCATGCCTTTACCGTCCATGAAAGAACAATTTGCCGCTCTGATTGCCGCGCCCTCTGTCAGTTGTACCCAAGCGTCTCTCGACCAGACCAACCGCCCGGTGATCGATCTGCTCGCCACCTGGCTTGGCGACCTGGGCTTTGCCTGCGAGATCCAGCAGGTCAGCCCTGGCAAGTTCAACCTGCTGGCCAGCTTCGGCAGCGGGCCCGGCGGCCTGGTGCTGGCGGGGCATAGCGATACCGTGCCGTACGATGAAGCGCTATGGCAGACCGATCCTTTGAAGTTGACGGAAGTGGACGGGCGCTGGGTAGGACTGGGTAGCTGCGACATGAAAGGCTTTTTCGCGCTGACCATCGAAGCGGTCCTGCCGCTGCTCGACCAACCGTTCAAGCAGCCGCTGTTGATCCTTGCCACCTGTGATGAAGAAAGCTCCATGGCCGGCGCCCGCGCGCTGGCTGCGGCCGGTCGCCCGCTGGGGCGGGCTGCGGTGATTGGCGAGCCCACGGGCCTCAAGCCGATCCGCTTGCACAAGGGCGTGATGATGGAACGTATCGACATCCTCGGGCGCAGTGGTCACTCGTCCGACCCAAGCCTGGGCCACAGCGCCCTCGAAGCCATGCATGACGCCATGGGCGAGCTGCGCGGCCTGCGCCTGGCCTGGCAGCGGGAGTATCGCAACCCACAGTTCAGCGTGCCCCAGCCCACCTTGAATTTTGGCTGCATCCACGGCGGCGACAACCCCAACCGCATTTGCGGCCAATGCTCCCTGGAATTCGACCTGCGGCCCTTGCCCGGCATGGATCCGCAGGTGCTGCGCGACGCCATCCAGCAGAAACTGCGGCCCATCGCCGAACGCCATCAGGTGCAGATCGACTATGCGCCGCTGTTCCCCGAAGTGCCGCCTTTCGAGCAGCCTGAAGATGCCGAGCTGGTGCGGGTCGCGGAACGATTGACCGGCCATCGTGCCGAAGCAGTAGCGTTCGGCACTGAAGCGCCTTATCTTCAGCGCCTTGGTTGTGAAACCCTGGTGCTCGGCCCTGGGGATATTGCCTGCGCCCACCAGCCGGGCGAGTACCTTGAAATGTCACGCTTGACGCCTACAGTGCGTCTATTGCGGGAATTGATTGAACACTACTGCCTCAAACCTGCATAAATTAACCCCATTGCATCCCGTACTTAGAAGGAGAGCGAGCGTGTCGCCAAGCCTGTTCCGACGATAACCATCAGCCCGCTGTGCGTTTAGCGATTCATTCTTTTTTTGGCTGCTTTTTATAACAGGCCCAGGTTTATGCCCGAATACGTCAATTGGCTTCGTCACGCTTCGCCTTACATCAATGCCCACCGTGACTGCACCTTTGTGGTCATGCTGCCGGGCGACGGTGTGGATCATCCCAACTTCGGCAACATCGTCCACGATCTGGTGCTGCTGCACAGCCTCGGCGTGCGCCTGGTGCTGGTACATGGTTCGCGCCCGCAAATCGAAACCCGCCTCGCCGCTCGCGGCCTGACCCCGCATTACCACGATGGCATGCGCATCACCGATGCCGCGACCCTGGAGTGCGTGATCGACGCGGTCGGCCACTTGCGTATTGCTATCGAAGCACGACTGTCCATGGACATGGCGTCCTCGCCAATGCAGGGCTCGCGCCTGCGGGTAGCCAGTGGCAACCTGGTGACCGCACGGCCGATCGGCGTGCTGGACGGTATCGATTACCACCATACCGGCGAAGTGCGCCGGGTCGACCGCAAGGGCATCAACCGCCTGCTGGACGAACGCTCCATCGTCGTACTGTCGCCATTGGGCTATTCGCCGACCGGGGAGATTTTCAACCTGGCCTGTGAAGACGTCGCCACCCGCGCCGCCATCGACCTGGGCGCCGACAAGCTGCTGTTGTTTGGTGCCGACCTGGGCCTGATCGACGAAAACGGCCGACTGGTGCGCGAGTTGCGTCCGCAGCAAGTACCGGCGCACCTGCAACGCCTGGGCAACAACTACCAGGCCGAACTGCTGGATGCGGCGGCCGAGGCCTGTCGTGGGGGCGTGGGGCGCAGCCATATCGTCAGTTATGTCGAAGACGGTGCGCTGTTGACCGAACTCTTTACCCGGGACGGCGGCGGTACGCTGGTGGCCCAGGAGCAGTTCGAACTGGTGCGGGAGGCGGCGATTGAAGACGTCGGCGGCCTGCTGGACCTGATCAGCCCACTGGAAGAGCAGGGCATTTTGGTGCGCCGCTCGCGGGAAGTGCTGGAGCGGGAAATCGAACAGTTCAGCGTGGTGGAGCGCGAAGGCATGATCATCGCGTGCGCCGCGCTGTACCCCATTGCCGACTCGGAGGCGGGTGAGCTGGCGTGCCTGGCGGTCAATCCGGAATATCGCCATGGCGGCCGTGGTGATGAGCTGCTTGAGCGCATCGAAACCCGCGCCCGCACCCAAGGCCTCAAGACCCTGTTCGTGCTGACGACCCGTACCGCCCACTGGTTCCGCGAGCGCGGCTTTGTGCCAAGCAGCGTGGATCGCCTGCCGGCGGCGCGGGCTTCGCTGTACAACTTCCAGCGTAATTCGAAGATCTTCGAGAAGACCCTGTAAACACGGTATTCGGTACACCCAATACCTAATGTGGGAGCGGGCTTGCTCGCGAAGGCAGTGTGTCAGTCAGCACATTTATTGACTGGCACACCGCCTTCGCGAGCAAGCCCGCTCCCACATTCTTTGTCCGGGTTTATTCTTTGATGAATTTTCCGGTCACGTAGGCTGAATAGTCCGGTAGCACTGTCTCTACTTTCCCTTGTTCCTTGAGAAACTTCGCCGTATCTCCAATGGCCTTGGCTGTCCCACCATTAAGCAAGGCGTCGGTTTGCTGCGCCCGGGCATCGGGGAAGGTGCTGCCTTCCAGCAGTTCGGGAATATCTGCGGCGTTTGCGCCGGTCAACCTGGCGATCTTCTGTACCGGCGTCGAATCCACCGTCCAACTGGCTTTATGGGCCGCATACTCGGCAAACGAATCCAGGGTGACCTTGGCAAACTTGGCCACCACCTCAGGATGCTTCTCGGCAAAATCCTTGCGCGCCACCCACACCTCGAACGTCGGCGCGCCCCATTGGCCGACCTGGGCAGCATCGGTGAGGATCTTGCCGGTCTTGCGGATTTCCCCCAGGGCCGGCGACCAGACAAACGCCCCGTCGATATCCCCGCGTTTCCAGGCTGCGGCAATTTCGCCTGGTTGCAGGTTCACCACTTTGACCTGCTTTGTGTCCAGGCCCCAGTGTTTCAAGGCCCCGAGCAGGCTGTAGTGGGATGTGGAGACAAAAGGCGTGGCGATGGTTTTGCCGATCAGGTCGTTGGGTGCGTCAATGTGACTGTCGTTGCGCACTACCAAAGCTTCAGAACTATTGATCTGGGCCGATACGATGAACGCTACGATGGGTAGGTTACGGGATGCGGCGGCCGCCAACGGGCTGGAACCGAGGTTGCCGATCTGCACGTCGCCGGAGGCTATTGCGGTGACCACTTGCGGGCCGCTGTTGAAGCGGCGCCAGTCGATCTGCTGGCCGATGACTTGCTCATAAACACCGTCGGCCTGGGGCACTTTGCTGGGGTCAATCCCGGTTTGGTAACCGATGGTGAGATTGGCCGCTTGCACGCCAAAAGAAAGTGTAAGCGATAGTAAAACTGTAACAAATTGACTAGAGGATGCGCGTTTGGCCATGATGGCGTCGCCTTTTTGATCGTGAGTGACGTGTGCGAGATTTTGCTCACACTAAACGATCTAAAAAATGGCCAATAAATACCCTTTAGGAATTAGCTTATGGAGCGATACCCCGCTGCGGGATCGTCGCATCATGGAAAGTGTTATTCCTGAATAGTATGAAAAAGGATGAAATAATTCTTTTTGGGTGTATGAAAAACTCATTACCCTGCAGGGACCAAATCAACTGCGGTTAGACGAAGGTAGTAGACACACAAGGTTGCGATTGACTTGTCAGTCACTATCTGGCGCTAATCGCGCGTCTGTGGATCGAGGGCGTCAGACCCGAGACCAAAGAACTACAAAAATTAGAAACGAGAGGAGCGGTACATGAAGAAGTCCACATTGGCGTTCGCCATCGCGGCTGGGGTTTTGGCTCAGCAAGCTGGCGCCGCTGGTTTTGTTGAAGACACCAAGGCATCCGTAAGTTCTCGGACCCTGTATTTTGATAACGATCAGCGTGAAGGCGGCGCTGACCAGCGCGAAACGGCCACCGGCCTGAAGTTCAACGTCCAGTCTGGTTTCACTGAAGGCACGGTCGGCTTTGGTATCGATGCCCAGGCATTGGTCGGCTTTCACCTAGATGGTGGCCGTGGTCATCACCCAGACAACAACTCCTTTGTTCCAAGCGACACCGACGGTTCGGCCGTGAGCAGCTGGAGCAGCGCGAGCGCCAACGTAAAAGCTCGTTTTTCCAAGACCGAGGCCCATCTGGGCGGGGCCCTGGCTCCGAACCTGCCGGTCGTGATCGCAAGCGATGGCCGTCTGCTGCCGCAAACCTTTGAAGGCGGCACCATCACCTCCAAAGAAATCGACAACGTGACGTTCAACGCCGGTCAACTTGAACACGCCACTGGCCGTGCCTCGAGCAACAGCACTGGCCTGTCGGTTGCAGGCGCCAGCCAGGAAAGCAACAAGTTCCGTTATGGCGGTGCTGACTGGAAGGTCACCAAAGACCTGACCTTGCAGTACTACTACGCCAACCTGGAAGACTTCTATAAGCAGCACTTCCTGGGTCTGGTTCACGTCTACCCGATCACCGAAGGTCAGTCGTTCAAAACCGACGTGCGCTACTTCGATAGCAGCTCCGACGGCAAGAACGGCCAGGCTGGCTACCAGTTCAACAACAATGGTGGTTATGCGAAGGACGCAGGCGAAGTCAATAACAAAACCTGGAGCGCCATGTTCACCTATAGCCTGGGTGGCAGTGCGTTCATGGTCGGCCATCAGCGTGTCAACGATGACGGCGGTTTCGTCTGGCTGAACCAGGGCGGTGTTGTCGACGGCAACGGCCGTAACGAAGGCGCCGGCGGTTCCAGCTTCTACCTCTTCACCGATAGCATGATCAACTCCTTCGTGCGTGCGGGTGAAAACACCACCTTCGGTCAGTACTCCTATGACTTCGCTGCATTGGGCGTTCCAGGTTTGAAAACCTCGATTGCTTACCTGCATGGCGACAACATCAAAGCCAAGAACGGTGGCAGTGACCAGTCCGAGTGGGAACGCGATATGCGTATCGACTACACCATTCAGCAGGGCGCTCTCAAAGGCTTTGGCACCACCCTGCGTCACGGTGTCTATCGCGGTAGCGGCACTGGCATTCAGGACCAGGACCAGACTCGTCTGATCTTCAACTACACTTACAGCTTCCTGTAAGAACCGTTGAGAAAAAAACCTCGCGATAATTGCGAGGTTTTTTTTGCCCAGAAATTGGTCAATCAACGCACTGCTTGATATTCCTTTATGGTCTAAATAAATCGATATTTATTCTTTTTAAAATCTCATCGGCGCAGGCACAGTGGGTTCCATAAGCACTCATCAGGAGCCACACCATGAGCCTCAGACTGGGCGATATCGCCCCCGACTTTGAACAGGATTCCAGCGCCGGCAAGATTCGTTTCCACGAGTGGCTGGGCGATAGCTGGGGCGTGCTGTTTTCCCACCCGGCGGACTTCACCCCGGTGTGCACCACCGAGCTGGGCTTCACCGCCAAGCTCAAGGATGAGTTCGCCAAGCGTGGGGTCAAGGCCATTGCCCTGTCGGTGGACCCGGTGGACTCCCACCACAAGTGGATCGAAGACATCAACGAAACCCAGAACACGATCGTCAATTTCCCGATCCTGGCCGATGCCGACCGCAAGGTCTCGGACCTGTACGACCTGATCCACCCCAATGCCAACGACACCCTGACCGTGCGTTCGCTGTTCGTGATCGACCCGAACAAAAAAATTCGCCTGACCATCACCTACCCGGCCAGCACCGGGCGCAACTTCCACGAAATCCTGCGGGTCATCGACTCGTTGCAACTGACCGACAACTACAAAGTCGCCACTCCGGCCAACTGGCAGGACGGTGATGAAGTGGTGATCGTGCCGTCGCTCAAGGATGAGGATGAGATCAAGCAGCGCTTTCCCAAAGGCTATCGCGCGGTCAAGCCGTATCTGCGGCTGACCCCACAACCTAATCGTTAACCTGAATCCAATGTGGGAGCGGGCTTGCTCGCGAATGCGGCGTATCAGTCAGCACATTTCTTGCTGATCCACCGCATTCGCGAGCAAGCCCGCTCCCACAGGTTGATCGCATTTCAGTGCTCACATAGCAGGGGTTTTCAGGCCGTCTCGACGGCCTTTTTTTTCGCCTGATAAATGATTTTTCTTATATGCAATTTAAGAATAAACAAATGAAAAAATAAGATTTATAGATATATAAATCTGCTGATAAGGTCTGTTCCATCTTGGCGCCATCGCCGCACCGCGAACCGCCGACACTTGCTCAAGGAAACTCCCGATGCTGGTCGTAACACTTGGTGGCAGTCCCAGTCAGCGTTCCCGCTCCGGGGTCTTGCTGGATCACTCCCGGCGCTGGTTGCAGCAGCAAGGCGTGGAAGTGGTGAGTTATCAGGTACGGGACTTCCCGGCCGAAGATTTGCTGTATGCCCGCTTCGACAGCCCGAAGGTCCTCGACCTGCTGGCCCAGGTGGCCAATGCCGATGGTTTGCTGATTGCCACGCCGGTGTACAAGGCGTCGTTTTCCGGCGCGCTGAAAACCGTCCTCGACCTGCTGCCGGAACGCGCCCTGGCCCACAAAGTGGTATTGCCCATGGCCACCGGCGGCAGCATTGCCCACATGCTGGCGGTGGACTACGCCTTGAAGCCAGTGCTGTCGGCACTCAAAGCCCAGGAGCTGCTGCACGGGATTTTTGCCGAGGACAGCCAGATCGCCTACGGCGAAGGCAGTGCCCAGGCGCAGCTGGTGCCGATCCTTGAACAACGCTTGAGCGAAGCCCTGGAGCAGTTCTACAGCGCCATGGCCCGCCGCCCGCAGCCGCTGGACCCCCATGTGTTGAATGAACGTTTGTTGAGTGCTCGCTGGAGCATCTAAGCCACACCCGAATACAAAACCCTCACCTTACTCAGCCGCCAACGGCCAAGCAGGTGCAGCCACAACCCTAATCGTCAATTTGGAGAGCGCCATGCGCACTATCATCTTGCGTCGGGGCCTGGTCGCACTGTTTGCTGCGGCTGTGTCCTTCGGCGCCATTGTTCAAGCTCAAGCGGCCGAAACCCTGCGGATCGGTTATCAGAAATACGGCACCCTGGTGCTGCTCAAGGCCAAGTGCACCCTGGAAAAACGCCTGGCCGACCAGGGCGTGAACGTGCAGTGGACCGAGTTTCCCGGTGGCCCGCAGTTGCTCGAAGGGCTGAATGTCGGCTCCATCGACTTTGGCGTCACCGGCGAAACGCCGCCGGTGTTCGCCCAGGCCGCCGGTGCCGATCTGCTCTACGTCGCCTACGAACCGCCAGCGCCGACCAGCGAGGCCATCCTGGTACCCAAGGACTCGCCGATCAAATCGGTGGCCGAGCTCAAGGGCAAGAAAGTCGTGCTCAACAAAGGCTCCAACGTGCATTACCTGCTGGTGCGCGCCCTGGAAGACGCCGGCCTGAAATACACCGACGTACAGACCGTGTTCCTGCCGCCCGCCGACGCCCGTGCCGCCTTCGAACGTGGCAGTGTCGACGCCTGGGTCATCTGGGACCCGTACCAGGCGGCCGCCGAGCAACAACTGCAAGCTCGCACCCTACGTGACGCCACCGGCATTGCCGACAACCACCAGTTCTACCTGGCCACCAAGCCCTATACCGAAAAACATCCGGACGTGATCAAGGCGCTGGTGGAAGAAGTGCGGGCCGTAGGCGAATGGTCCAAGGCCAACCCCCAGGAAGTCACCCAACAAGTTGCGCCGCTGCTCGGCCTGCCGGCTGACATCACCCTGACCTCGGTCAAACGCCAGGGCTACGGTGCGCTGTTCCTGACCCCGGAAGTGGTCGCCGCGCAGCAGAAAATCGCTGACACCTTCTACCAGCTCAAATTGATTCCCAAGCCCTTGAGCATCAAGGACGTGATCTGGACGCCACCTGCGACCGTTGCCAAAGCGCCGTAATCCGACTTCTTCAGGAGACAACTCCATGAGCCTCAATATTTTCTGGTTCCTGCCTACCCACGGCGACGGCCATTACCTTGGCACCGCCGAAGGCGCTCGCGCCGTAGACCACGGTTATCTGCAGCAGGTGGCCCAGGCCGCTGATCGCCTGGGCTTTGGCGGGGTACTGATCCCCACCGGTCGTTCTTGCGAAGACTCGTGGCTGGTGGCCGCCTCGCTGATTCCGGTGACCCAGCGTCTGAAATTTCTGGTTGCCCTGCGCCCCGGGATCATTTCCCCGACGGTGGCGGCGCGTCAGGCAGCGACCCTGGACCGGCTGTCCGGTGGACGGGCGCTGTTCAACCTGGTGACCGGTGGTGATCCAGAAGAGCTGGCCGGTGATGGCCTGTTCCTCAGCCATGAGGAGCGCTACCAGGCCTCGGTGGAATTCACCCGCATCTGGCGGCGCGTGCTGGAAGGCGAAACCGTGGACTACGACGGCCAGCACATCAGCGTCAAAGGCGCCAAGTTGCTCTACCCGCCGATCCAGCAGCCACGCCCGCCGTTGTATTTCGGCGGTTCTTCCGAAGCGGCCCAGGACCTGGCAGCCGAACAAGTGGAAATGGTCCTGACCTGGGGCGAACCACCAGCGGCAGTCGCGGAAAAAATCCAGCAGGTACGGGTCAAGGCGGCCAAGCTTGGGCGCACCGTGCGCTTCGGTATTCGCTTGCATGTGATCGTGCGTGAAACCAACGAGGATGCATGGAAAGCCGCCGACAAACTGATCTCCCATCTGGACGACGACACCATCGCGCGTGCCCAGGCTTCGCTGTCGCGCTTTGATTCGGTGGGCCAGCAGCGCATGGCCGCCTTGCATGGTGGCAGTCGCGACAACCTCGAAGTCAGCCCCAACCTGTGGGCCGGCGTCGGCCTGGTACGCGGCGGCGCCGGCACGGCACTGGTGGGCGATGGGCCGACCGTGGCGGCGCGGGTCAAGGAGTACGCGGACCTGGGCATCGACACCTTTATTTTCTCCGGTTATCCACACCTGGAAGAGTCGTACCGGGTTGCAGAGTTGCTGTTCCCGCACCTGGATATCGAACGTCCCGAGCTGCCGAAAAGTGCCGGTTACGTCAGCCCGTTTGGCGAGATGGTGGCCAACGACATTCTTCCCAAAGCCGCGTCGCAGAGCTGAGGCGCCGTCATGAATAGTCAACGGATTCTGCATCGGCTGGCGCCTTGGGCACTGCCGGTCCTGTTGCTGGCGGTGTGGCAGTTGTCGGTGTCGGCGGGCTGGCTGTCGACCCGGATTTTGCCGGCCCCCAGCGCAGTGATTGCGGCCGGCGTGCACCTGGTCAGTAGCGGTGAGATCTGGACCCACCTGGCCATCAGCGGCTGGCGCGCGGGCCTGGGTTTTGTGATCGGCGGCGGCATTGGCCTGGCCCTGGGCTTTATCACCGGCCTGTCGAAATGGGGCGAGCGCCTGCTGGACAGCTCGGTGCAGATGATTCGCAACGTGCCGCATCTGGCGCTGATCCCGCTGGTGATTTTGTGGTTCGGCATTGATGAGACGGCGAAGATTTTCCTGGTCGCCCTCGGCACGCTGTTCCCCATCTACCTCAACACCTATCACGGCATCCGCAACGTCGATCCGGCACTGGTGGAGATGGCGCGCAGTTATGGCTTGTCGGGGTTCAGCCTGTTTCGCCAGGTGATCCTGCCGGGCGCGTTGCCATCGATTCTGGTGGGGGTGCGTTTTGCCCTGGGCTTTATGTGGCTGACGCTGATCGTCGCGGAAACCATTTCCGCCAGCTCCGGTATCGGCTACCTGGCGATGAATGCCCGGGAGTTCCTGCAAACCGACGTGGTGGTGCTGGCGATTGTGCTGTACGCGGTGCTCGGCAAATTGGCGGACCTCGCGGCGCGTGGCCTGGAGCGGGTGTGGCTGCGCTGGCATCCGGCCTATCAAGTACACAAAGGAGGTGCGGCATGACCGCTCAACAACCTCCACGCCTGCTGCGGGGCATTCCGTTAGCGGTGCGCAAGCTGCGCAAGGCGTTCGGCACGCGGGAAGTCCTGCGCGAGATTGACCTGCACATCCCGGCGGGCCAGTTCGTGGCTGTAGTGGGCCGCAGTGGCTGTGGCAAAAGTACCTTGCTGCGCCTGCTGGCCGGCCTTGATAGCGCCAGCAGTGGCGAGTTGCTTGCAGGCTCTGCACCCCTGAGCGAAGCGCTCGAAGACACGCGGCTGATGTTCCAGGAAGCGCGCCTGCTGCCGTGGAAAAAGATCATCGATAACGTCGGCCTGGGCCTAAAAGGCAACTGGCGGCCCCAGGCGCTTGAGGCGCTGGAAGCGGTCGGCCTGGCCGAGCGCGCCGATGAATGGCCGGCGGCGTTGTCCGGTGGCCAGAAACAACGGGTGGCCCTGGCCCGCGCCCTGATTCACCAGCCGCGCCTGTTGCTGCTGGATGAGCCCTTGGGTGCGCTGGATGCCCTGACCCGCATCGAGATGCAGCAACTGATCGAAAACCTGTGGCGCAAGCACGGTTTTACCGTGTTGCTGGTGACCCATGACGTCAGCGAAGCCGTGGCCATTGCCGACCGGGTAATCCTGATCGAAGACGGCGAAATTGGCCTCGACCTGCATGTGGAACTGCCACGCCCGCGGGTCCGTGGCTCCCATCGCCTGGCGGCCCTGGAAACCGAAGTCCTCAACCGTGTGCTGTCACTGCCCGGCACGCCGCCGGAGCCGGAACCTGTTTCACCGTTGCCTACGCAATTGCGTTGGGCGCAATAACTCACTTGTCCCTTAAGGAGTAACACCATGACTATCAAAGCGATCAACGTGCGTAACCAGTTCAAAGGCACCATCAAGGAAATCGTCGAAGGCGACGTACTGTCGGAAATCGACGTGCAGACCGCGTCCGGCATCGTCACCTCCGTGATCACCACCCGCTCGGTGAAAGAGCTGGAGTTGGTGATTGGCAGTGAAGTGATTGCGTTTGTGAAGTCCACCGAGGTGTCGATCGCCAAGCTGTGATCGGCTTTCGACCGCTATCGCAGGCAAGCCAGCTCCCACATTCGACCGATTTCCAACATGGGAATGCGGTCGAATGTGGGAGCGGGCTTGCCCGCGAAGAGGCCGGCCCAGTCACCACAACCCTTATCGCTTAGGCAAAAACACCGGCAAATAAAGCCCCACATACGCATCAAACACCCGCATCCCTTCCTCCGCCATGCGCGGGGTGATCTGCCCATGCTGATGCACCGAGCGCGCGTAAACGCGGTCGCTTAGCTCCAGCGCCAGGGCAAACACGTCCACATCTGCCGGCAGCACCGGCACTTCAAAGTGGCGGTTGAACACTTGCAGCATCAAGTCCCCCAACTCCAGGTCATGCTGGCGGTCGGCCTGGGTCACTTCGGTGAGGCCGTGCTGTGCGAGGATCAATTGCCGGGCGGCGGCGTCGTTGCTGTAGATGGTCAGCATGCGCAACTCCACCACGCGCGACAGGTCGCGCCAGTGATGCAGGCTGTCGTGGTCGATGGGGGCTTGTAGCGCGGCGCGGAATGCGGCGTGTACGTCAGCCGTCAGTGCTTCGAGCAAGGCCGGTACGCTGGCGAAAAAGTGATACACCGATGACGGCGGAATCTGCGCCCGTTCGGCCACGCTGTAGATCGACAGGCTGGCCACGCCTTCGGCTGCCAGCAAGGTGCGGGCGGCGTCGAGGATCGCGTCGATCCGGGCCTGGCTGCGGGCGCGGGGTTTGCGAGGGGCGGCGGGGCGGGTGGTCATGGAAGTCTCCTACAAGGCAGAGCGCATTGTACGCAGAGATCCATATCGGTACAGATAGGGCTTGTTGTGGGGAGCAGGTTTGTTTGTGGTGAGTGGGCCTGTCTGTGGCTAGGGCTTGTTTGTGGTGAGTGGGCTTGTTGTGGCTAGGGCTTGTCTGTGGCGAGCGGGCTTGCCCCGCGCTGGGCTGCGAAGCGGCCCTCATTCAAAAACACCGCGATGCATCTGATGCATCGCGGTGTTTGTTTTGGGGCCGCTTCGCAGCCCAGCACGGGGCAAGCCCGCTCGCCACAGACAAGCCTGCTCACCACAGACAAGCCCGCTCACCACAATCCGTTTACACGGTATGCAGGTACCAGTTGTACTCAAGGTCGGAGATGGAGTGTTCGAACTCCTCCAGCTCGCTTTCCTTGCAGGCGACGAAGATATCGATGTATTTCGGATCGATGTACTTGGCCATCACCTCGCTGTCGTCCAACTCGCGCAGTGCGTCACGCAGGTTGTTCGGCAGGCTTTGCTCGTTCTGCTCGTAGCTGTTGCCTTCCACCGGTGCGCCAGGTTCGATCTTGTTGGTCAGACCGTGGTGCACGCCCGCCAGGACCGAAGCCATCAGCAGGTAAGGGTTGGCATCGGCGCCGGCCACGCGGTGTTCGATACGTACCGCGTCGGACGAGCCGGTAGGGACGCGAATCGCCACGGTGCGGTTGTCCAGGCCCCAGCACGGCGAGTTCGGCACGTAGAACTGTGCGCCGAAACGACGGTAGGAGTTGACGTTGGGGCACAGGAAAGCCATTTGTGCAGGCAGGGTCTCCAGCACACCGCCGATCGCGTGACGCAATGCGGCGTTCTGCTCGGGATCCTCGCTGGCAAAGATGTTCTTGCCTTCTTTGTCCAGGATCGAAATATGCACGTGCAAACCATTGCCTGCCTGGCCCGGGTAAGGCTTGGCCATGAAGGTGGTGTCCATCTCATGGTCGTAGGCA
>Ga0265296_1001251_pt1 | contig 30161 bp, 35 predicted proteins | sample MunlanPumphouse1_FD_189073 | JGI IMG/M metagenome (GOLD analysis project Ga0265296, IMG submission 189073) | Groundwater microbial communities from a municipal landfill in Southern Ontario, Canada - Pumphouse #1 | ecosystem: Environmental > Aquatic > Deep subsurface > Groundwater | place... | reverse complement strand
CCCGTAACCCGTAACCCGTAACATATCACCCCATCCTTGCCTTTGAGCCGGGGGTGAACTAAGTTTCCGCCGTATGAAGAAAATTTGTAATCGTTGAAAATGAGAATGAAAAAAATCGTGAATTGGATTATCATCGGCTTACTCGTGCTTATTCAGAGTTGTGGATTTTACGGGCAAAGGCGTGGAGCGAGCGATTGGCACCGGCTTCTGAAACCGAACTATGAACTTCCGCCTTATTCCAAATGGGTAAGCGGGTTGACATTTTGCCTCGATCCGGGACACGGCGGCGATGCGCATATTCCCAAATATAAGCGCGGACCGACGGGCGTTCGGGAAGCCGAGATGAATCTCCGTGTTGCGTTTTATCTGAAAGATTTTTTAGAGAAAGCCGGTGTAACTGTTATTCTGACGCGAGATGCCGATACCGACATCAGCCTGAAAGATCGCGCGGAAATCGCCAACCGGAACCGGGTCGATATGTTCATTTCCCTGCATCACAATGCCGTTGACAATCCGAAGACTAATTTCGCATCGACATGGTATCACGGCGACGCCGATTTCTCGCCGGTAAGTTTGGATCTGGCGCGTTATATTCAGATGAATCTAAATGAGTATTTACGACTGCCGGATGTGATCGCGACGGGTTTGCTCTCGGATTATTTGATGTATCCGGAAGGATTCGGCGTTCTGCGGCAACTCGAAGTGCCGGGGATTTTGCTCGAATCCTCCTTTTTTTCGAATCCAAAGGAGGAAAAACTACTCGACAATCCGAAGTACAACAAGATAGAAGCCTACGCGATCTTTATTGGCATTTGTCAGTGGGCGGCGGCTGGAATTCCCGACGCGAAATTACTGCAACCTCAGCCGGACTCGACGGTTACGGACAAACAGCCGATGATCCGGATGCGTGTTTCGGACGGACATCATGAGCGGAAGTCGTGGATGCTGGAGCGCGAACAGATATTCAGCCGATCGGTCGCCTTTTTTCTTGACGACACACTGAAACCGGCGACTTATTTGTCCGAACAAAATCTGATCGTTCATCGTCCGGAATATCCGCTGAAAAACGGACAACATGCGGTTCGGGCTGAAGTGACGAATTTTTACGGTAACCACAATCTTCCAAAGAAAAGTTTTTTCCGTGTGGCGTCGCCTGCGATGGAAATCCTTGCGACTCCGACGACAGACAGAATACCGGCTGATGGGAAGAGCCGGATCGCCATCGAAATTTTCGCGCTCGATTCCGACGGGCAATCTGTTGCCGACGAAGATTTGATTTCCGTTGTTGCGGATCGCGGAAAGTTGAATATGTCACAGGTGCCGATCCGAAACGGAAAGGCAACCGTGTATCTGGATTCGCCGGACGAACCGGCAACGGCGCAAATTGTTCTCCGGTCGGGTAAGGCAGAGAAAAGCCTGAACGTGTCATTTGTTGACACGAACGTGACGCTTTTCGAAGGCCGCGCTGTCGCGGCTTCGGACTTGTCACCAGTTGCCGGCGCAATCGTGACGATTTTGCCGGAAGCCATTTCCGACACGACCAATGCCGACGGTTATTTTTTCTTTCCGGGTCTTCCGGTCGGTGAATACACGACAACGATTTGCGCGAATGGATTTTGGGGTGGCTCGGTAAATGTCATTGTCAACGATGGAAAATCGACTTTTCATCTTTATCCTCTTCAGAAAATCGCCAACGGCGTTCTGCAGGATTTCGTGCTGGTCATCGATCCGGCGTTCGGCGGAAAAGAAAAAGGCGCTATCGCATCGAATGGTCTCACAGGTTCTGACCTGAACTTGCGTTTGGCGGAAAAAATCGGAACAGTTTTTACTAAAGCGGGCGCGAATGTCTATTTCGTGCGCCAAAAGGACGAGACACTCAGCCGCGAAAAGCGCATCGAAATCAGCAACCGATTTCCGGAAGGTGGCTATTTTTTACGCTTGAACTTTGGACAGTGGAACGATCGATTGCCGCTCTTTGCCGGCGGATATTATGCAGGAAGCGAACCCGGCAGACGCATTTTGACAATAGCCGATTCGCTTGTCAACGGAACGTCGGAACCGTCGTGCGGGAAAATTTCCGTGTCCAATGAGGTTGAAATTCAAAAAACGAATCGTGCCGCAATCAGCATGGATTTTAACTGGCTCGGCAATTCCGAAAAGGAGAAAATCATCGCCGATGAGAGTGAATTAAATCGAATCTCGATTGCGATTCTGACCGCGTTCCTGAAAGAAGTCGGCAAAGACCGCCTGCCTTTGGATCGTTTGAATCTGAACGTAACGGCTAACGATACCACACTTACCGATGTCTGGGTCACTCTGGGAAAAGGTTATTCGCTTACGACGAATAATCGGGGCGCGTGCTGTTTTGAGTTTTTATCGCCCGGCGAGTATGAAGTGCACCTGTATCATCCGAAATTCGGAACACAAACTTATCTCGTCGGTTGTCGCGGAGAAACGACGATCGATATTGACCTTGCCCGATGTCTGTCAACCGTTCGTCAATGAACGATTGAACGTAACTATTTTATTCGCCAGTTTTCTGAGGCTACGAATTTTTTCGTTTTGCGCGGTCGATGCGGTCTAATTTGATCGCGTCAATGATCGATGCGATGACAAAAACGATGAGGAAAAGACCCGCAACGAAGCCGCCCGCAACATCCACGACCGTCCACGGGTTTCGATTTAGTACGAAAACAATTGGGTTCCAGAAAATCAGAATGCAGTTGACCAAAACGACAAGAATGCGAACTTCCGTCGGTCCGAGTTTCGCGTAACTCATACGGAAAATTCCTTCGGAATAAGCGCCGACATGCGCGTAAATATTCAGCATCAAATATCCAATGGTGAGGAAAAGACCGACATCCAGCCGCATCAGTGGTGAAAAACCGAAAGCCACGCAAATAATGACCGTCGAAAAAGCGTCGCAAATGTGATCGACGAAATAACCATATTGTTCGCGCTCTTCATGACGCACACGCGCCAACGTTCCGTCGAGGCTGTCTGCCCACCAGTGAAGTAAAAATCCGAAGTTGGCAAGCATCAGCCACCACGTCGAATACCATGTCAGGACATAACCCAGACTAATGACGAGCGCGGCAATAATTCCAAGAATCGTTAGATGGTCAGAGGAGACCCAGCGGGGAAGAGCGGCGGCCATTTTCGGGAGATTCCGTTTTTCCCACGGGCCGGTAAGTGTGTCGATAATGCGTTTGGCTTTCTGTTGATTATCCATCGTATCTTCTTTCTAATTGTTTTCCGAATCGAGTTTCGGCTTTTTAAATATGATTAGTTCGTTGACGAATATTTTGAAAAAGGGACTGGCGATCATTCCCAGAAGGTCGGCCAACAGATAATGAAGATGAAAAAAATGGGTTAGTATCCACAGAAGTCCCAGATTGACCACAAAGTCGATCCCTGCGGTGATCAGGTTGTATTTCCATAGACGTTGAACAAAATCCTGTGGCGTATGGCCGACCCGATCTTTCCACGTGCGGAGATAGTACCACGTGAAATTATGAAGAATTGCCACTTCAATCGCGCAGGCGCCGGCAATCGGCACCGGAATCTTGAATTTTCCGTGCAGAAGCCAGAGTGTTCCAAGGTTAACGAGGGTTCCAAGCCAGGCAACGAGCTGAAACCGGATGATACTTGTTAATTTCATTTATTATGTCTCGTTCTATTTTGGTTCGAAGATTCGGAATGATTATACGAGGAACGTGGAAATAAGATTCCTCGCCGATTCCGAATCATCCGAAAGCAACATCCAAAGCCATCATCAAAGCAAAGCCAATCATTGCACCCATCGTGGCGATGTCGGTGTTCTTTTCCATCTGGGATTCCGGGATGAGTTCCTCGACGACGACAAAGATCATCGCGCCAGCGGCGAATGATAAAGCGTACGGAAGGATCGGCTGTATCAAAATCACCGCGGCGGCGCCAAAAACGGCGGCAAGCGGTTCGACCAAACCGGATAACTGCCCGTACCAAAAACATTTCAGTCGCGACATTCCTTCGCGTCTTAGCGGAATCGACACTGCAGCGCCTTCAGGAAAATTCTGAATACCGATGCCCAGCGCCAGAGCGACTGCGCCCGCCATCGTCGCCGACGGAATATCTGCCGATAATGCGCCAAAAGCGACGCCGACTGCGAGTCCTTCGGGAATGTTGTGAAGCGTGATGGCGAGAACGAGCAAGACGCTTCTTTCCCATTTGGTACGAATGCCTTCTGCTTCGTCTATCGGGAATCCGATATGCAGATGCGGAAGAATTTTATCCACGATTCTCAGGAACAAGCCGCCCAGCAGGAATCCAACGACGGCCGGAATCCATTTGTTTTGACCGGACGCCGCAGACATTTCAATGGCAGGCGCGAGCAACGACCAAAAGCTGGCGGCGATCATCACACCGGCGGCAAAACCGAGTATCCCGTCGAGAACTTTCCGGTGGATGCTTTTGAAAAGAAAAACTACCGCCGCGCCAAGCGCTGTCATTAAATATGTAAATGTCGTTGCCATCAGCGCCTGTACGATGTGGGATTGGTTAGTGAATGTCGAGCCGATCATTAAATTCTCCTTCTTATTTCGATCGATTCAAAATGGAATTCTTTTCCGTTTTCGGCAGTGATTTAAAACTAATTGGTACGAATGATCGATCATCCGGTAAACGATTTCATCCGGAATATCGCCGTCCGGTTCGACTGTGTTCCAGTGCGCCTTGTTCATGTGATATCCGGGTTTGACGGCGTTGAATTGCGCCCGCCATTCCTCGTTGAGAAACGGATCGCCTTTTAAATTGATGCTGATCTTTTCGGCATCCAGCGGAATGAGTGCAAACATTTTCGAGCCGATTTTAAACACGAGCGTGTCGGCGCCGAAAGGGAAATCTTCTCGCGCACCTTTCAGATTCCGGCAATAGGTTCTGATTTCGTCGAGATTCATCTGTTTTTCACCTCGAATTCAAAAGGGCAGGTCAATTTTGTCAACCTGCCCTTTTGAAAAAAATTCCCGATTTTGTTCGTTCAGTCCGATAACGCTTTCCGGAGCATGGAGAGGTTGACGACGTGGCGCCGTTCCTCGTTGATGATTTCGTCCACGGAAGAATGTTCGCTGATCGGTATCAGATTCTTGATTTCGGTGTAATAAAGAACCGAGTCGAGTTCCTTATCGATTGCAAACGTGAGAGCGACCTTGGCGTCATTAATTTTTGGAAAATCGGCGGATGAATCGTTGAAGATGAGATTCTGCGTGTAAGCCTCCAGATAGGCGTAGAACTCATCCTGCAGATTTTCCGGCTGAACGGATTTGCCAAGTTTTTCCGCCATCTTTGCGAAAGTCACGCGATGCTTGGCTTCGTCGTCGGCGAGTTTGTTAAAGAGCCGGACGACTTCCGGAGAATTCAGTCGATTGGCAGTCTCGCGATAAAACTTTTCGCCTCTTTCCTCGATCTTGACAGCGAACTCAAAGACATCCTTTACATTGAAAATCCCCATCTGTTCCTCCTTATGAAAGATGTTGATGTTTTTCAAGAATTCGATCGGCGAGGCCGACAAGCGCCTGAAAGTCTGCGTCTTTCGGATAGCCTTTCGCAATGACGGGCGGGAGAATTTCCGCCGTCAGATTTCCGATCATGCCGGACAACTGCTCGATCATCTTTCCGCCCCAGCCGTAACTTCCGATGATGGAAATATAGCGGGTTTTCGGTCGAAGAAAGTTCGTCAGAAAAACTGCATGAGCCACGACCGGATGCGCTCCGAGAATGACCGTTGGCGAGCCGATGACTACCGTTGCGGCATCGACCAGCGCCATCGCCAGTTCGCCGATGTCCGTTTTGGACAAATTGAACGGCAGAACGGTCACGCCGCGTTCGGTTAGCAGATCGACGAAATAATTGACCATCGTTTCCGTGCTTCCGTGCATCGAAACGTACGGAATGACGACCTCGTTCTTGACACGGTCGGACGTCCAGTCTTCATAAGCAGAGATAATGAAATTCGGGTCGCGATGCACCGGGCCATGACTGGGCGCGATCATTTTCACGTCCAGAGATTTGACTTTTTCCAGATTCTGCCGCACGATCGGACGGAACGGCATCATGATTTCCGCAAAATAGCGTTTGGCTGACGAATAAACTTTTGCCGAGTCTGCTGAAAATACTTCGCTTGTTGATAAATGCGAGCCGAAGAAATCGCAAGAGAACAGAATCCCATCTTCGATAAAAAAAGTGGACATCGTCTCCGGCCAGTGCACCCACGGCGTAAAAATGAATTGAAGCGTCTTATTGCCGAGTGAAAGTGTTTCGCGGTCTTTAATAACGATAAACTTCTCATCCGGGATCAGCAGATGCTCGGACAGGAACATCCGGCATTTCGGATTCGTCACGATATTAGCCATCGGATATTTTTTCAGAACTGCTGGAATCGCTCCGGAATGGTCTTGTTCCGCGTGATGTGAGATGACATAATCGATCCGCGGGAGATTTAGTTTTTCCAGATTCGAAAACAAAACCTGCTCTTTGGCCGGATCGACGGTATCCAGCAAAGCGATCTTTTCGGAACCTTTGATGAGGTACGCGTTGTAGGTTGTACCGTCGGGAAGCGGAATGAGTTCGTCAAAAAGCCGCCTGTCCCAATCGCGGGCGCCGACATAGAAAATGTCCGATGTCAGTTGTTGAGACGACAATCAGTCCTCCACAGGCTCGAAATCTTCTTTTTCGGCGCCGCACAGCGGGCAGACCCAGCCTTCGGGAAGGTCTTCAAAACTGGTTCCTCTTTTGATGTCGTTATCCGGGTCGCCTTTTTTGGGGTCATAAACATAGCCGCAGACGGTGCATACATATTTTTGCATTGCTTTCTCCTTTGTTAATTTCAAATAAATTGATGAGTAATAATCAAAATTACCATCTCAAAAAGACGTGCAAATTTAGTAGTTTTCCGCTAAAAGTTCAAAATAGTCTTTCGGATGGGAGCATGCCGGACATTTTTCCGAAGCCTTTTTCCCGATATGAATATATCCGCAGTTCCGGCATCTCCAGACCGTCAGTTCTTCCCGTTCGAAAACCCGTCCTTTGAGAATGTTCTCGCGAAGCGCAAGGAATGTTTTTTCATGGTGCTTTTCGGCAACGGCTATGGATTTGAAAACCAGAGCGATTTCCGTGAAGCCTTCGGTTTCGGCGATTTTTGCAAATTCCGGATACATCGTCGTTTGCTCGTAATGTTCACCGTCAGCGGCGGCTTTTAAATTGTCCTTGGTTTCGCCGATCATGCCTGCGGGGAATGCCGCCTGAATTTCGACTTCACCGCCTTCGAGGAATTTGAACAGACGTTTCGCGTGTTCTTTTTCGTTGTCGGCTGTATCGGCGAATATCCATGCGATTTGCTCAAATCCTTCCTTTTTTGCCTTCGACGCAAAATAAGTGTAGCGATTTCGGGCTTGAGATTCACCGGCAAAAGCGGTCAGTAGATTCTTTTCGGTTTGGGTTCCTTTCAAACTTCTCATAAATCTTTTTCCTTCTTGATTAAATAGACAATTCTGTCGATTAGAGTGTTTTGAGTTCTGCGGAGTAACCAATATTCCGGATGGCATCGATGACATCGGATTCGCGGACTTCTCCTTCGATTTTCACCGTTTTATCCGGAACGGAAATATCGATCGATGAAATTCCGGACAGTCGTTTCAATGCTTGTTCGATTCTCATTTTACAGTGCATACAACTCATGTTGGAAACATAAACGGTCGTTTTCATGATCATTTCCGATTTGCGGTTCGTCAGGCCACTTGTTCAACGGAAACGATTTCGGGAATTTCGGCTTTCAATTTGTTTTCGATGCCCATTTTGAGCGTGTACATGCTCATCGGGCAACCGCCGCAAGCACCTGTCAGGCGCACTTTGACGACGCCGTCTTTGGTCACATCAACGAGCTCGACATCACCGCCGTCTGCCTGAAGATAAGGACGGATGGAATCAATCACTTTCGTTACTTTTTCTTTCATTTTGTATTCCTTTCAAATAGTGTTATGATTGAATGCAATCTTTACATATACCTTTAAAATAGCCATGAATTTCCTGGATTTGATGACCGTTTATTTCCGAGGTTACACCGTCCGCAAACGGGCAATGAACTTCGACGTCGATGATTTTTCCGCACTTTTTACAGAGAAAATGGTGATGATTCGCCTCGCCGATTCCATAACGGACATCGGATCCGGTGATCGTGATGCCGTGAATCAAAGCGCTTTCGATGAAAAGATTCAGCGTGTTGTAAACCGTCGTGCGAGACATCGTCGGAATGACCTTTGCGATGTTTTCGTAGATCGTGTCGGCATTCGGATGATTTCCTGCCGAGATCAGAAATTCGAGAATCCGTAACCGCTGATAAGTCGGTTTGATTCCCTGTTTTTCCAACTGATTTTTAATTTGTTCCATGTTTGTAATCATTACAAAATGAAATTAATACCAAATATGACAATTGGCAAGAAATTTTTCGGCTGGATTAACAGGATTTCCGGACGCTCAAACTTGTTTTCTATATCGGATTGATTTTCTGTGGGACTTTCGATCCGGAAACGGAAATTCATTGGAAGAAATATTCATTCATTCTGATAGATATTTTTCGTATCTTTCCGCAGTTTTAATATTGGAGGTAATGATGAAACGTGACATTGAAAAACTATTAGGTAAGGACGCAGAGTTCCTGTTAAATCACAAATGTACGACGATCGCAAAAGAAGAGTTGCATTTACCCGGTCCGGATTTCCTGGACAGAATTCATCTCAACAGCGACCGGCCGATTCCCGTGCTTCGGAATTTGGCGACGATGTACAATACCGGACGGCTTGCGAAAACAGGTTACCTGTCGATTCTTCCGGTCGATCAGGGAATCGAACATTCGGCTGGCGCATCGTTCGCGCCGAATCCGATTTATTTCGATCCTGAAAATATCGTTCGGCTGGCTATCGAAGGCGGAGCCAATGCCGTCGCTTCGACACTGGGCGTTCTCGGAATAGTCGCGCGGAGATATGCGCACAAGATTCCGTTCATTCTGAAGATCAACCACAACGAATTGCTTTCTTATCCGAACATGCACGATCAGACGCTTTTTGCCAGCGTGGACCAGGCTTTCGATATGGGCGCCGTTGCCATTGGAGCGACGGTCTATTTCGGTTCGGAGGAAAGTCGTCGGCAGATCATGGAAATCAGCGAAGCTTTCGAACATGCGCATCAACTTGGATTGGCGACGATTCTTTGGTGCTATCTGAGAAACAATGCCTTCAAAACCGAGGAAAAGGATTATCATGTTGCCGCCGATCTGACTAATCAGGCAAATCATCTGGGCGTGACGATCCAAGCAGACATCATCAAACAGAAACTTCCGGAAAATAACGGCGGATTCACCGCGCTGAAATTCGGAAAGACGAATAAGAAAGTTTACGAGAAACTGACCACCGATCATCCGATCGACCTGACCCGTTATCAGGTTGCCGGTTGCTACATGGGACGCGCAGGACTGATCAATTCCGGCGGCGCTTCAGGTGAGGACGATCTGGTCGAAGCCGTCAAAACGGCAGTTATCAACAAACGCGCCGGCGGTATGGGATTAATTCTCGGCCGCAAGGCATTTCAGAAGCCGATGAAAGAAGGCGCCGAGATCATGAACGCCGTTCAGGATGTTTATTTAGACGCGAAAGTTACGATCGCATAATTCTTCGGCATTGCGATGTCGGCACGAATATTAACCGGAATCAAGCCCTTTTAAAGAGGGCTTGATTCATTTTTCAGACGGAGGAAAAGATGAGTCAACGCAAGTCGTCATCCAATTTTGTTCTGGGTGTTTTTCTGATTTTGCTGGGTATTTTCCTCTTTTTCGTCCAGCGGAGCCGTTACGGATGGGAAGTTCTCTGGCCGATGGTTCTCATCGGCGTCGGGCTTCTCTTTGTCATTGGATTTCTGCAAAATACGAAGAATTACGGTCTGCTCATGCCTGCGTCGATCTTGCTGATACTCGGCGCGCTATTTCTCTATCTCGAAATGACGGACTGGCGGAATATCGTGGAACTCTGGCCGACATTCATTCTGGCGCCGGGAATCGGATTTTTGTTCATGTTCCTGTTCGCGGAAGAAGGAAATAAATTGTATGTACCCGGATTGATCCTGATTTCGATCGCGGTCATCTTTTATGTCGGTTTTTGCGTGTCTTTCACATACTGGCCGGTCGTCCTGATCCTGCTCGGATTGTTTCTTCTGTTTTCACCGTTTAAACGTGGAAAACAGGAATCATAACCGGCTATCGATCCGAATATTCGAGGATCAGAGGCTCTTTTCCGGCTTTCGATCGTATCCAGTTGATCGCTGAAAGCACCGACGGTTTCTGAACGATCTTTCTCTCCAATCGGCGCTTTCCAGGAAAGCTCATCAACGAAATGCCGATGAGAATCGTCAGAACGCCTTGCCCGGGAATGAACAGCATTGCGAATCCGGTCATGAGAAACAGCACGCCGATGAAATTCTTGAGGATCAGAAATAAGTAATGTACAGTTCGGGATAGTCCCGACGTGCGTTTTCTCCGATGAACCTGCCGGACGAAATAATCAGCCGGCATTCTGGCGAGGATGAATGGAATTACCAGCAATGTTCCGAGGAAAGTGAGAATTGACAATCCGCCGAGAAGACCCAGCAACATCCGGTGCGTTTGAATCCAGGGTAGCCATGTATCTTGAAAGAGAAATTTCATCATAATTACCGGGCGCTAAAGTAGTCTGATTTTAAAATAAAAGCAATGGTATGTTTAAGAAGGCGATATTTTTAGGAGAAAGGGCAGTTGACGGAATTTGAACGGTTACCCTCCGGACGGATACGATTCGGAGGGAAAGAAATAGATGAAAACGAATTTGAAGACATTTGCATTCATTGCGGCGCATGTTGCGGCGCGTATGACGGCGATCCATGCGTTCATCTTCGTCGCGACGAGAATTGGCTTTATTACTGTGATCGGTATGAAGATCGTCTCGGAGCGCAACGGACGGTTTCCGGACGGGAAATGGAGTGTGTTTCGATTCTCCAGATGCTGAACGATGAATGGATCGGCGACCATCCTTGCGGCTATTGTTTTTTTCCGTCGTTATCTTTAATTTCTTAAGTCATTTTTGATCGTTTAAATTCGAGATGTTTGACCAGAAAAATTCATTACACAATTTGTGAGGATTTACCAAAGTCACCTGACATGCACACCGAGGAGAATGTTCAATGCCTGAAAGTAAAAACCTGGACGATCAGCGGAAGTCGTGGGAATCTGCTGTCGTTAAAAAAGTGACGGATAAGAATCCAGAACGGAAAAAGGAATTCACGACGGGTTCGTGGATTCCGGTTAAGCGCGTCCATTTGCCTTCTATTACAACAGACGCCGAATATTCTGAAAAGTTGGGATTTCCCGGCGAGTATCCGTTCACACGCGGCGTTCAGCCGACGATGTACCGGGGTCGGTTCTGGACGATGCGGCAATATGCCGGATTCGGAACGGCGGAGGAATCCAACGAGCGGTATAAATTCCTGATGAGTCAGGGACAAACCGGTTTATCCATCGCTTTCGATTTGCCGACGCAGATCGGCTACGATTCCGACGATCCTCACTCGGAAGGTGAGGTCGGAAAAGTTGGCGTCGCCATCGACACGCTCAGGGACATGGAAATTCTGTTCGACGGCATTCCGCTCGATAAAGTATCGACGTCCATGACGATCAATGCGCCGGCGGCGGTTCTGCTCGCCATGTATATCGCGGTTGCAGAAAAACAAGGCGTTTCAAAGCAAGAGATCAACGGAACCATTCAAAACGACATCCTCAAAGAGTACATGGCGCGCGGCACGTACATTTTCCCGCCAAAACCATCGCTGAGACTGATCACCAATATTTTTGAATATTGCGCGAAGGAAGTGCCGAAATGGAATACGATCAGCATTTCCGGTTATCATATCCGGGAGGCCGGATCGACGGCCGTTCAGGAAGTGGCATTCACGCTGGCCGACGGGATCGAATATGTCAAAGCCGCTATAAAAGCGGGAATGGATGTCGATGCCTTTGCGGATCGTCTGTCGTTCTTTTTCAATTCGCACAACGATCTGCTGGAAGAAGTGGCAAAGTTCCGAGCGGCTCGCCGGATTTGGGCAAAAATCATGAAGGATAAATTTCAGGCGAAAAGTCCTAAATCGATGATGCTCCGGTTTCATACGCAGACCGGCGGCAGTACGCTGACCGCGCAACAACCGGATAACAATATCGTTCGCGTCGCCATTCAGACGCTGGCGGCCGTGCTGGGCGGAACGCAGAGTCTTCATACGAATTCGCGCGACGAAGCACTGGGCTTACCGACGGAAGACGCCGTTCGGATCGCGCTTCGGACACAGCAGATTGTCGCTTATGAATCGGGCGTGACGAACAGCATCGATCCGCTTGCCGGTTCATTTTTAGTTGAAAGTCTGACGGACAAAATAGAATCCGAAGTCTGGAAATATATCGACAAGATCGAAGAATTTGGCGGAATGGTTCGCGCCATCGAAAACGGATTTGTTCAAAAGGAAATTCAGGACGCCGCCTATAAATATCAGCGCGAGATCGAAAGCGGCGAGCGCGTTATCATCGGTGTAAATAAATTTACTGTCAAACTGGAAACGCCGAAGGATATTTTAAAGGTCGATCCAGGACTCAGAAATATTCAAATCCAAAAAATAGCTGACGTGCGAAAAACCCGGAATGCCGACGCCGTCAAATCCTTTCTAAATGAGCTTCGGGACGGTACGAAACATGCGGAAGTCAACCTGATGCCGCTGATACTCGATGCCGTTCGGGAGTATGCGACTCTCGGCGAAATTTGCAACGTTCTGCGGGACGAATTCGGCGAGTATCAGGAATCGATCGTTTTATAAGGAGGATGCCGTGAAAAAAATCATTCGAATACTCATCGCAAAGCCCGGTCTCGACGGACATGACCGGGGCGCAAAATATGTTGCTCGCGCCTTGAAAGACGCCGGCTATGAGGTCATTTATACCGGTATTCGTCAGACTCCGGAGGCGATCGTCAAGACGGCGATTCAGGAGGATGTGGATTTCGTTGGACTCAGTTTGTTGTCCGGCGCGCATAATGAATTGTTTCCGAAAGTCGTTCGACTTCTGCGGGAACAGCAGGCGGGCGATATTATCGTTTTTGGCGGCGGCGTGATCCCCGATGTCGATATTCCGCAACTCAAAGTGAGCGGCATCGAAACCGTTTTCACGCCCGGAACACCAATCGCAGACGTTATTCAATTTATCGAAGCAAATCGGGAAAGAGTCAGCCAGTGACCGATTTTGCAGAAAGGATTCTCCGGGGTGATGTCCGCGCGATAGCACGCGCGATTAGCTGGATCGAGAACAACCGACCCGAAAAGGAGAGTCTCATCGATGAGCTGTTTCCGCATTGCGGAAACGCGCAGGTCTGGGGAATCACCGGTCCGCCCGGTGCAGGAAAAAGCACGCTTTTGGATAAAATTATCGAACTCGAACGAGGTCGCCAGAAAAAAGTCGCCGTGATCGCGGTCGATCCGAGTTCGCCGTTTTCAGGCGGAGCGATATTGGGCGATCGTCTGCGGATGCAGAGTCACGCCACGGATGAGGGCGTCTTCATCCGGTCGATGGCTTCCCGCGGACATTTGGGCGGCGTTGCGCAGGCAACATGCGACGCGATCAAAGTTCTGGATGCCGCCGGATTCGATTTAATCGCCGTCGAAACGATCGGAGTTGGGCAGACCGAGATCGAGGTCGTCGAACTTTCTGATCTTGTCCTGCTGGTTTTGGTTCCGGGACTCGGCGACGAAATTCAGGCCATGAAAGCGGGCGTGATGGAAATCGGTGACATTTTTGTCGTGAATAAAATGGATCGGGATGGCGCGTTGAAACTCAAAGCAGAGATCGAATATGTTCTCGGCATTCAGTTCGCCGACCATCCGGAAAACATGAAACCCATCGTGATGACCGCCGCGTCGATGAACGAAGGAATCGACGACCTGTTGACCGCCATCGATGGTTATGTTGCGAAAATTTCCCAAAACGGTTCTCTTCAGGACAAACGCAAAAGCCGTCTCAAATCCGAAATCCGGCAAATCTTTACGCAAAAAGTGTCCGCTCATGTCAATCGAAAATATGATTTTGAGAACAGACTTGACGAGTGGGTCGATGCTGTCTATCGGAAAAAAAATGGTCCCTATTCTTTGATTAACGAAAAATTAAACCTATTTTTACGGGAGTGTAATTGGTTATGATAACACAGATCGATCATATCGGTATTGCGGTGTCCGGACTTGACCAGCAGGTTCCGTTTTACCGGGACGTTTTAAGGCTCGAATTCATTGGAATCGAAGAGGTTCTTGAGCAAAAAGTCAAGACGGCGATTTTCCGGACCGGCGAAACGCGTATCGAATTGCTGGAACCGACATCGCCGGAAAGTCCGATCGCAAAGTTCATCGAAAAGAGAGGCGAAGGAATTCATCACATCGCGTATCGAAGCGACGGAATCGAGAAAGAGATCGCCTTTTTCAAAGGAATGAACGTTTCCATGATCGACGAGTCGCCCCGAACCGGCGTTCACGACTCGAAAATAGCCTTTTTACATCCCAAATCGTCCGGAAAAGTACTGACGGAAATTTGCCAGATAACAGGAGAAGTGAATGAGTAAAGAAAGAAAGATTCTCGAACTGAAAGAAAAAATAGAAAAAGCCCGCCTCGGCGGCGGCGAAGATGCGATCCAGAAACAGCATCAAAAAGGGAAATTAACCGCCCGCGAACGCATCGATATACTCCTTGATCCCAACAGTTTCGAGGAAGTTGATATGTTCCGTACGCATACGTGTATCGATTTCGGCATGGCGGAAAAGATATTTATGGGCGACGGCATCGTCACCGGTTATGGGACGATTCACGGTCGATTGGTTTTCGTCTATTCATTCGACTTTACGGTTTTCGGCGGTTCGCTGTCGAAAGTCGTCGGTGAAAAGGTTGTGAAAATTCTCGAAATGGCGGCAAAGGTCGGCGCTCCCATCATCGGCATCAACGACAGTGGCGGCGCGAGAATTCAGGAAGGCGTCGATTCGCTGGCCGGTTATACAGAGATTTTTCTGAGAAACGTTTTGTATTCCGGCGTAATTCCGCAGATCAGCGCGATCGTCGGTCCGTGCGCCGGCGGCGCCGTCTATTCTCCCGCACTGACCGATTTCATCTTCATGGTCAGGAATTCCGCCTATATGTTTTTGACCGGCCCGAAGATTGTCAAAACCGTGACGCACGAGGATGTATCGGCCGATGAACTGGGCGGAGCCGACGTTCACGCGACCAAGAGCGGCATTACCCATTTCACCTATAACGACGAGCAAAGTCTTTTCGCCGATATTCGCCGTCTGATCACTTATTTGCCACAGAATAATATGGAAGAGACGCCGATCAACCGGAACGACGATTCGGTGGACCGCGTCGAGGAAGATCTCAACTATCTCGTCCCGGACAATCCGAATAAACCATATGACATGCGGGATATTTTGGTCAAGGTTCTCGACAAAGGCGAATTTATGGAAGTTCAGGAACTTTACGCGACGAATATCCTGATCGGTTTTGGTCGGTTGAACGGTAAATCGGTCGGCATCGTTGCGAACCAGCCGAAAGTGTTGGCGGGCGTTTTGGACAGCAATGCGTCGAATAAAGCCGCGCGGTTCGTCCGATTCTGCGACGCTTTTAACATACCGATCGTTACCTTCGAAGATGTTCCCGGTTTCATGCCCGGCACTGTTCAGGAATTCAACGGCATCATTAAGCACGGCGCCAAATTGCTGTACGCCTACGCTGAAGCAACCGTTCCCCGGATCACAGTTATCACCCGCAAAGGTTACGGCGGCGCGTTTTGTGTCATGAATTCCAAACAACTCCGCGGCGATTACAGTTTTGCGTGGCCGTCGGCCGAGATCGCCGTCATGGGTCCGCAGGGCGCCAGCGAAATCATTTTCGCCAAAGAAATAAAAGAAGCGGAAAATCCGGAAGCGAAATTCGCCGAAAAAGTTGAAGAATATCGGGATAAGTTCGCCAATCCGTATGTCGCCGCCGCAAAAGGTTATATCGATGAGGTGATCGAACCGAAAGTTACGCGCTACAAACTCATCAAATCCCTTGAAATGTTGGCGAACAAACGCGACGATAATCCGACAAAAAAACATGGCAACATTCCGTTATAGGAGCGAACAATGAGCGGAGATGTGATACAAAATGGGGCTGTGATTGCCTTTGCCGGATTACTTATTGTATTCACGGGATTGGTACTGATCGAAGTGGTTCTGTTTCTCTTCAATAAACTGGTGGAGGCTTCTGCGAAAAAACGGGCACTTAAAGATTACTATGAAAAAGAGGCCGATGAAATCATCCCGATCGCGCCGGTTGCGGACATTCCGGAAGACGATCTGATCGCTATCGCGACGGCAATCGAATGTTACCGGAAGATACATTTCGACGCGCTCCAGAGCGAGATAACATTCGTTCACGGCGGTCAGCAAAATGTCTGGAAAATGGGTTACAAAGTTGGACAAAGACTAAGCGGTCTGAGGAAATAAAGATGAAAGAGAAAAAACTCCAGTTGGAAATTAACGGCAAGGAATATGAAGTCGTCATCAGCGAATTTAATGCCTATGAAGCGGTGTTGACGGTTAACGGTAAAAAATATCAGGTCGGTTTAAAAGACCTCGGGATCGAACAGGTCTCCGACATCAAGCCGAAGCTGATCCGTTCGGAAGTCATCGGTGACACCGACGCCGCTACGAAAGTGGCGGGTGGTGCTCCGGAACCGACACTACACAAGCCTAAAACTATTGTCAATGCCACGAATGTGCTGGCGCCATTGCCGGGATTGATCCAGAAAATTCTTGTCAAAGAGGGTGACAGCGTCCGTGCAGGACAATGCGTCCTCATCATGGAGGCCATGAAAATGGAAAATGAAATTCAGTCTGGTAAAGACGGTATCGTCAAAGGAATTTCCGTCAAGACCGGCGATTCCGTCAACGAAGGCGACGTCCTCATTATTCTGGGTTAACGAAGGATATTAGATGGAAATTCTTGAAAAAGTTTTCTCAACGACCGGATTTGCGAATCTGACATGGGGAAACGTCCTTATGATTATCATTGGTGGAATCGCGATTTTTTTGGCTATTGTTAAAAATTATGAGCCGTTGTTGTTGTTGCCGATCGGATTCGGCGGGCGTGTCTGCCGTTCCGGATTCCGCGCGCGTTTCGCAGATCGTCGCTTGTCAGTACGACAAGGATAATTATCTCCTGTTTCATGCGATGGGTCCGAACGTAGCGGGCGTCATTGGATCGGCGATCGCCGCAGGTGTTTTTCTGGCGATTTTCCGTTAAAATCAGTTTGTAAAATCAGGTGAGAAACCGTCTGTTTGGAAAATCGGACGGAAGTTAGATTTTAATTTCCAGTTCCTCGATTTTCCGATAGAGGGAAGAAAGGCCGATCCCGAGAATTTTCGCGCATTTGTTTTTATCGTTACTGACACGGCCGAGAATGTTGACGATATGTTGCTTCTCAAAGTTTCGGACTGACGCTTTCAGATCGTCGGGATAATCGGTTCCGGTCTCAGAACCGATGGCGTGCGGTGGGAGGTCTTTTGACGAAATGCATTCCGACTCGCAGAGCAGAACGGCTCGCTCGATCATGTTTTCCAGTTCTCTGACTTCGCCTTTCCATTTATAGTTCATCAGGATTTTCATCGTCTGGTTATCGACGCCGAGTACTTTTCGTTTCAATTCGTGATTGTATTTGCGGACGAAATGCTCGACGAGTATTGGAATGTCTTCCTTGCGTTCGCTGAGCGGCGGGAGATGAATTTCGATGATGTTTAGCCGGTAGTACAAGTCTTCGCGGAAATTTCCTTCCTCGATTTCTTTCAGCAGGTCGCGGTTAGTGGAAGAAAGGACACGGGCGTCAACGTGAACCGACGATGCGGAACCGATCGGTTTGATCTCCTTTTCTTCGATCGCACGGAGCAATTTTACCTGAATATGAATCGGGATTTCGCCGACTTCATCGAGAAATAAAGTGCCGCTATTCGCCGCCCGGAAGACACCTTCTTTATCCATCGTTGCGCCGGTGAAAGAGCCCTTTTTAAATCCGAAAAGTTCGCTCTCAAAAAGGGTTTCCGGTATGGCGCCGCAATTAATAGCAATGAACGGCGCATTGGCTCTCGGACTATTTTGGTGGATCGAGCGCGCAACCAATTCTTTGCCTGTTCCGCTTTTTCCGGTGATGAGAATATTCGAAGAAGAATTGGCGACCTTATCGATCATGTGATAAACGTTTTTCATTGCCGAGCTGTTGCCGATGATAATATTCTGATTGAAAATTGAGTGAACTTCTTTTCGAAGATATTGATTTTCGAGAAGAACCTGTTGAATCTTGGCTATCTTTTTCAAGCGGACATGGAGGTCTTCCATGTCAAGAGGTTTGATCAGGTAATCGACCGCACCTTTCCTCAATGCCTCGATGGCAGATTCGACCGTTGCGGAATCGGTGGTCATCACCGTCAGGGTTCGCGGTGAATATTTTTGGATTTCATCGAGAATATCGGCGCCGTTCCATTTTGGCATTTTGACGTCAGCGAGGAGAATGTCAAAGTTGTCCGATTGCACGAAGTTGATCGCTTCTTCGCTGTCCGCCGTCATCGCGCAGTCGTATCCTTTCGAACTTAAAAATTCGCCGAGCAATTGTCGCGTGGCTATATCGCTGTCTGCAATTAAAATTCTACTATTCATCGTTACTCTCGGTAATTGTCGTATCTATTTTTTAGTTGCGGTGAGAGATTCAGGCTGGTCAGAGGCATTATCATCACTTAAGTAATATAGATTCGATAACTTTTGAAAACAACCGCAATTTTCATAATTGGTAGATAATCCGGTCAAGCAAGCGCCCGGTTTCCATGAATGGGAATTTTTACAGGCAAAATCGTTTGAATTTTCATGAGATTTTATACAAAACGGAAGGAAAAGGAGAAATATCCGGAAATCTATTGGGAATATTTTCCCATCTTTAGGAGAGGAATTGATAATAATAATCGGTTAAATTTCGGCAAACTGATGATTAGAGTCCGGCTATCATCTCTTTTCCATTGACTTTATATTCGATTGAATTTAATTTCCCTAAGCTTTTTTGGTTTTCGTTATAAATGAAAAAAGAAGACATAAAAATAGATCAACTCCGAGAAGAAATCGTCAAAGGCGGGCGATTGCCCAGGCATATCGCCATCATCATGGATGGTAACGGTCGTTGGGCGAAGCAGAAAGGGCTTCCGCGCGTCGCCGGGCATAACGAGGGCATCAACTCGGTCCGGGAAATTACACGGGAATGTGGTAAACTGGGAATTCAGGTTCTAACGCTGTACACTTTTTCTATTGAGAATTGGTCGCGACCGATGTCCGAAGTCTCCGCTTTGATGAAATTGCTTCTCAAAACGATCCAGAATGAAATCGACGAGTTGCATCGAAATAATGTGAAATTGACGCTAATTGGACATCTTCATGATTTGCCTGCAGGTCCGTACCGCGGACTACTTGCTGGCGTCGAAAAAACGAAAAATAATACGGGACTGAACCTGAACTTAGCGCTCAGTTACGGAAGTCGGGCGGAAATTCTCGATGCCACACGAGCCATTGCCCGAAAAGTTCAACAAGGAGAAATCGGCATCGACGAGATAGACGACAATCTGTTTTCCAATCATTTATATACCGTAGGCAAACCCGATCCAGATCTGTTGATCCGAACCAGCGGCGAGTTTCGCATCAGCAATTTTCTATTGTGGCAGTTGGCGTACACCGAAATATATGTGACACCAGTTTTTTGGCCGGCGTTTAGAAGTCGGGAACTTTTTGCCGCCATCACCGATTACCAGAAGAGAGAAAGACGTTTTGGAATGACGAGTGAACAGTTGACGGAAAATAGATCGGATGGTCATCGTTGATGAAAAGAATAAGTGCGATTATTTTATTGTTATTTCCCGTAATATTTATTGCTCAGACGCAGGCGCAGACCGAAAATCGTGTGAAAGTCTATGGCGTTGCCATTCAGGGCGTTAAGACGATCTCGGAAAACAGCGTAAAAGTCCAGTCCGGAATTATTGAAGGAAAAGAAATATTTTTTGACGATATTCCGAGCGCCATTACCCGGTTGTGGAAATTGAACCTGTTCTCCGATATTCAAATCTATCTCGATAAAGCGACGGAAGAAGGCGTTTTCCTCATCATCAAAGTTGATGAATATCCGCGTCTCGGTAAGTTTGAAATCAAAGGAAATAAAAAAATTAAAAAATCCAAGATCGATGAAGAAGTGAATATGATGACCGGTAAGGTACTTTCACCTCATCTGATAACGGACAGCATTCGGAAGATCAAAAAACTCTACGAGAAAGAAGGCTATTTACTCGTCGATGTCAAACAGAAGGTTGACGACGGAGAGAATGAAAATACGCGAGATCTGACTCTTGAAATTAATGAAGGAAAAAAAGTCCGCATCAAAGATGTCGTTTTCGACGGAAACGAGCATTACTCGGATAGACGTCTGCGCCGCGTTTTGAAAGATACGAAACGTAGAAATTTATTTCTATTCCAGGTCGGCGAATACGATGAAGAGAAGTATGCCGAAGATAAAGACAAACTGATCGAGTTTTACCGGAATAACGGATATCGGGATATCGAAATCGAATACGACACCATCACCTATAGTGAAAACAAGAAACACATGTTTTTTGAAATCGGCGTCATAGAGGGCGAACGGTACAAATACCGGAACATCACATTTAACGGCAACACGCTTTACAAGAGCGATGATCTGAAAACGATCCTGAACATCAAGCCCGGCGATTGGTACGATGCTGAGGAACTTCAAAAAGGAATTTACGAACGTGTGAATGCCGTTTACATGGATCAGGGATACCTGTTTTTTCAAATCAGTCCGCTCGAAATTCCGGTCAGTAAAAATGAAATTGACCTGAATTGCGAAATTACCGAGAATCGTCAGGTCGCCGTCAATCAGATCAATATCGTCGGCAACTCCAAGACGCATGAAAATGTAATTCGCCGTGAACTGAAAATGTACCCCGGCGATATTTTCAGCCGCGAGGCCTTGATGCGCAGTCAGCGCGAAATTTTCATTTTGAATTATTTTGCGAATGTGACGCCCGACGTCGTTCCCGTCGATGACAAAAAAGTCGATGTCGAAATTACAGTTGAGGAAAAATCATCGGGTAAAGCGAATCTGTCATTCAGCATCAGCCAGATGTACGGACTGATTGGCGGCGGCGGTGTGGAATTCAACAACTTCCGTGGCAGAGGACAGCAGGTTTCGGTCAGTTATCAACGCGGCGCCGGTTATACGCTCACGGGCTCCACGACCAATCCGTACAAATCCTTTTCCGTCAGTTACAGCGATCCGTGGATTTTCGACACGCCCAATTTAGTCGGAGCGAGTTTCGTTTATTCCGAGCGCGGTGGAAACGGTTATTATTACTACCCGTTCGACTTGAGTCAAATCGGCGGTTCGGTACGCTGGAGCCGTCGCTTCCGCTTTCCGGATAACTATTTTCGCGGTACATGGATGTTAGGCGTGGCCACTAAGAAATATGAGAACTGCGACGAAGATTATTTGGAAAGCGTTTTACTCGGGCACGACAAGACAACAGGTGTCACGTTAACGCAGGTCATTTCGAGAGATAGCCGAAACGCACCAGAATTTCCGACGCAAGGTTCCGTGTTCGAATGGTCGAGCATGCTGTCGGGCGGCTTTCTTGGCGGCAGTGAGCACTTTCATAAACATAATTTTACAATGGAATATTATCTGCCGACTTTCTGGAAATTCGTTTTATTCAACCATGTTGAATTCGGCTTGATCAAAAGACTCAAGTCCAACAGCGTCATCCCGCCGGATGAGCGGTTCATCATGGGCGGCAGTGGAATGATTTACGGCACCGCTCTTCGTGGCTATGACGACAATCAGGTCGGTCCTTCGCAGATTTATTCCGGCACATATTTGCCTTATGGCGGCGAATCGCTCTTGAAATATACGCTCGAATACCGATTCCCAGTTTCGGAGAATCCGACAATCTATGGTTTGGTATTTGCCGAAGCGGGAAATACATGGAAGACTTTGAAATCTACCGATCCGTTCGACGTGAAGCGGTCTGCCGGTATCGGCGTGCGCTTCTTTATGCCGATGATGGGGATGCTCGGCGTTGATTTTGGTTACGGATTTGACGACATCGATCCCGAAGGTGAAACCGGCTACGGAAAGCCGCAGGGATGGAAAACACATTTTATTTTTGGGTCTCAATTTTAATCAATGGGAGGTTATCAGTGAAGAAAGTTGTTGTTTTGTTTTTAGCAATTCTGATGGTTCTGGGAATGTTTGGTTTTGCGAACGCTCAGATCAAAGTTGCCTATGTCAATTCGGACCGGATTCTTTCGGAATACGACGAGGCGAAGGAAGCCCAGAGCAAACTGGACATCGAGGCTAAGAAACTCGAAGATCAGTACAAAGGAATGCTCGGCAAACTGGATAGTTTGACGAAAGATTATGATCGCCAGAAGATGATCATGAGCGATGCGCGTCGGGCGACCAAAGAGGCCGAGATCACGCAGCTTCAGCAGAACATTCAGAAATTTCAGGTCGAAAAACTCGGTCCGGAGGGCGAAATTTATAAAAAGCAGGCCGAACTCGTCGGTCCCGTTCTGGAAAAAGTCAAAACTGTCATTCAGAAAGTCGGCAAGGACAACAAATATGACTATATTTTTGACACCGTGGCCGGAAATATTTTATACGCGGATCCGGCGCACGACATGACCGATAAAGTCATTTATGAGCTGAAAAGAACGAAATAACCAACGGTACGACCGTGGAATTGTCTCTTCAGAAAATCGCCGAAATGGTCGGTGGAAAAGTGGATGGAGACGACAGACTCCTTGTCCATGATCTATCCGAGATTCAACACGCCGAACCTGGCGAGTTGACGTTTCTCAGTAACCCGAAGTACGTCAAGTTTTTGGCGACGACTCACGCGACGGCGATTTTAGTTGAAGAGAATTTCAAGGAACCTTATCCCAATCTCATCCGCGTTCAGAATGTGAATTTTGCCTACTCCCGCGCTCTGACCATTTTTCGTCCGGAAGCGCCGATGCCTGTTCCGGGAATCGATCCGACGGCCATCATCGCGACGGATGCTGTTTTGGGAAAGGACGTTCATATCGGAGTGCATGTCGTCATTGCCGAAAAATGTGTCATTGGCGAGCGGGTTATCATCCTGCCGAATTCGGTAATCGGACGAGAAACGCAGATCGGGGACGATACGCTCATTTATCCGAACGTCTCGGTTTATCATCGTTGCCGCATCGGTCAGCGCGTTATCATTCATTCGGGCGCAATCGTCGGAAGCGATGGATTTGGATTCGTTCGGGTCGAAAACGGCATCGAGAAAATCCCGCAGGCAGGCGGCGTTCTCATTTGTGACGACGTGGAAATCGGCGCCAACACGACGATCGATCGCGGAACGCTCGGTGACACGACGATCGGCAAAGGTACGAAAATTGACAATCTCGTTCAGATCGCTCACAACGTAAAAATCGGTGAATATTGTTTCCTTGCCGGTCAATCCGGAGTCGCGGGAAGCACGGTAATCGAAGACGGCGTCACCATTGCGGGTCAGGTTGGCATCGCCGGTCACCTGCATATCGGCGCGGGCGCTATTATCGCGGCTCAGGCGGGAGTTTCCAAAGATATTCCAACGGGCGCCGTGGTCATCGGTTCACCCGCTCAGGAAAAGGGAAAGGTTTGGAGAGAGATGGCAAATATCCGCTCCATTCCCGACATCAAGGAAAAGATCAAACAACTTGAACTACTGGCGAGTCAAAAAATTATGAGGAATAGAAATGCCCAGGAATCAGAGAACGATTAAAAACCCGGTTTCGGTGTCGGGAATCGGACTTCACACCGGCGTCAACAGCACGGTCACTTTTAAACCGGCGCCCGAGAACAATGGATTGCGATTCATCCGGACGGACATCGAAAATTGTCCGGAGATTATTGCCGACATCAGCCATGTCGTCGATATTTCCCGCGGAACGACGATCGCTCAGAATGGGGTGGTAATTCATACGATCGAACATGTTTTGGCAGCGCTCGCCGGCCTCGAAATCGATAACGCGTATATCGAATTGGACAACATCGAACCGCCAGTCTGCGACGGAAGCGCCATCGAATTCGTCCACGCACTCAAACGGGCGGAAATCGTCGAACAGGAAGCCCAGCAACAGGTGCTGGTTATCGACAAGATCATCACGTACACCGATCCGAAAAATAACGTCGATATTCACGTCCTGCCCGCCGATAGTTTCCGGATCACGTTTCTGATCGATTACCCGATCAGTTCGATCGGCACGCAATATTCGGCGACCTACAATTTGGCCGAGGAATTCGAATCGGACTATGCCGCCGCACGCACATTTTGTTTGCTCAGTGAAGTGGAAGGACTCAAGAACCGCGGACTTATCAAAGGCGGAAATGCCAACAATGCCGTCGTTTTCATCGACCGCGATATTTCGCAGGACGAGATCGACCGCCTGAAAAAGATGTTTAACCTCTCTTCCGCGCTGACAGCCGGTCAGAAAGGCACTTTGAACGGTGTCCAGCTCCGTTATTACAACGAGGCGGTTCGCCACAAGATTCTCGATCTGATCGGCGACTTTGCGCTTCTCGGAATTCCGATTCACGGTCACGTGATTGCGGCTCGGAGCGGACACGCTCATAATGTAAATCTGATGAAAAAAATCCGTCAGGAATACGAGAAGGTCATTATCCGTCAAAAGTACCAATCCAAGCAAGCAGAAGGCGCGCTCCTGGATATCAGCGGGATTTTAAAAGTGCTTCCGCACCGCTATCCGTTTTTGCTGGTGGACAAAATCATCGACATTATTCCGGGAGAATCGGTGACGGCGATAAAAAATGTCAGCGTCAACGAGCCCTTTTTTCAGGGACATTTTCCTGAGCAAAAAATCATGCCCGGTGTACTGGTCCTCGAATCGATGGCGCAGGCGGGCGGATTTCTGATTCTGCATACGCTGGAAAATCCCGAAAAAAAATTGGTCGTCCTCTCCGGGATGGATGACGTTCGCATCCGCAAACCTGTTATTCCGGGTGATCAATTACGACTGGAAATTAAACTGACCCAGTTTCGGCTTTCGACGTGTAAATTCCGTGCGGTCGCGTATGTCAACGACGATATCGTAGCGGAAGCGACGATCATTGCCACGATAACCGACAGATAATCTATGACGATAATTGATCCTTCGGCGATTGTTCATCCGAAAGCGGAGATTGGCGAAAATGTGACCGTCGGTCCGTTTTCGTGGATTCATGAAAACGTGAAGATTTCGGATGAATGCCGGATCGGTGCGGGCGTCATCATCCTGCCGGGGACCTCTCTGGGAAAAATGTGCCGCGTTTTTCATCATGCCGTTCTGGGTGAAATTCCGCAAGACCTCAAGTTCGCCGGCGAAATTACAACCGTCGAGATCGGCGACCGGACGACCATCCGGGAATTTGTCACGATCAACCGCGGAACGAATTATGCGATGAAGACCGTCGTCGGCTCGGACTGTTTGATTATGGCCAACGCGCATGTGGCACACGATTGTATCGTCGGCGACCGCGTGATTTTGGCGAATTCCGTTGCGTTGGGCGGACATGTGCAGATCGAAGACTGGGCGATCGTCGGCGGATTGAGCGGCGTTCATCAGTTCATCAGGATAGGGCAACACGCGATCATCGCCGGTTGCAGTAAAGTGACGAAAGACGTTCCGCCCTACGTCACCGCCGGAAGGGAACCGCTTGCTTACGAAGGGCTGAATTTAGTCGGACTGAAACGACGTGGATTTTCGCCGGAAACGCTTCATGCACTCAAGCAGGCTTATTCAGTGATCTATCATTCCGATTATAACGTTTCGGATGCGGTAAAGAAACTCGAAGAGACGACAGAACCGTCTCCCGAAGTATCGAACATCATCCGATTTATCAAAACCAGCCAGCGCGGAATTATCCGATAAAAACCATTGGCTAAAAACCTCATTTACCGTCAAATAGTCCCGGTTTTTCTTTTCGCATTCGGAATCGTTTCAGCGATACCGGTTTCCGGACAAGACCTTGATTTCACCGATGTCGCCCAATCGCAAATTCGTCAGGCGATCACGCCGACGCTGGCGATGATTGCGACACAACAGGAATCGCCATTGACCCTTTTCAAAACGGCCGAACGCCCGCTGATGAAAGTCGCTGTCAAAATTCCCTCTTTAGTTATGCCGTCCGGCGAAAGCGCAGGTGCCGGTTTTTCGTCAGTCTGGCTGGCAATCGGCGTTTCTCCTAATCTCGTTCTCGGCGGTCATGTAGCCGCCGCAGGATGGCGTCACGACGACATTCAATCGACAGGCGTTCATTTTGCCACGTCGTGGGGAAAACCGGAGCAGCGCAATTTGTTCGACGTTGCCGTCAATCATTTATACGGACCGGACGATTTTCATACACGAGACGTCAATCTGGCTATTTTCAGAAATTACCGTGCCGGACAATTCGATTTTGTCGTCGCCGGATCGCTTCATTTCGTCCATTGCCGGATAGAAATAAACGATCATGCCGACGCTTCGCTGAATTATCAGACAACCAAAAATGTAAGTCTCTATGAACTCCGGGCTGGAATGGTTCGGAATTTCGGACAGGCGCACGCGGTCGGGCTCGATCTGAGTATTTTACGGAAAGCGGTGTCAGCCGGTCTTTCCTATCAATTTACGCTGAACTGAAAATGATTATGGCTTCCGAAATGAACAAAAAACGATTGACTCTTCTCGGTTCGACCGGCTCCATCGGTCAAAACACGCTCCGCATCGTGTCGGCGAAGCCGGAACTGTTTGAAGTCGTCTATTTATCCGCCGGTAAAAATGCCGCGTTGCTGATCGAGCAGGCAAGACGATTCCGCCCGAAAGCAGTCGCCATCGCCGCCGAATCCCAATTCCGGATGGTTGAAGACGAACTAAAAGATGACGGTATCGAGGTTCTGTCCGGTCGGGAAGGTATTTACGAACTGGCCGAAAGAGCGGATGTCGATATGGTCGTCAACGCGATCGTTGGTGTCGAAGGTTTGATGCCGTCGTACCGGGCAATTTCCGCCGGGAAAGACATCGCGCTTTCCAATAAGGAATCGCTGGTCATGGCCGGCGATCTGATCAACCGATTGTTGGCGGAGAAAAATGCGCGGCTGTTCCCGATCGATAGTGAACATAGCGCCATCTGGCAATGTCTTCAGGGAGAGAAACCGGAAGCCGTGCAACGCGTAATCCTAACGGGTTCCGGCGGTCCGTTCCGGGAACTTCCGCTGGAAAAGTTTGCGTCGATCACGCCCGAATCCGCGCTGAAACATCCGACGTGGAATATGGGCAAAAAGATCACGATCGATTCGGCGACATTGATGAACAAAGGTTTAGAAATCATCGAAGCGCGCTGGCTGTTCCATCTGCGCCCGGAACAGATCGATGTCGTGATTCATCCGCAGTCGATCGTTCATTCGATGGTGGAATTCATCGACGGTTCCGTCAAGGCGCAACTCGGCGTTCCCGATATGAAACTGCCGATCCAGTACGCGTTGAATTTTCCGGAACGATTACCGTTGAGATGGGAAAAACTGGACTTCGGGAAGATTCGTCAACTGACGTTTGAGTTGCCGGACACACAAAAATTCCCGGCAATCCGGTTGGCGTATGAAACGCTGAAACGCGGTGGTACAGCATCAGCGATTTTAAATGTCGTGAATGAACTGGCGGTTTATGCGTTTTTGGAACGCCGTATCGGGTTTACGGATATTCCGGATTTAGTCGAAAAGGCGCTCGGTTCTCTGCCTATCGTCGATCAGCCGACGCTTTCCGATGTGTTGCAGACCGTAGAATCCGGCAGGGAATTTGTCGAAAGCCGGATCAATTCCAAACGATGAAAGGATAAAATAATTAGATGATTACAATTTTAGCGGTTTTACTGGTAATCGGCGGTGTCATTTTTATTCACGAACTGGGGCATTTCATTTTTGCCAAGTTGACCGGAATGCGCGTCGAGGTGTTTTCACTTGGTTTTCCGCCGCGACTGATCGGTAAAAAGGTCGGCGACACCGACTATTGCATCTCCGCAGTTCCGCTGGGCGGATACGTGAAAGTCACCGGCGTAGTTGACGAGAGCATGGATGTCGAAGGCGCGAAAAGCGCCGAGCCGTGGGCGTTCGGATCGAAGAAAACCTGGCAAAAGTTACTTTTTATCGTCGGTGGGGTGTTGTTTAATATGTTTCTCGCTTTTATAATATTTTCCGTTTTAACCGCCAGTTCCGGGATTTTCGATCCCAGTCCGGAAGCGATCGTCGAAACCGTCATTCTGAATTTACCGGCGGATTCGATTGGTATTCAGAGCGGCGATAAGATCGTCGCAATCAACGGGACAAAGGTTGCCGCGTGGAAAGATATGACGGATCTCATTTACGCGCATCCGAACAGCGTCATCCAACTGACTTGGGAAAGAAACGGCGTCGTTCATCAAAAATCGCTGAAAACAATTTCCAACAAAGTGTTGAAAGGAAGCCGCTTCGTCGATGTCGGCATGATCGGCATCAGCCCGAAGTTCACACATCGGAACGCCAGTGTTTGGGAGGCGATTTCATCCGGTGCGAACAATACGTGGTACTGGTTGAAAATCACCGTCGTCTCACTGAAAATGGTCGCGACAGGTGAAGAGTCGATCCGGAATCTTGGCGGACCGATTTTCATTGCTAAATTAGCCGGTCAGTCGGCAAAATCCGGACTCGGTTCGTTGTTTGGACTGATGGCGATCATTAGCGTGAATCTGGCGCTGATCAACATTCTGCCTATTCCGGCGCTCGACGGTGGGCATTTGGTCGTTATTTTAATCGAGGCGGTAATCCGCAAACCATTGTCAATCACGGCAAAAATGCGGATTCAGCAGGTCGGATTGGCGTTGATTTTAATGCTGACGGCACTCGTCTTTTACAACGACATCGTACGTCTGTTTTAATTCCATTAAAAAGGTTGATTCGTTAAGCCGCGTTTTTGGAACATTCGATAACGTGGAAGAAAGATATTTACTTTTTCGGTTCGGCTTTTTGTGGAAAGATCTTGTCGATCAGGAGAATCAGGCCGTACAACAGCGCCATGAAGATAAAAATACCGGTCATTCCCTGAGCGGCGACATTAAAAGCTGAATAAAAAACACTATTCATTATTTCCTCATTTATTTACAAAAATACGGAACCAGAGACAGGATCAAACCGCCGGCAATGACGGAAGCGATCTGTCCGCCGACATTGGCGCTGGTCGCGTACATCAGTAAAAAGTTCGAACTATCTTCTTTCAATCCCATTTTGTGAATGACGCGGGCGGACATCGGAAACGCCGAGATTCCGGCGGCGCCGATCATCGGATTGATCTTTTTCTTGCGGAACAGGTTGAGCGCTTTGGCGAACATCACGCCGCCCGCCGTATCGAAAATGAATGCGACGAGTCCGAGGCCGATGATGAAAAGCGTGCGTTCGGTAAGGAATTTTTCCGCCGTCATCGTCGTTGCGATGCTGATGCCAAGCACCAGAGTGACAAGACTGGCGAGTTCGTTTTGGGCGGCAAGAGATAGTTTGTTCAGTACGCCGCATTCGCGGATCAGGTTGCCAAACATCAAAAAGCCGATCAGCGAGGCGCTCGCCGGAGCGATGAATCCCGCAAAAACCGTAACGATGATTGGGAAAATGATCAGAGCGGATTTGCTGACGCTTTTAGGTTTCATCTGCATCCGAATCAGCCGTTCCTTTTTCGAGGTCAGTAGAAGAATGATCGGCGGCTGGATGATCGGCACCAGCGCCATGTAGGAATACGCGGCGACCGAAATTGGTCCCAGAAGTCCCGGCGCGAACTTGTTGGCAACATAGATCGATGTCGGGCCGTCAGCCGCTCCGATGATCCCGATAGAGGCGGCTTCCTTCAGATCGAAACCGAGCAGAGTCGCCGCCATCATCGTAAAGAAAATACC
>Ga0265296_1001247_pt1 | contig 30223 bp, 30 predicted proteins | sample MunlanPumphouse1_FD_189073 | JGI IMG/M metagenome (GOLD analysis project Ga0265296, IMG submission 189073) | Groundwater microbial communities from a municipal landfill in Southern Ontario, Canada - Pumphouse #1 | ecosystem: Environmental > Aquatic > Deep subsurface > Groundwater | place... | reverse complement strand
TACTCCTTGGCACGATGCTATTGATTTTGGAATCGCCGAGAGGCACGGACTAGAAAAAGAACAAATAATAGACTTTAAGGGCCGGTTGTTGCCTATCGCCAAAGAATTTTCCGGAATGAAAATTACCGAGGCCAGGGCCCTGATTGTGGAAAAATTAAAATCAAAAGGCCTGGTAGAAAAAATTGAGGAAAATTATAAGCATATAGTCAAAACCTGCTACAAATGCGGCTCTTTAATAGAGCCCCAGATAAAAGACCAATGGTTTGTTAAAATGAAACCCTTGGCGGAACCGGCCATCAAGGCTATCAAGAAAAATAAAATAAAATTTATTCCGGAGCATTATAAAAAAATATCCCTTCACTGGCTGAACAATATTATTGATTGGAATATCTCCCGCCAAATCGTCTGGGGAATACCTATACCGGCAAAAATTTGCGAAAAATGCCAAGAAGGAATCGTTGATATTAAAGATCAAATTTCCGCCTGTCCAAAGTGCAAAGGCGCCGTTAAAAAAGAAACCGATACTTTTGATACCTGGTTTTCTTCGGGCCAATGGCCTTTCGCCGCATTGGGGTTTCCTGATTCCAAAAACTATAAAACATTCTACCCGACCGACGTTATGGAAACTGCCGGAGAAATTATTTTTTTCTGGGTGGCCAGAATGATTATGCTGAGCCTTTATATCACAGACAAAATACCTTTTAAAAATATTTATCTGCACGGCTTGGTTTTAGACGCAAAAGGCCAGAAAATGAGCAAAAGCAAAGGAAACGTCATTAATCCTTTGGACTTAACCGATAAATACGGAACCGATGCTTTCAGGATCGGGCTGGTGATAGGAAATACGCCTGGGACCTCTTTAGCTTTAGATGAAAACCGCATTAGGGGCTACCGGAATTTTTCCAATAAAATTTGGAATGCCGCCCGTTTTGTTATACTACAAAACGGAAAATCCAAAATCCAAAATCCAAAATCCAAAATAATATCAAAAGATAAAAAATATCTAAAAGAATTAAATAAACTTGTAAAAGAAACTACTAAATTGATGGACGACTTCAAATTTTATGCGGCAGCGGAAAAAATTTACCATTATTTCTGGCACGATTTTTGTGATAAAATTATCGAAGAACAAAAAACAAAAGGGCTGAATCCACATCTTCTTTTGGAAATCTTAAAAACTAACCTCAAGCTTCTTCATCCCTTTATGCCGTTTATAACCGAAGAAATATACACCAATTTATTGCCTAAATGGCCGGGTAAAAAATTATTAATGGTGGAAAAGTGGCCAAAATGTTAGGAGATCCGATCTCTTAACATCACGATAATTTTGGGAGATCGGATCTCCCAAATATCCGACAATGTCTTACCCTCTTTACGTAATTTTTGGCGTTCTCCCCAGTATTATTTGGCTGCTTTTTTATTTAAGAAGAGATGTCCACCCTGAATCCAATAAAATGGTTTTAAAAATTTTCTTTTTTGGGGCGCTCGTAGCGATACCGGCCATATTCTTGGAAATCGGATTCTTTAAGATATCGGGCGAGCTCAACCTTCCGCCACACTCACTCTTCATTTTAAATACTTTTATCGGCGTGGCGCTGGTTGAAGAATTTTTAAAATATCTGGTGGTTCAAAATCAGGTCTTAAAATGCCGTGAGTTTGATGAGCCCATTGACGCTATGCTTTATATGATAATTTCGGCTTTAGGATTTGCCGCTCTGGAAAATATTTTGATCTTATCTCAATTGGGTCCCGGATTTTTGCTGGGCCGGACTCTGGAAATTTCTGTTTTTAGATTCCTGGGAGCTACCGTTTTGCACGCCTTGGCGTCGGGGACAATCGGTTATTTTCTTTCCCTTTCTTTTTATAAAAAAAGGGGGAGAACAATATTCGTTGCCCTGGGGCTGATCATAGCCACCGCCTTGCATGGATTTTACAACTACTATATTATGAAAGGCGAGGGGAATTTAAAGATTTTTGTTCCCTTGGCTATTTTAACGGGTTTAGCGATTTTTATCGCTTTGGGGATAAAAAGGTTGCAGAAAATAAGCAAGCTTGGTAAAATATAATAACTTAAACCTATGGCGTCATTTTTAGATAAATTAAAAAAAGGAATGGGAGTGGATACGGAAATAAAGGAAGAACCAGCTCCGAAGATTAGAAAAAAACGGCAGGCAAAAACCGTAGATTTTAAAGAGGAGCCCGCAATAGAACCGCCTCAAGAATTAAAAACCGAGTTTCCGCGGAGCGGAAACGAAGGTGAAGATGAAGCAACGCTTCATCGCCTCGAGCCGGTTAAGAAAATAGAAATTGAGGAAATAGATAAACCCTCCTTCGCCGAGGTTTCAGAGGGTAAGAAAGAATGGTTTGAAGAACCGGCCGGACAATTAGCTATTGATGTTTTTCAAACGGAACGGGACTTAATCATCCAGACTGCCATTGCCGGAATCAATCCCGGAAACTTGGAAGTGACGGTGGAAAGAGATATTGTGGCCATAAGAGGAATTCGCCAAAAACCTGATGAAGAAAATGGCGATTATTTCACCAAAGAATGCTATTGGGGACCTTTTGTCAGGGAAGTAATAGTACCTGTAGAAATCGACCCAGACCGGGTTGAAGCAGTAATGCAAGAAGGAATTTTAACCGTCAGAATGCCTAAAATTTTAAGAGAGAAAAAAAGAACTATCACCGTAAAAGCGTAGCTTCACTTTTGGGCTGAAAGTACTGAGCGAATGAAGCGAGCGAAGTATGCCCTCGAGAGGATTTGAACCTCTAACCCTTACGGGATAGCGTCCTAAGCGCTACGCGTATGCCAATTCCGCCACGAGGGCTCTTTCTAATTTTATCTCTTTTGCTTTAAAAAACAACCCCACCCCTTTATAGGGGCGGGGTTTTGTTTTTAAACTTTAAATTTTTCGTATTAGAATCCAGCTATCGTTTTAATAAACCCGGGAAGCGCTCTGGAAATAAAAGCAACAGCTAATCCAATGGCCGCGTACAGAATATAGTCCTTTCCCTTGCTAACCTTTTCCGAATTGCCACTGGCGGTTATCATTTGAAATGCGCCCAAAGTCGTGAAGAAAACAACCAAAATAATCAAAACAGTGAACATCCAATCAATTATCCCGTTAAAGACGTTCAGAAAACAGAGAGTCCCCCAGTTAGCAGTCGCTCCGGCTTCGGTTATTGTAACAGCTGCTCCGCCAATAATACATCCGGTTCCAGTTGTTGGCCCGACAATCAAGCCCTGAGTAAATGCCCCGGCATCTATGGTTATTGCTCTTCTTAATTTACAGCATTCCTGGGGACCGCTAACAGCCAAGGCCGCTAAGGGCGTCGCCAAAATAGTTGCTAAGACCAAACCGATTAATATTTTCCGCATATAATTTAATTTGTTTTTAAATTCAAGAACTCGACCTTTCAATTAAATTTTTTATCCGCCTAAGATTCCTTTTATTATAGCAATTAATCCTTTAGCAAGCAAAATCACGGCAAGTCCGATAGAAGTGTATAAAATTATGTCTTGAGCGGTTTTGGTTTTTCCAGGATCGCCGGCAGAAGTTAAGTAAGTAAAACCGGCATAAATTATCATTAAGGGCGCGATACCTAAAGCAATCCAGAAAGCGAAATTAATAAGCGAATTTACCAAATCCTCAAAACTTTTGGCTTTTAGGGGATTCTGGATGGTAAGTCCTCCCCCACCAGGCTGCCCTGGAGGCGTAGTCCCAGGAGGTGGTGTTGTCCCAGGTGGCGGAGTTGGAGTGGCGCAATCAGCGTTATTTCCGCAAGTACTGACCCCGCAAGAATCAATAGACTGACAGGTTGCGCCCCCACATTCGCTATGTGGCTTAACCTGATCCGATTCGCAAGCAGGAGGATTTAGTAGATCAATTGGATTGCTGACTATTGAAATGGAATACGTCGCACACTTTCCCTCCTTCGGAGAATTGCAACAATACCAAATTCCATCAAATTTTGCACTATTGCCGCCCAAATTGCGACAATAACCCGCGCAACCTCCGCTAATAGGATTATTGCTGCAAGCCGTAGGCGGCGTTCCCGTACATTCATAACTTTCCCCCTGGAACGACTCACAACTAATAGAAATCGGATTTGCCTCTGTATTCCCAGAAAAAAAAGAAATAAATATCACCCCTGCTACAAAAAATATTAATGAGATATAAAATATCTTTTTCATTGATTATTAAGTTTTTAATTTATTAAAAACGCAGATGGAAAAGAGATTTATCTCTTTGACTATTTTACCAGAATCAAGCCATAATGATAAGGGCCGGCGTCAAACTCCTTTTCTAATTTTAATCCCGATTCCTCGGCTAATTTTTTAATTTCTTCGCTTGGAACTCTTTCTTTCGGGCCAAACTGGCCGACTTGCTTCCAATCAATTACTAAAATTCTGCCGTCAATTTTTAAAACTCTCTTTCCTTCTTCCATAATAAACCTTTTATTCTCCGCTTCAAATAATAAATTCGTCATCAGAACCAAATCACAGGAACCACTTAATAAACTCACCCCTTTTTCTACGTTGGCCTTGATGGCGTCAATATTGGAAAGTTTTTCAAGTTTTGCCCGCGATCTTAAAACCGAAAGCGGCTCTTCCAGAATATCAATAGCATAGACCCTGCCGTCCTCCAGAATTTTTGCTAAGGGAATCGCCCAGCCGCCGCTTCCACAGCCAAAGTCGGTGGCAGTCATATTTTTTCTTAACAATAATTGTTTTAAAATTTCTTGCGGATTTAAAAACTCCATGATTTTAAATGCATGTTGCCGTTGCCACCTTGTCTCCTTCGTCCAGTTTCATAACCCTCACTCCTTGGGTGGATCTTGATAATTTGGCAATAGTAGAAATTAAAGCCCTGATAACCTGTCCTTTTTGAGAAATAACAATCAATTCCTCCTGGCCGCTTAAAACTTTGATGTAAATCAAGTCGCCTGTTTTGGGAGCGATTTTAGCCGTCTTAATCCCCGTTCCTCCTCTGCCCTGCAATTTATACTCCTTTAGGTCGGTCTTTTTGCCATAACCCTTGTCCATCACCACTAATAAGTAGTTTGTAGTTTGTAGTTTGTAGTTTGTAGTTTTAATGACTTCCATTCCGATTACTTCGTCTCCTTTTTTTAATCTGATTCCCCTAATACCCGAAGCCGCGCGACCCATTTCCCGAATTTGCTCTTCCTTAAACCTGATGGCTTGGCCAAATTTGGTCACTAAAATTATTTCATCTTCGCCCGATGACTTTTGAACCATTTTTAAAGAATCTCCTTTCTTTAGGGTAACGGCGATTAACCCCGATTTTCTGACATTTTCAAAATCTTTAAGCGAAGTTTTCTTAATTATACCGTCTTTAGTCGCCATAACCAAATACTTCGCTCCCGATTCAGCGTCTTTTTTTTCTAAAGGCAAAAGCGAAAGAATTTTTTCCTGCGGCGAAATTTCCAAGAAGTTCAAAAGCCCCCGGCCCTTTGCCACCCTCGTTCCTTCAGGGATTTCCCAGACAGGCGCCTGAAAAACTTTCCCAGAATCAGAAAAAAACAGAAGTTTATCGTGCGTATTGACGGTTAAAAAATGCTCCACAATATCTTCTCCTACGGTTTTCATTCCCACAATCCCCTTGCCTCCCCGTTTTTGAAGCTTATATGTTTCAGGGTCAATCCTTTTAACGTACCCCCCTTGGGTCAACGTAATAATTGTTTCTTCCGCAGGAATCAAATCCTCTTCGGCAATTTCATCAATTTGATTTAAATGAACCTTGGTTCTTCTTTCGTCGCCAAAATTTTCTTTCACTTCTTTTATCTCCTTCTTAATTATTTCCTGTATCTTTTTGGGATCTTTCAGGATAGCGGTTAATTCTTTAATTTTTAATTGGATTTCTTTTAACTCGTCTTCTATTTTTTTTCTTTCCAGCTTAGCCAAGGCAGCTAACTTTGTTTCCAAAATGGCGTTGGCTTGAATTTCCGACAAGCGGAATCTCTTCATTAATTTTAACTGAGCGTCTTGCCTGTCGGCTGAATTCTTTATAATTCTGATAACTTCGTCGATATTGCCCAAGCACCTGTGCAAGCCCTCTAAAATATGGCCTCTTTCTTTGGCTTTTTGCAAATCATATTTTGTCCTTTTGAAAACCACTTCCTTGCGGTGGGCTATAAAATAACCCAGCAGTTCTGCCAACCCCAAAACCCTAGGCTGGATGCCATCAACTAACGCAAGAAGATTTAAATGAAATGTTTTTTGAAGATCGGAAAATTTATAAAGCTGGTTTAAAACCTTCTGGGGAATGGCGCCCTTCGCTAAATCGATAACGATTCTTAATCCCTCTTTGTCTGATTCATCGCGAATATCTTTAACGTCTTCGATTTTTTTCTCCTGGACCAAGGCGGCGATCTGTTCTAAAAGCGTTGATTTTTGGACCTGGAAAGGGATTTCAAAAACAATAATCTGCTCTTTGCCGTTTTCTTCCGTGATTTCCGTTTTCGCCCGGCACACAATAGGCCCCTTGCCCTGGGAATAAGCCAATAGTATTTCTTTTTGATTAAAAATTTCGCCTCCAGTCGGAAAATCAGGGCCTTTGACAAACTGAAAAAGGTCTTCCGTGTCGGCTTTGGGATGGTCAACCAGATAAATCAAAGCATCGGATACTTCAGACAAATTATGCGGCGGAATATATGTTGCCATGCCAACGGCAATTCCCAAGGAACCGTTTAATAAAAGCTGTGGCAGGGGAGAGGGCAAAACTGCCGGCTCTTTTCTGGTGCCATCGTAATTATCCCTGAAATCAACTGTTCCTCTTTCAATATCTTTGAGCATTTCTTCCCCAATTTTCGACATCCTCATTTCTGTGTTATGGTTTATAAATCCATTTGCCACAAAAGAATGGCACGAACTATCCACCCGCAAAGAATACACTCTTTCCGGCTCTCGTTTTTGGATTAAAACTATCTGGTCAAATAAATAATTATTATCAAGAAATGATTGAACCAGCATCAAATCGTCCTTATCTAATATTTTCTCTAATTTTTCGTAATATTCTTGAAGCTTCCGATATCTGTCCAAATTATGCGTTAAAATCCAGTGCTTCTTGCTCCAATTAATGTCTGGACTGGACGCATATTTTTTTATTAAATATTGGGAAAGAAAGGGAATAAAATCAGTTTTGGGCATTGCTTTGCCGTCCGAATTAATTCGCGAATATTTAGAAAGCTTGCTTTTTTTCTCTTCGGTCAAAAATCCAATTTTTTCTCTAAAAATATTTAAATTATTAAATCCTCTAATAATCAATTTGAATTCACCCCTTGCCAAGTTGGGCCTTAAAGAAGAAATTATTCCAAATCTCAACAGAAAAGTTTGAATTTCTTTTATAAGGCCTCCGCTTGACGACGATCCTTCAATCCAATAAGAATTGATATTCCTAAATACTCCCCCGTCTCCTTCAAAATACCCTTTTAAAAATTCCCCGACCGACTTTTTAGTAGAGTGGAATATCGGTTCAGGAACTCTTTTTTCCTGGGAAACAACGCTTTTTAATCCTAAATTTTCAAAAAATTCAACAAGATATTGAGAACAAATCTCAAAAGATATGAATTCTTTTTTGCCATAGCCAACCGGCTTTCTTTTTAATTCATAGAGCGAGCACTCCGGGAATAACTTATGAAATTTTTCTCTGAATTCATCGTTAAACTCCTTACTCGTATTACAAAAACCTATTTTGTAATTTTTATGCTTCCCGCCCTTTGACACATACCCTTCGGCTAAAATAGCCCCTAAAAGAAAAGCTAAGTCCGGCGTCATCCGAGAGGGCAATTTATATATCTTAGGATGCGAGTTTTTGTTTTTTTTGTCTATTATCGGACGATATTTCTTTAGGTCAGGTTCTTCATTCGGCCATAACGCCTCGCTTCTATCAATAACCGCATAATCTCCCTTTTCAATATTCTCCAAAAGCTTCCATTTAAAAATTGGCTTTCCTTGAGAATCCTTTACTATGGTTAAAATAGGATGATTATATGTTCCTTTTAAGCTGTAATTTCTAAAGGTTTTTATTTCTAAAATAGGATGGACTCCCGAATCAAACCATTTTGAGGCTGGATTTATTTTTTTGCCAAAAGATAATACGTTCAGAGATATATCTTCCTTATCTGAAATCGTATTAATTTTTTCTATACAACGATTAGTAACCGCCAAAGAATCGCCTGTGATACAATACCTCATAGCGGCGTACTCCCCGGGATCATCTAAAGAACCGAAATTTCCCTGACCTTGGATCAAGGGGTATCTTAAAGAAAAGTTCTGGGCCATTCTGATGGCCGAATCGTAAACTGCCTGGTCGCCATGAGGATGATAACGGCCCAGCACGGAACCTACCACCGTAGCCGATTTCCTGAATTTGGCGTCGTGCCTTAATCCCTCTTCCAGCATTGCGTACAGAATCCTCCGGTGAACCGGCTTTAACCCGTCCCTGACATCAGGAAGGGCCCGGGAAACAATCACCGACATCGCGTAGTCAAGATATGACTCGCGCATTTCTGTTACGATTTCCCTTGGGTTAATTCGACCAATGTCCGTAGCCGATGAAGCTGTCGCTCGGGTATTTAATTGTTTGACGATTTTTTTAGCTGGCATAATTTTACGGATTTAAAACCACCACCCTTGCCTCTTCTTCCGTCATGTCTTTCTTTTTAATCGTCAATTTTTCTTCCGGCGCAACCGATTTTATTCCCAGTATCTTTAAAAATTTATCCACTCCCTCCAGTTTATATTTCAGTTTCGGCAAAGCATAATGCATGGGTATCGTAATTTTCGGCTCAACCTGCGACATTACTTTTAGCGCCTCTTTGCTGGAGATCGTATACACTCCGCCGACCGGCATCATTAAAATATCTATTTCGCCGATTCCCTCCACCTGCTCCTCTGTTAATTCTTTCTGGCCCAAGTCGCCCAAGTGGCAAATTTTTAAATCCTCAACTTCAATTACGTAAATAGTGTTTTCTCCCCGATCTTTTCCCTCTTTTTCATCGTGAAAACTGGAGATTCCTTTAATATAAACCCCCTTAACCTCATATTCGCCCGGCCCCTGGATTAAAAAAGGCGCTTGCCCTGAGCCTGTCGAAGGGCCGATTGCCTTAATGTTGTTATGGTCCTCGTGGTCGTGGGTTATCAATAAAATATCGGCTTCTAATTTAGGAAGCCGCAACCCGGCGCTTTCAGAAAAGGGATCGATGACAATTTTGACAGGGTTATTTTTTTCAGGCGTGACAATTATTTGAAAACAAGACTGGCCCTTCCAAAATATTTGCATAATATAATTTTATCACACCCCTTGCAATAACTCAAGAATCTTGTATATTGATAAAGTAGTTGAACTTAAATGAAGGACCTGTTAGAAAAAAACAATTTAATAAAACCGGCCAGAGTCGGTGATATTATGGAGGGAAAAGTGATTAACCGGGGGAAATCCTCGCTATTTTTGGATTTAAGCCCCATTGGAACCGGCATAATTTTTGGCAGAGAATTTTTGGAATCCAAAAATAAAATCCGGGGACTGAAGCCAGGCGACGCCATTTTTGCCAAAGTTATTGACTTGGAAAACGAAGAGGGTTTTATTGAATTATCTGTAAAGGGAGCGGCGGCGGAAATAACCTGGGATATGCTGTCGCAAAAAAAAGAAAAAGGGGAATTAATTCCTGTCAAAATTTTGGGCGCCAACAAGGGCGGGCTTTTAGCTGAAATTTCTGGGATCTCGGCTTTTTTGCCGGTATCTCAACTGGATTCCGAGCATTATCCCAAGGTAGAAGGAGGAGACCCCCAGAAAATCCAACTGGAACTTCAAAAATTTATCGGCCAGGAACTGGAGGTGAAAATTTTTGATTTAAAATCCGGGACTCAAGAAATAATTTTATCAGAAAAAGCCAAAAAGGCGGATAAAATCAAGGAAATTCTAAAAAATTATAAAATTGGAGACGTGGTGGATGGAGAAATTACGGGCCTGACCGATTTTGGCGCATTTGTGAAATTTAGCGAGGAAAGGACCAGCCCTGAGTTTATCGAAGGGTTGATTCATATTTCCGAATTGGACTGGAAAATCATTGAAGATCCTTCGGAAGTTGTTAAAGTCGGCCAAATAGTCAAAGCCAAAATCATTGACATTGTCGGCGACAAGGTCTCCCTTTCTTTAAAAGCCCTGAAGGAAGATCCGTGGCTTAAAATAGAGGAGAAATATAAAAAAGGAGACATCGTAGACGGAAAGATAACCAAATTCAATCCTTTCGGCGTTTTTGTCCAATTAAGCCCTGAAATCCAAGGCCTTTGTCATATTTCCGAATTCGGAAGCCAGACCAAAATGCAGGAAAAAGTGGAAATCGGAAAAAAATATAAATTTGAGATTTTGCTCATTGACTCCAAAGAACACAAAATGGGCTTAAAACTGGTGGAGAAGAAAGAAGAAGATAAAAAATAAATTTCTCACAAAATAAAACCCCCTGCAGTGTCATCGACGACTGCAGGGGTTTTCCTTCATCCTGCGGGTGGGGCAGGCGAAGAACTAGGTTTCTTGTGCAATGATTCGTACCTTAGCTTCCGGCATCGCCAGAGACCGTGCTCTCGGTAATCACAACGAGGGAAACATACCCCGCGCGAACGGCAACCGGGATTCGGCAGTTCTGGAGAGAGTGCGATCCTGACCAAGTTCTTGATCTTGTTCCAGGGAATCTTGGTTGGAGGGACTTGCGGGTTGGTCAGACTGCCATTCAAGACCATCAAACCGACTTTGTGGTAATACCACTCCGGGATTTCCGGAATGGTGCCCTCCGAAGTAATCCTGTCCCAGCCGCCGGAGAGAGGCGACAATTTCTTGATCTCAGCCTCCTCCACCCGGACTGCGCGCAGAATATCTTCAATCACGAAGTTTATCTCTGGCACTCTTTTGTCAGAGAATATCTGCACCTGGCCGGTTTCCGGATTCCTCTGGACTACCAAGGCAGCGCCCTTGTATCTGGCCCATCTGGAAAAGCTTTGGGAACTGGTTTCTGCGGCGTAAATACACCGCACCATATTCCCGAGAAGCTCAACCTCTATCTTCTCGAATTTCGTTCCATGTTCAGAGAAAAGAAATTCGAGCTGGGAGTTGTATTTCGCCTCAAGCGCATTGATAGCCCAAGCGATTACCTTTCCCGGCTCGTCGGAGAAAGTAAAGTTGAGGTCTTTTACCAGCTGAGCTAAGGAGAAGGGATTATCTCCTCCTTTCAGGTCCGACGCCAGGACCATCTTGAGAATCTTCTCAAGGCAAGGGTCGTCTTCGACCCCGAGATGTTTAACTATGAGAGAGAGAGCACATTCCTCCGGAAATTTCTCCGGAGGGTGGTGGTCAAAATCCTGACCACCGCAATCGACGAAGATCATGCCCGGCTCCTTTCTAAGGGAACCGTTGTGAGTTACGATCTCGGCATCACTGATACCTAGATACTTATCTCCGCCGAACCGTCTTAACGCCCAAGCGCCTGCCAGCGCGTCAATGTCCGGATTTGGATGAACAACTATTTTCCATGCGCCCACTAGAGTCTCCTTCTGCGACCAATTTAGTCGCTGCTTTATTTATGGAGTTTTCCACCCATTACTCCAACAATTTAGCCGCAAATAGAAAATTTCCGACCAAATCGTTGGAGTAATATGAATATTTTAAAGAGCTTTTATGTTTGATATTATATAATTTAATTATGAACTTGTCAATAGCACTTTAAAGGTGTTGAGCTTGCTCTATATTGTTGCTATAATAAATACGTGAAAAACTTATTAAAAAATTTTGTTTTTATAGTTTTGATTTTTATCGTGGTTGCTTCTGTTTTTAGTTTTTTGGAGCAAAACCCGGGAAACAAAATCTCAATCACTCAATTAGCCCAAGACGTCAACCAAGATAAGGTAAAAAAAATTACCGTTGAGGGCAACAACCTAACAATAATTTTTAACGACAGCGCCAGCGCCAATGCCCAATCAAAAAAAGAAACTGAAATCAGCTTGTCAGAAACATTAGTCAGCTACGGGGTTGATAAAACAAAACTGGCGAAAATGGAAGTTGAAGTAAGGAATGCGGGCGGCGCCTGGAGCTGGCTAGGGCCGATTTTATTTTCCGTTTTGCCGCTTTTGCTTTTTGTCGGATTTTTCTTTTTTATTTTACGTCAGGCAAAGGGAGGCGGAGGAGGAGGCATGCAGATATTTGATTTTACCAAAACCAAAGCAAAATTGTTTGGCGCCGATGGGCCTCCCAAAGAAAAAATTACTTTTGCAGACGTGGCCGGGCTGAAAGAGGCCAAAGAAGAATTAGGGGAAGTGATTGATTTTTTGAAAAACCCGAAGAAATATCTGCAAATCGGAGCCAGAATTCCAAAGGGAGTCTTGTTAGTAGGCCCTCCGGGAACGGGAAAGACGCTTTTGGCAAAAGCTATTGCCAATGAAGCCAATGTGCCTTTCTTTTCGATTGCGGGGTCTGAATTTATTGAACTCTTTGTAGGCGTGGGAGCGGCCCGAACCCGCGACCTGTTTGCCACCGCCAAAAAAGTAGGCAAAGCCATCATATTCATTGACGAAATTGATTCGATAGGCAGAACAAGAGGAGTAGGGGTTACTGGCGGACACGAAGAAAGAGAACAGACCTTAAACCAAATATTGTCTGAAATGGACGGCTTTGAAAGAGACGACGGACGGATAGTTGTAGCCGCGACGAATCGTCCGGATGTTTTGGACCCTGCCCTATTAAGGCCGGGGAGATTTGACCGAAGAATTGTTTTGGACTTGCCGGATATCAACGACCGGGAAGAAATTTTAAAAATACATAGCAGAGGAAAACCCTTGGCTCTCAATGTTCATTTAAGAGAAGTGGCAGAGAGAACTCCCGGATTTTCCGGAGCGGATTTGGCTAACGTTGTCAATGAAGCCGCGCTTTTAGCCGCCAGAAAAAATAAAATCCAAGTTTTCCAGGAGAACTTTTTAGAATCAATAGAAAAGGTCTTGCTGGGACCGGAAAGAAAATCCCATATTCTGTCTGTCAAAGAAAAAGAGATTGCCGCTTATCATGAAGCCGGCCATGCCATAGCCGATACATTCTTGCCCGGCGGAGAACAAATCAGAAAAGTTTCTATTGTCGCCAGAGGCATGGCGGCCGGATATACATTGAAGATGCCTTCCGAAGAAAGAAAGATGAAAACAAAGACAGAATTTCTGGCAGATATTGCCACTTTGCTCGGCGGATATACGGCGGAAAAAATAAAATTCGGAGAAATCACCACCGGCGCCTCAAATGATCTAGAAAAGGCTTCTTATATAGCCAGAAAATTGATTAAAGAATATGGCATGTCCTCTTTGGGCCCTATTGCTTTTGGCGAGAAAGAAGAATTGGCATTTTTGGGCTGGGAAGGTGGCGAGCATAAAAATTATTCTGAAAAAGTGGCGGAAAAAATTGACGCGGAAGTGGAAAAGATTATTAAAGACGCCGAAAAAACTGCTCAAAAAATTCTGACCCAAAAAAGAAATCTGCTTGAAAGGGTCGCTAAACGCTTAATTGAAAAAGAGACGATTGAAAAAGAAGAATTTGAAGAATTGGTCGGGCTTAAAAAACCCGAGCCTCTTAAAATTCAACCCTTGCTAAAAAGAAAAAATCTGGTAAAAATAAAAATTAAGCGCGTTTAATAACGAGGGCGTGTAGCTCAGCTGGTTAGAGCACGTCTCTTATAAAGACGGGGTCGATGGTTCGAGTCCATCCACGCCCAATGGGCAGTTAGCTCAGTGGTAGAGCGCCTTTTTGACGTAAAGGAGGCCACAGGTCCAAATCCTGTACTGCCCACACTTCGACTCGCCTCTCTCGTCTCAGTGCCTTCGGCCAAAAAGGGCACTTGTTTTTTGTTAAGAATTTTGCTATTCTATAAAACATGGCAAACAAAATAGAAAATTTTTTAAGAGCGCAGATGAAAGCTAATTTACCCGAGATTAAAGTGGGCGATACGGTTTTGGTTTCTCAAAAAGTGAAGGAGGGCGATAAAGAACGAACCCAAAATTTTGAAGGCATAGTTATTGCCAGAAAACACGGCAAAGAAATAGGATCAACTATTACCGTAAGAAAGGTGATTTCCGGCATCGGAGTGGAAAGGATTTTTCCTTTGCATTCCCCTATTATCGAAAAAATTGAGGTTCTAAGAAAAGGAAAGGCGAGAAGGGCAAAACTTTATTATTTAAGAACGGCCGAAGGTAAAAGAGGCAAGCTAAAACAAGGTTAAGAAATGAACAAATCCGCCTTCGCCAAGGCTTCGGCGGACAAGCGCGCGGGTGGCGAAATGGCAGACGCACTACCTTGAGGTGGTAGCGCCGCAAGGCATGGAGGTTCGACTCCTCTCCCGCGCATACTTCGGGCGGTGAAGTTTTCCCCTTCGGGTTTACCTTCATCTTTATCTTCGTTTTCGCTTCGCAAAAACTCGATGGACGGTTAGCTCAATGGTAGAGCATCGCGTTTACATCGCGGGGGTTATAGGTCCGAATCCTATACCGTCCACCATGTCTAAACAATTAAAATATATTTTAGTTTTGTCGATCGTCGGGGCAGCTCTTATTGCCGGAATTTATATTTTGTTCCCCCAGAAAATCCAGCCGGGAAAGCTGGATGCTTTTGCCCAATGCCTTGGACAAAAAGGCGCGATGTTTTATGGCGCTTTTTGGTGCCCCCATTGCCAAAACCAAGAAGCAATGTTCGGCAAGTCCGCAAAACTTATTCCCTATACCGAATGCTCAACGCCAGACGGCAATAATCAGCTGGCCGTCTGTAAGGATAAAAAAATTGAGGGCTATCCCACCTGGGAGTTTGCCGATGGCAGTCGAAAAACAGGAGAGGTTCCCCTGGAAACGCTTTCCGAAAAAACCGGTTGCCCGTTACCAAAATAAACGCCGTGGTAGCTCAATGGCAGAGCACAGCTCTGAAAAAGCTGGGGTTGGTAGTTCGATTCTACTCCACGGCATAATAGTTATCCATAAATGACATAACTGAACTTCCGTGATATAATTATGTTATATAGCATAACCATCACGGGACATGAGAAAAGATAAAAATAAAGCATTACAATTAAGAAGTTCGGGCAAGAGTTATCGTGAAATCAAAAATCTATTAAGTATTCCAAAAAGCACTCTTTCGGGTTGGTTAAAAAAAACTAATTGGTCTGATAAAATTAGACTTAAGTTAAAAAAGAAAGCTAGAGAAAAAAACACCATAAGACTGCGTAGCCTTAATAAAATACGAGGGAAGCATCTTGCTAAGCTTTACCAGGAAGCTCGAGACGAAGCTAAGCAAGAATTTGAATATTTTAAACTGCATCCCCTATTTATTTCCGGGACAACAATATATTGGGGCGAAGGCGATAGATCGTCGCGATGTATAGTTAGAGTGGCGAATACAGATCCATTTATGATACAGGTATTTGTAAAATTTCTCCGTGAAGTATGCGGAATATCTAAAAAAGTAATACGCGCCCATATTCTTATTTATCCCGATTTAAATCAAAATAAATGTATAGATTTCTGGGTTAAAAAATCCAAATTATCAGTTGAAAATTTTAATAAATGTGTAATTATTAAAGGCAGGCATAAAACAAGACGATTGCCGTACGGCGTATGCTATGTCACCGTTAGCAGTACCTACCTCAAAGAAAAAATGGGTGTGTGGCTATCTTTATTATCAAGAGAACTTGTGAAAAAAGATTATTATTCGCGGGGGTAGTTCAGTGGTAGAACGTCTCGTTGCCAACGAGAAGGTCGCGGGTTCGAATCCCGTCTCCCGCTCCAAGATAAAACTTTTTGACTTTTTGAAAGCCATTTCGCGGGCGGCGCAAAGCGCCGCCCATTGATTTTTGATAGGGAAATTAGTTCCGCTCGGCGCGCTCTGGCGCGCCTCGCGGTTTTGCAAAATGAGGAAGGTAAAAGCGACAAAAAATCGCCGACCATTCAAAATTTTATTTGCAAAACAAGTTGAGAGCTTAGCCGAGGCTAAAAACAGAGAAAAGTATTGAAAAAGCGGCGGAGAACGTAAAGCTAACCTATTTTAATTTCTTCATACTTTTTTTTCTTATTAGCCTCTTCCATTTTTTCTTCTAATTTTTCCTTCAATTCTTTATTTTCTTTCTTTTGCTTGAAAGCTATTATGCTTTTTTTAATTATTCGAGGCAATAAGACCAATAAACTTGTTATAACCCCCAGAATAAATGCCAACAATAAAACCAAAGCCAATGACCCATCAAATTTCCAAGCCAAAAAAGTTATCAGTATAATACCGGTATTTTGGAGAGCGAAAATAACGGCCAAAACAGCTATAATTAATGCCACGATAATTGGAAATAATAACATACCCAGTGTGTTCCTTATTTAAGCGGATTCTTACCTTGTATAACCCTCCATAAGAACATAATAACGGCTAGCGCCAGTAGAATATGAATGAACGGACCAAGTATATGGAAACCGAGAAATCCTATTAACCAAAGAAACAGTAAGACAAATATAATAGTAAGCATAAATTTATTAATTAATAACTTAGGAGAGTATAATATCGTTATTTGATGTGCCCCCATGAACGTTTTGCTTCCTTAACTAGTACTCTTTCCTCTGCCGGCGAAAGCCGCTTGATTTTAGCATAATTCTTAATTCCCTCTTTCACAAGCGCATTATATTGTACCTCGCCAATTTGTTTTAATTTTTTCACCCGTGGCAAAATGTAACGATAAAAATTTCCGGATAACTTTTTGATATCTGTTCGCATTTTCTTTCCTGACTCCGGAGCAAGGAGTATCCCTGCTGCAACGCCGAGAGCTGTCCCAACCAAGGCGCCTGCTAGAATTTTCCCGCCGCTTTTTTTCACAATTTTTTTACTAACTATTTTTTTAGCCATGTTTTTATTTGTTATTTAATAAATTTGAAAGTAGAAAGCATTTGCGGAAATATTTGCGGTTCATTGCAGTCAAAACCGCCTGCGGTAAACCCTACTGCATAAATATTTGCATTGTTCTTTAGGAATGTCATTTCGCCATATTTGTTGGTCCCTCCGAAACGATAGGTAACCGTTACGGCGTTACCCGCATTGATACTTACCTGTTTTTTGGAATCAATAATATTAAACCTTGTAATATTCTGGCTTAAATAATTATCAACAAAATTACTCAAGCTCAATCCTCCCGAATCTAACACAGCCATCTCAATCATTCCAAAATTAAAATCACCATTGCTATTTTCGCTAAAATGTCCGCATTGCGTGTCTGCCGGATATTTTATTGAAAATCCATATTTTTCATTTATATACGTTTTCCAATCTGCGGTTTCGTCTTTTGTTTTAAATTTTTCTATCCCCTTTCTTAAATTTTCCAACACTTTTTCAATACCCTTTTTAGCCGCCTCGGGGACTTTTTGAAGATTATCTCCTAATGTTTTGATGTGTTTTGCAGTAGTGGTGGATAAGTTTTCAGAAAGTTTTTTTATATCTTTGCCACCGCTCTTTAATTCTTCTATCTTTTGAGTGGCTTTATTCAGCTGTTTTTCATATTTATTAAGGGTTTTCTGGGCGATTTCTGTTTTGCCTTTTTCCACCATCTTTTGGTATTCAGCCATTCTTACATCGGCTAAATGCAAAAATTGCATAGCCTTGTTCTCGGCATTAAAAATAAAAAATGTTTGAATATTTTCTTTTAAGGTTTTAAAGAAATAGAACGGATTGTCGGGAGTTAACCCGGGGTCTGAGGTCGTGGCCGTATCTGCCATCGTCAAAGCTGGCATAGATAGAAATAACGAGAGAACAACGATACTAATTATTTTTTTCATAATATTATTTATCAAGTTTTTAATTTATTAAGTTCGATGAGATAAATCTCATCTCTCATTTATCCATCGAACTTCGAAATGAAATAAATATTTCATTGAGCAAACGCAGATGAAGATGAAGTCGCTACTTCATCGCCTTTTTGTTTTTTTTATTGACTTTTTTCTTAGAAAATACGAGAGGATCGGCAAGGCTGAAAGCTTATTTATAATATCATTTATTTTTTCTCCTGCTTCGGATGAAACATGATTAATATTGCGAGCAAGATTTTCAAGCTCTCGGGTTATCCGTATTAAATGATACGCGACAATCGCAGTTAAAACGCCGAGAGCAATAACCGCCGCCGACACCGCAAAATAAAAAATTATTTTAGCAAGAATAAGCGTTGTTTCCATGTTATTCTATTTCTTTATCAGTAAATACCACCAGTCGCTTGGGATAAGTTTTAGAAATATTATCCCACGCACCCTCACAAGTAACGAGGTTAAGATGCGCTTTTCCATCGCTTGAACCAAACACCCCTGAAGCGTCCGCTTTCGGGTCATATATCCGACTTTCACGCACCACGAAAGAAATAATTAACCCTTTGTCGTCTTCAATATATAATTTATCGCCCTTGCGTAATTTATCTAAATTATGGAAAACCGATAATTTCCCATTTTTCCGTCCATAGTGTCCGGCGATAACAGCGCTGCCAGTCTCCCCCGGACGCGTTCCAAAACTAAACCATGCCACATTAGCGATTTCTTTTGGCACATCCATTGCTCCATCAGGCGTAAGACCCACATACTCAACAGACGCATCAATATTGATCTCTGGAATTTTAAGCCGCACCGGTAACCCAAAAATTGCTTGTTCTTGTTTTTGGGAAGTGACAGCACTTTCAATGACGAGCGCTGATCCGCCTTGAACCGAACTTCTTGGAATAAAATACAAAAGAAGTGCAATAGAGAAAACCAGTCCTGAAAGGACAACTGTCAATAATGGTACTTGTTTTGATAAGATTTTCGATCGCATAGATTTTCCGTAAAGTGCACAACCACAAATGCCAGACAAACTCCCGTCTGGCATTTGCTCACTAATTCTTCTCAATGCTTAGACTAAACTGTTTGTTTTCTTCGAGCAAGATAGAGGAGGATCGAAACTGCAAAGAGGCCAGCCGGTATAATAATGTTCCATGGAGTATTGTTTTCAGGAGGAAGTCCTGTATTTGGCAGTTTAGGAACAGGAGTAGGAACTACCACAGGAGTTGGAGTTGGAGTTGGAGTTGGAGTTGGAGTTGGAGTTGGAGTTGGAGTTGGAGTTGGAGTTGGAGTTGGAGTTGGAGTTGGAGTTGGAGTTGGTGTTGGTGTTGGTGTTGGTGTTGGTGTTGGTGTTGGTGTTGGAGTTGGTGTTGGTGTTGGTGTTGGTGTCGGAGTGGGTGTGGGTGTGGGCGTTGGTGTTGGTGTCGGTGCAACCGCACAAGTCGCTTTGGTAATGGTGTTTGTATCTAATGTAACCGCGCCATTCCGTGCCAACACTCGTCCCTCAACATTAGCACCAGTCGTGAGTGTGGCAGAAGTCAAGGCCAGGACATTTCCCTTTAAAGTTGAGTTTGTTCCAAGTGTCGCAGAACTGCCAACTTGCCAAAAAACGTTGCAAGCCTGAGCACCATTTGTGAGGACAACGTTACTAGATCCTGCCGTGATAAGCGTGGAAGCTGTCTTGAAGATAAAGACAGCGTTAGCATCACCCGCCGCATCAAGCGTCAGTGTTCCCGTTATGCCGAACGTACCAGCCGCGGAGTCATAGACACCAGCGGTTTTGGTTGTCCCACCGAGTTCCGTAGGTACTGTAGAAACCGGTGTTTGTCCCGCAGCATTATTATAGGCCGCGGTCAGATCTGTTTGAGCCTGCACAGCAGTAGAATTGGCTACGTGTTGTGTTCCATTGAGTGTGCCCGGTGGAAAGCCCGTAACTGCAGAGCCCGGACTTAAACCCAAATTCCCGTTAATAACACTGGAGCCAGTGTTCGTAATTGTGGAACCGGCCAGAATCGCGAAATTATCGGCCGTGCCAAGATTTACCGAGGTCGCGGATATAACTATCCCAGCCAAACCAACCATAAACGCAAAAGCCAATACAATTGCTGAAACCTTGTTAATTTTTTTCATATATTTTATTTAGTTATTAATTATTACTTATTGTTTAATTAACGCTCGACCATTATTATTTTATTAAATCATCTATGCTTATGCCAAAAGCGTCGGCTATTTGGCTAGCAGTTTTAATTCTTGGATTAGGCGCAGATCCTAATTCAATTTTGGTAATTGTCTGAAGAGCAACATTGGCGAACTTTGAAAGCTTATCTTGCGAAATGCCCATCTTTTTGCGGTATTTCTTTATATTCTTTGCTATAATTAAACCTTTCTTTGATATTGTTATATATTTTAGTATGATAATTTTATATATACTATTATTACCTTATATTATTACCTTATATTATTAAACATATAGCAATCCACATGGGCTGTCAAGTAAATCAACGCTTGACATCAAGCGCCAGATATGCTAAGTTAAAAATATCCCCATAGAGGGGATTTTATTATGAAAAACTTACTCATTATATTGATATCAACTGTGCTTTTTGCCGGCACTCATCAAATTGAAGCTGAAAAAGAAGCTTTGAGCTTAAATGATGTACCGGGGCTGGTCATTTCCCAGGGGAATAGCTTATCTCCCCTTTCTAACCCTAATAACCCTCCTGAAAAAGTGGTTAGAAAGTTCCTGGTAGTAGCTACCGCTTATTCCAGCACCGTCTGGCAGACCGATGACACTCCCTTTATAACTGCGGCTGGGACTTCAGTAAGAGACGGGATTATCGCTAATAATATTTTGCCTTTTGGCACCAGGATTAGGATCCCTGAATTATACGGAGACAAAATCTTTCTAGTTGAAGATAGAATGAGCTGGAAAAAAGGAAACCATCAGATTGATATCTGGTTCCCCGAATATTGGCAGGCCAAAAATTTTGGCGCCAAAATCACTTTGATCGAAATTTTAGAAGGTTAAAAATACACAGGTTGAACCTGTGTATTTTTATATTTGTGTGCCCAGAGAGAGAGTCGAACTCTCACGAGCTTACGCTCACGACATTTTAAGTGTCGCGTGTATACCATTCCACCATCTGGGCATAAACTAATGACTATTCTGTGGAGGCCAGGGCGGGAATTGCACCCACGTATAGCGGTTTTGCAGACCGCTGCCTTACTGCTTGGCTACCTGGCCCTAAGATATTAAATTTTATCTCATTTTTCTTCTATTTTCAACTTTTCCAACACCTCTTCTACTTCGCTAGCTTGTGATGTCAATTTTTCCGCCAGAAATCTTATTTTGGGAACCGGCCTCATCTTCATCCTCTCATTAAGCTCTTGCTGGATAAAATAAATTCTTCTATTTAAAAATGCTAATATATTTTCCTTTTTTGTTTCGGGCCAAACGGAAATGTAAACATTACTCTCTATCAGATTAGAATAGGTATCCACCCTGGTAATGGTGACCAGGGTATCAAGGGAAAAATCCAGCTCCTTTAAAAAGAACCTGTTCAGCTCCTGCTGTATCAAACTATTAACCCGCAAGACCCTTTTTGACATATTTTACAGCTCGCCCTTTTTTCTTTCCTCTTTAAAAAATACCAAAATATCCTCTTTTTCAATTTTTCCCGAGCCCTCATATAAAATCCCGCACTCCTGGCCCTTCTCCACCGCATCTGCTTCTTTTTTATTTTTCTGAAGATTAACCAATTTTCCGCGGCCAATTATTTCGTCATCTCTAATAACCTCAATCTGGCTTCCTTTTTCAACCTGGCCCTCCAAAACTCTGCCACCGATTACCTGGCGGTTTTTCTCTTCCAAAAACTTGGCTAAGACCCTCATTTTGCCCAAATTAATTCTTCCAATTTCCGGAGCCAATTCCCTTTCCATCAGCCTTCTGATCTCTTCCACTAATTCATAAATTATTTCAAAATTGGCTATTCTGATGTTTTCCCTTTCGGCTATATTGCGGGCCACCGGACTTACTTTGGTCTTAAAGCCGAAAATTTTAGCCCGGCCGCTTTTAGCTATCTTTACATCTCCGTCGTCAACGTCTCCGGCTTCCGATTTCAAAATGCGCAGAACTATTTTTTCCTGAGGAATTTCTTTTAATATTCCTTCGATAGCTTCCGCTGAACCCAGGCAATCCGTTTTCAAAATTAAATTTAGAACTTTCTGGTCAGGACCGATTTCAGTGAACTTAACTCCCCCTGCTTCCCGCTTTTCAATATTAATATTTTTTTTGGCGGTTTCCAAATCCGGGAATGCCTTAAAACTTTCGCCAACTTTTGGCATTTGCTCAAAACCGAAAACAATTATCGGATCCGACGGTAAAGCCCTTTCAATAGATTCCCCCTGAAAGTCCGCTATGCTTTTAATTTTACCAAAAGCAGAAACAGTGCCTATAACTTCTCCGATTTTAAAAACGCCTTGAGTTAATATTAAACTAACCGTAATTCCTTTTTTACTATCTAAGTGCGATTCAATTATCACCCCCTCAATGGCTGTTTCGGGGTCATATTTCAAATCTTCCATTTCAGCCACCAAAAGAATCATATTTAATAAATCATCTATGCCTTTCCCCGTCGGGACCGATGTTTCTACCGAAGGAATTTTTCCGCCCATTGATTCCACTAATACATCCTCTTTGGCCAATTCCCCTTTTGTTTTCATAAGATTAACTCCCGGCATATCAATTTTATTTAAAGCGACGATAAAGGGGATTTCCGCTTTTTTAATATGTAAAATTGCCTCTTTGGTCTGGGGCTCCACTCCCTTGGCGCTATCTACCACCAAAACGGCGATATCCGCCACTTTGGCGCCCCTAGAGCGCATTGCCGAAAACGCCTCGTGCCCCGGAGTATCAATGAAGGTGATTTTGCGTCCATCTTTTTCCACTTGGTAGGCGCCGATGTGCTGGGTGATACCGCCCGTTTCTTTTGCAGCTACGCGGGTCTTACGGATAGCGTCCAAAATTGAGGTTTTTCCCGAATCAACATGGCCTAATACCACCACCACCGGCGGTCGAACTACTAAATTCTCGCTATTTTTAATTTTGGCCATTTTTTGCTTTTTCTATTGCTTGATTTTCTTCTTCCGATAATTGGTACTCTGATTTGCCGTTTTTTATCGGCTTTCCGTAAATCCGGTTTTCTTCCCGACTGTAAAGAGAAGAAATAACAACGCCGGAATCATTAGCATCCAATAAGGCAATGGAAAAACTTTGGTCCCCGCCAACCTCCTTAAATGGATTGAACCTGATGATGCCGATTTTCCGGACCCAAAATTGGCTTTCTTTCTTCAGCTCTTCTAGTTCCTTGGAAATTTTTTCAAAATTTCCTTCCAAATCCTTGAATTTAACTAAAACCTCTTTCAGATTCTCCGGCTCTTTTTTATTTTTTTTAGAAAAAATTGACATAATTTTTATTGTATCACTTCGTCGCTTCACTCCTCAGTGCCCTCTTCTTTCTTATTATATTCGGGCCGAAGGCCTCGTTCGAGTCTGATGACTCTCAGAGTCAGAATGACCTGATGAGCACAAAGTGCGAAGAAGGGCGGTGGGGGTGAGATTCGAACTCACGAAGAGATTGCTCCCTTAATGGTTTTCGAAACCATCGCTTTCGGCCACTCAGCCACCCCACCCCACCAATGTGGACCCGCGGGGAATCGAACCCCGCCTTCCTCCATGCCATGGAGGCGTAATACCGATTTACTACGGGCCCGAATGTCCCCACCAGGAATCGAACCTGGATCTAGGGTTTAGGAAACCCTCATCCTGTCCGTTGAACGACGGGGACGCGCTTAATATTAAGAGTATAGCAATTTTTGCGCTGGTTGACAATTATTTTTGGCGATGAGGATAAATCCTCATCTTCAAGCCTCATCCCGCTTTGCGGGATTTCGTCTCTGTGATATAATTTATACATATGTTAGAACCATCGCCTATCGTTCAGATTGCTAAAAAAACCTGCCCGGCAGTAATTACTATTGTCATTTCCAAAGACCTGCCCAAAGTAGAGGGTTTTTATTTTATGCCCTTCGGCGATCAGGAAGTTATTCTCCCGAAAGTAAAAAGAGGCATGGAGAAAACAAAAATCGGCGGGGGTTCGGGCTTCATTGTTTCTCCCGACGGCTATGTTTTAACCTGCAGTCATGTGGTTGGCGACCCTGAAGCCGACTATACCATTATTATTGATCATGAACATAAATATTCCGCCAAGGTCTTGGCCAAGGACTCTATGATAGACGTGGCGGTTTTGAAAATAGATGAAAAGAATCTGCCCTTTTTGGAAATGGGCGATTCGGATAAAATTGAGCTTGGAGAAACCGTGGTAGCCATCGGCAATCCTTTAGGCGAGTTTGAAGACACTCTATCAGCCGGTATTATTTCCGGATTATCTCGAAAAATTACGGCTTTTGGGGGACCGGCCATGAATGCCACCAGTTTGCGTGGACTAATCCAAACCGATGCCGCCATTAACCCGGGCAATTCGGGAGGACCTCTTGTTGACTTGGAAGGCAAAGTAATTGGAATTAATTCTGCCACCATTATGGGCGCTCAGAATATCGGCTTTGCTATTCCCGTCAATTATGCCCAGAAGACCTTGGAAGAAGTCCAAAAGTACGGAAAAATAAAAAGGCCGTTCTTAGGAGTGAGATACGTTATTTTGAATGAGCAAATTTCTAAAAGCAATAAGCTTCCGATAAATTACGGGGCCTTAATCGTCAGAGAAAGATTTGGAGAACCGGCCGTAATGAAAGATTCGGCCGCGGAAAAAGCCGGGCTGAAAGAATATGACATTATTTTGGAGGCGGGTGATAAGAAAGTTACCGGAGAAAACACCTTGACCGACATTCTTTCTGAATACCAAATCGGCCAGGAAATCTCCCTAAAGGTCCTTCGCGACAAAAAAGAAGTTAATCTCAAAGTGAAACTGGAAGAAAAAAAATAAACTTAATGAGGTCCCTCGCCAACGGGCTCGGGACACTAAAATAAAAAACCCTTTAGGGGTTTTTTATTTTAGTGGGTGGGCGACCGGATTTGAACCGGCGATCTTTGCTGCCACAGAGCAACGCTTTAAGCCACTAAGCTACGCCCACCATAAAATGCTATCCTATCAGAAAAGTTAAGGTTTTGCTATTTTTTTTGAAATTAAATCATTGAGTATTTTTTTGACAAGTTCTATGCTTTCCCAATCAAATATGGAAATCAACGTTGCGTTTTTATCTAATTTTTTAAATTCTTTCACTATCTTGGTAATAGTATCGAGCGGAACCGCATCTTTTTTGCTTAAAAAAATATATTCCGGCTTTTCTAAGAGTAATTTATTGTAAGATCCAAGCTCTTTGCGCACCGTTTTATAATCGGCAATGGGGTCTGCAGAATCTGCGGCCACCAAATGGAACAGAACCTTTGTACGTTCTATGTGCCGCAAAAATTTAATACCAAGGCCCTTTCCGACGGCTGCTCCCTCAATAAGCCCAGGAATATCGGCAAGCACTAATTCATAATAAGCTCCCAAGTTCGGCTCCAAGGTCGTAAACGGATAATTCGCCACCTTACTTTTGGCGCTAGTCAACTCATTAAGCAAGCTCGATTTGCCGACATTGGGCAGCCCTATACATCCCACATCGGCAATCATTTTTAATTCGAAGCGAACATAAACCGACTCTCCCTTTTCTCCGAATTCAAATTCTTTGGGCGACGTGTTGGTTGACGAACGAAAATGAAAATTCCCTTTTCCTCCACGTCCGCCGCGGGCGATTATCATTCTCTGGCCAATTTTTGTTATTTCAGTATCCCCGGCTGTCTCTAAGTTATGGACAACAGTCCCGACTGGAACCAATAAGGCCACGTCTTCTTGATTGGCGCCGTCGCGAAATTGCGAACGGCCATTTTCTCCATTTTTAGCCTTAATTTCTTCATTAAAATGAAATCTGTTTAATGCCCTTAAATCAGAGACCCCTTCAATAAAAATACTGCCGCCCCTGCCTCCGCTGCCGCCAACCGGACCCAAAGACCTCATATTTTTATTAAACGCCACCGCTCCCTGACCGCCATCTCCTGCTATTACGCGTATTTTTATATCGTCGACTATCATGTGCCCCTGGGAGGAATCGAACCCCCATTTTGGCCTTAGAAGAGCCCTGCTCTGTCCATTGAGCTACAGGGGCGACAACAGAAAGATTATATACCAAACTTTTATAAAATAAAAGTGCAGGTAAAGATGAAGTGAAACTTCATCGCTCTGAAACTTCCTATTTTTGCAACTATTTTTTAAGAGCTTCAAGCAGTTTTTGGTTCTGATAAAGTTCTCCCTTATAGCTGTCGGCGGATCCCAAGCCAAACTTCGCCCAGATTACCGCTCTCTCTGCAATTGAGGGCAACGCTTCTCCTCTGGATTTATAAAACAAAAATAAAAAATAATCATTTGAAGACGGCTGGGACGCCCGTTCAGCCGCCGGTTTGGCCTTAAATATGTCAAAATATTTTTTAGTCCCGACGGCTTTAAATGCCCCTTCCCTCTCTTTCCAAATTTTCAAAACATCTTCGTAGGTTTTCTCTTTAAACTGAAGGGGGCTTTCGAACCGCGTTACTTCTTTTCTCTTTGCCAAAATATTATATTGATAAAAAATAAGGCCCCCCAAGAACAAAGAAATTAAAAATAACAGTAAAAAAGAAAGGAAAGCGCGGTCGGCAATAACTCGCGGCGCCTTGTGGAAAAAAGTTATTATTTTATTCAGTTTTGTTTTTGAAAATTTTACCATCTGAAATATTATTTTGCTAAAACCCAAAAAGAGATACTAGCGGAGATACCACTGGCTTGGCTTGCAGCGCTTAAATCGCGTATCTCAATTAGATATTGGCTGGTCTGCAATCTTTCCAAAAATCTTAAAAAATCCGGAAAAGAGCTTTGAATAGCCGCCTGAAAAGGATAATTTTTCCAGGATTGCCCTTCTGTTTGCTGGCTGGAAGAGAGAGATATCTTTGCCTCAACGTTGGAATCCTTGGCGGTTTTTTCCAAAAAGCGGATAAAGTCAACCGGCAAGTCAGCTTTAATAAAAAGCTCTTCTGTTTTGATAAAATCGGGCTCGATCTCGATGTAGCGATTTTTAAATTTTTCCAGATTTTCAACCCTGGACTCTAAGAGCAATAATTTTTGTTTTTGTTCCAAAATACCCGAGGAACTTTTTTTAATCTCTTGAAAAATAGGATAAATTAAGAAAAATATCAAAGAAAAAACTGAGGTAATCAAAATGGCTGAAAAAATCCTAGTTTTTGTTTTAGTAATCATTTATCGAGTCCCACAAAGCGGGACGAAGATGAAGATGAGGCAACGCCTCATCGCCCTATTTTGAAATTTAAAGAAAAATTAATATTAACGGGCTCTATCCAATTGATTGGCGGGAAATAAACACCGGAAAAACTGGTTTCTTTTTCCAAATTTTCTTTTAATTGAAGCAGAATTTCCCGGCTGGGGGAAAATCCGAGAAGGAATATCTGGGAAGAAATGGAATTAAAACTTAAATTATTAAGATAAATACCCGAAGGCAAAGCATTAAAAATTTTCTCAAAAACAACAATTGAGTTCCTTTGCCCGCGGTAAAAAGAATCCAGTTGGGAAAAAGCGGCGTTAGCCTCTGTAATTTTATTTTCTATATCCTGGAGAGCGGGAACTTTGAGCTCTTTTTCTTTTTGCTCAAAATTGATTTTCTGGATTTCCATTTCGGCATCAAGAAAAATCTTAATTGAAATTAAAATAAAAACAAAAGAAACCAAAAAGGCCAAGACTATTATTCCTAAAATCAAAACCAGCTTGAATTTTTCTTCCAGCAAAAGAACTTGTTTTTGTTCCGGCGGTAAAAGGTTTATCATCTATTGAAAATTTTTAGCGCCCCTCAAGGCCAACCCCAGAGCGGTAGCATATCTTAACGATTCTCCAATTGATAATTGAACTACTTCCTTTTCCCCCCCCGGAAGAATATTAATCCAGGGATTTCCCAATTCTACCGTAATTTTCAATTGTTCCGAAAGGAATTCGGGGAATCCCTTCAAATTGGCCCCGCCGCCGCAAAGCATAATTTTAGAAACACCTTTATCTCCGGAAACCAAATGCTCGTGAAAACTATGGCTTTGATAATAGTCCAAATGTTTTTTAATTTGCTGGACTAAATCCACCAAACTGGGAACCAAGGCCTCAAAAATATTTACCTGTTCCTTCGGGGATTCGGCATCAATAATCAGGCCGTATTTCAGTTTTAATTTTTCCGCTTCAGGCAGAGAAACATTCAGCGCCTTGGAAATCATCTGGGTAAAATTCTGGCAGGAAACAGGGATAGAAGAAGTAAACCTTAAAGAAGAGCCGGAATAAACAATAAAACTTGTCCGGGTGGCTCCCAAATCAATTAAAAGGACGGAAGAAGAGCTGGTTTCGTTTTTTATTAGAGCCCGGCCAATTGCCAGTGACTCGATTTCCAAGGACTGAGGATTTAATCCAGCCGACTTTAGGCAATCAAGATAAGGATCGACCGTACTTTTCGGCAAAGCGGCCAATAAAACATCCAAATGATCAAGGTGATTGGCTAGGGGATGGACAATCTGATAATCAAGATAAACCTGGTCAATGGGCAAGGGAATATAATTTTCCGCTTCAAAAATAACGGCCGATTTTAAATCTTCTTCTGACATTTTAGGTAAACGGATAACCTGTAAAAATGCTTTTTCTTCAGGCAAAGAAGCAATAACATATTTTGTCTTTAATTTTTCTCCTTTAATTTTTTTTACTGCTCCTTTAATGACTTTAACCAGGGCCTCCTTATCTTTGATTTCTCCCTCTTTAATAATTCCGGGATTAATTTCTTCCTCCCCGAAAGAAGCCAAAACCAAAGACCTGCTTTGTTTTTTAAGTTTGACGATTTTCAAAGAAAGATCGGAAATATCCATACCAAAGGCGTCGGTTTTCAAAGATAAAAAATTGAGCATTTATTTATTATATAAAATTAATCTACTTCTTTCCAGCTTTCCACTTGCCAGGAGCCGCCCGGCCCGGAAGTAAACAAAACATTTTGGAGGCCGCTTTCGTAAATAATCACGGCGTTGTTCTGCAGATTGACTCCGTAACCGGTAATTTCTTTTAATTTAGTATTGTTTTCAATTTGAATCCAGCCCGAACTGGTATAAAGGATGTCGGCCTGAGCATTATTTTTGATTGTCAGGGCAGGATTTAAATTCGCCGTGGAAAGATATAAAAGATAACTCCCTGCCTGGCCGGAGCCAGAAGAAACGCTGTTGTTTTCCAGGATAATTGTGCCATCAACTAAAATCACCCCGCCCAAATAGCCAAAGGATGATGAAAGACGAACCCGGGCGCTATTCTGAACAATAATATTCCCTGTAACCCAAATTGCTCCTCCAGCAATAAGCTGGGCGTCGTTTTGAAGGGTTAAGTTTCCGACTACTTTTACCGGCCCTAAAAAAGTGGAGCCGCCAGAAAGGGTTTGATTGCCAGAAATTATTCCGCCAGCCTGGGCCTCTGCCCTCCAGTCATTGATTTGAGTGTCAGAAATTGGCAGAGGGAGAACCAAGGGAATGGATGAAGTGCTTAAAAAAGAGCTAAAAGAACAACCGCTTTGGCTACTGGACTGCAACTGACCTCCGACCGTGGAATTTTCGCAGATATTAGCATAGGCATCGCCGCCGATATTAGCATTGGAAATTTTATTTCCCAGGCCCGCTACTTGGGCAGTTCCGGTAATTTGGGCTCCTGCGCTCCCGAGAATACTGCCGTTAGAATAAACATTTCCTTGAATCTGGCTCAAATTTACCATTTGGATGCCGCCAGCGCCCACTTGGGCCCCGTAAAAAAAATCGGGATTTACGGACTGAATGCTTAATTGGGCTTCTAATGTTTTAGAAACATTTCCTCTGGTTCCGGTAACTCTGATAATCCGAGTGTTCAGGTTGGGATTGCTTATGGAGACCGCGGCCTGGCCGGTATCAATAACTATCACATAGTTTGAAGAAATTGGCTTTGAATTTTTAATCCGCCAAATGGCGTCTTCAATCCCGGCTTCGGCCGAATAATACGACTGCGATTCTTGAATGGTATTTTTGATGCCTTTTTGCTGGACCGACGTTAAAACAAAAATGCTGGTGGTTAAAGTTAAAGATACCGCCAAAACCAGAATGGTAAGATAGAGAGCGGCAAACCCCGATTGGCTTTGATTAATTTTAAAATTTGGCATTTTAATATGACCTTAAAGAAGCGGTTGTGGTAGCGCTAAACGACGATTGATATTCAGGCCTCGCGCTAG
>Ga0265296_1001246_pt1 | contig 30230 bp, 26 predicted proteins | sample MunlanPumphouse1_FD_189073 | JGI IMG/M metagenome (GOLD analysis project Ga0265296, IMG submission 189073) | Groundwater microbial communities from a municipal landfill in Southern Ontario, Canada - Pumphouse #1 | ecosystem: Environmental > Aquatic > Deep subsurface > Groundwater | place... | reverse complement strand
GCGCAGCGACCGTACGACGCAGTCGTACACAGCGGAAGGAGGTGCAGCGAAGCAAACCGTAGCCGCTGCGCCCGGATCAGTCCCGGAGCGAAGGAACCCGAGCCTGCGAGGGCCGAACGCAGGAGCTAGCGTTTTGGTTACTTTTTGGCGTCTGAAAAAGTGACTCGCCGTAAGGGCGAAACCGCCAGCCGCAAAACCCGCAGAAACGGATATTCACCCAAAACCCCAAGAACCTGGTCGGCCCCAAGGCCGCCAAGTCCCACCAAAAAAACCTCAAAGCAACCCCTCACTCTCCGGCAGCTCATACGCCACACCCGCATTGCTCCCACCGGCAGATTTCCCGGGCCTGCCCAACGTCGGCTCCTTCTGCAAACACTCCACCAGATAATCAATAAACACCCGCAACTTCGGCGGCAGATACCGCGTCGGCGAATGCAGCAGCCACAACCCACCATGATAAGAGGCAAGAAACGTCCAGTCCGGCAACACCTGCACAATCAACTTCTGCTCCAAGGCGTAACGCGCCGTGAAATACGGCAGACTGCCAATCCCGATATGCTGCAACACCGCCCCCAACCGCACACCCGTGTGATTGGCGGCATAGCGCCCACGCACGCCGACCGTCACCGCCTTGCTGCCCTTCTTGAATTTCCAGCGCGCATCGCTCGGCGTTTCGCCCAGATAAATACAACTGTGATTGAGCAAATCGTGAGGATGCGTCGGCGTGCCGTGTTCGGCCAGGTATTGCGGCGTGGCGCAAAGCAAATGATCGATGGTCAGCAACTGCCGCCCGACCAGACCGGCCGGTGGACGATCAGTGATGCGAATCGCCAGATCGACATGATCATCGATCAAGTCGACCTGACGATCTTCCAGCAGCAACTCCACATCAACCTTGGGATAGCGCCGCAGAAACTCCGGCATGTGCGGATGAATCACAAAGCGCCCCACCGCTTTCGGCACGCTGACCCGTACCAGACCTTCGGCTTCGTGGGTGAACTGGCCGCTGATTTCCATCACCGATCTGGCCGCACTGACCATTTCCTGGCAACGCTTGAACACCTCCTCACCGCCATCGCTCAAGCGCAGTTTGCGCGTGGTGCGTTGCAGCAAGCGCGTGGCCAACGCCTTCTCCAATCGGGAAATACTGCGACTGACCGCCGAGGGTGAGGAACCCATCTGCCGCGCCGCTTCAGAGAAGCTGCCGGTCTCGACAACCTTGACGAAAATCGCCATTTCACCCAGCAGCGGCAGCGGAAGATTGATGCTCACGACGCACAAGTCCTTTGATGTTGGAACGGATTATCACGTTATTGCACGATTCATATAATAAAAACAGAACTTCGATCAGGGCATGGAATATGACGCTTCGCCTGTTTTTTCACAGTGACGACCTCAAGGCGAATGTCGAAGTCCTCGACTGCACACCCCACGAGAACGAATTCGCCGTAGTGCTGCGCGCTACCCTGTTTCACCCCCAGGGCGGCGGTCAGCCTTGCGACACCGGCTGGATCGGTGAAAGCCGGGTGTCGCGCGTGGTGCAGGAACCTGAGCGCATTGTGCATTTCGTCGACCGCCCGCTGCCGCTGGGCATGACCGTCATCCGCATCGACGAAGAACGCCGCCGCTTCAACACACGCATGCACTCGGCCGGGCACCTGATCGGTCATTTCATTCAGGCCATGGGCTGGATGCCGATCAAGGCGCACCACTGGCCGGACGAAGGCCGGGTGCAATTTAAGCCGGGCGATGGCGCAGAAGAAGTCGATGCGCCAACCGTGCAAACCGGCATCGAGCAGTGGATCGAACACGATCTGCCGCGTCTGACTTCACTGCGCGAGGGCGCGCGGGAAATCAGTTTCGGTGAACTGCCGGCCTATGGCTGCGGTGGCACCCACGTACGCAGCCTGAAGGATCTGGGCACAGTCACGATCGCGTCCCTTTCGCAGAAGAAAGGCACGCTGTCCGTCCACTACAGCGTGGATTGAGCATTTCGGACGCTGCCATCGCGCAGCGTCCGACGCCGGGGAACCGCACTCGCCGGTTCCGTTGACTATCGATAGATGGACCTAAAACAAATGATGCTAGACGTCGAGCGTCTCGATGAGACGTGCATAAAAAAACTGGCCAACGAAGAAGTCCTCGCCATCCGCGTCAAACGCTTTCTCCCCGAGCCGCTGGCGATCGAGATCGGCGACAAGATCCTCGCCCCGGGCTTTGAAGGCTACATCAACGCGCCGAGTATCGGCCGTATCGGCATGGCCTTTTACGAGGCGGAAAACCAGCCACTGCTGATCGAGGATTACTTCGAACGCGCCACCCGCAACATCGACGAACTGCGCCAGCGCTGCGCGCCCTACTCTTCGCCGATCGACACGTTGCGCTGCATGCTCGACGAATCCTGGCCCGCGGGCGCGTATCTGGAAAACCTCTACGGGCGCAAGATGTATGTCGGCTTGTCGCGCGTGGTCAAACCCGGCGTGTGCTTTCTTGCTCATCACGACATCTTCGCCAAGGACGCCCCGGACAGTTTTCAGGCGCGCAGCCTCGAGGCGCAATTCGCCTGCAACGTCTACCTGAACATGCCCACCGAGGGTGGCGCCTTGCAGATGTGGAATGACCACATCACCCCGGATCAATTCGACGAAATGCGCGGCGACAGTTATGGCATCGAGCCGTCGCTGCTGGGGCCGCCCGCCTTCGAAGTACGACCGCAGCCCGGCGATTTCATCATGTTCAATTCGCGGCGCATGCACTCGGTGACTCCGGGCGTGGCCGATCCGCGTTTGAGCCTGTCGTTCTTTGTCGGCTATCGCGGCAATGCCTCCCCTCTGACTTTCTGGAGCTGACATGCTTTCCAATTACCTGGGCGAGTTTCTCGCATTGGCCACCATCCACTTTCTCGCCGTGGTTGCACCCGGCCCGGACTTCGCCGTGACCATCCGCCAAAGCGTGCGCTTCGGTCGCCTCGTCGGCATCTGCACTGCGCTGGGCATCGGCGCGGGGATTTCCGTGCACGTGCTGTATACCCTGCTCGGCGTCGGCGCCCTGATGCACACCACGCCGTGGCTGCTGACTGTGGCCAAAGTGGTCGGTGGGGCTTACATCCTTTATCTGGGCGTCAGCCTGATTCGCAGCAAACCGAAGAGCAGCGTCGAAGGCGAAAAAACCGCCGATGAGCCGCTGATTGAACAGTCACTGTTCAAGGCATTCAGCACCGGTTTTCTGACCAACGCGACCAACCCCAAGGCCACGCTGTTTTTCCTGGCCATCTTCACCACGATCATCAGCCCCAGCACACCGCTGCAGATCCAGGCGTTCTACGGATTGTGGATGTGCTTCGTCAACGCGCTGTGGTTCGTGATCGTCGCGCTGTTTTTCTCCAGCAATAAAGTGCGCCTGCTGTTCATGCGCCTTGGACACTGGTTCGAGCGCAGCATGGGCGTCATCCTGATTCTGTTTGCCGGACGCCTGATGCTGTCGATGTAACTCACACAAAAAAAGTCCCGGCATCAGCTGCCGGGACTTTTTCATTTGTGCGCCTCTTTTGCATTTCTGTGCGACAGATCAAGTTTGCGACTCCCTTTCCCAGCGCTCGCAGTGTTAGGTTTACAAAATGTTTCTGTCACAAGCGTCAGAAATACTTTCCCAATTCTTTGCAAAGGAATGCCTGTTCCATGGTCTTTTCCCTGAAAAAACTGGCCGCCGCCACTCTGGTCATGGCCAGCCTCGCCACGTTTACCAGCGCCGCACAAGCCAACATCACTGCCGAGCAAAGCGCAGCGATCCTGAAATCCTTCGACGGCAAGAACCTGACGGACTTCCGCAGCTTCCTTGGCAGCCTGGCGAAAAGCGACCTGGCCAAGTCGGATAAGCTCACCCCGTCCATCAGCGCCTTCCTCGACAACAAGACCCTGAACGCCGAACAGCAGAATGAAATTCACCGTCTGCTGGGCATTTATACCCGCGTGAAATATGGCAAGGCCGCGCTGGAAACCCTGCGCCAACTCGTCGAGATCCCGACCTTCCGCAAGGACGGCGTGGAGCAACACGACAACCCGGAATTCATCAAGATTGCCGGCGAGATCCAGAAACTCGCCGAATCCTTCGGTTTGAAATTCCGCAACATCGATAACCGTGTCTACGAAATCTCTCTGGATGGCAAAGGCGACGAAGTCGTTGGCATTCATGCCCACGCCGATGTGGTGCCGGTGACGCCGGAAAACTGGGAGCTGAAAGATGGCACCAAACTCGACCCGTTCAAAGTCACGCTGATTGGCGATCGCATGTACGGTCGTGGCACAGAGGATGACAAGAACGCGATCGTCGTGGCGCTGTACGCTATGAAAGTGATCAAGGACGAGAAGCTGCCACTGGCGCGCAACTTCAAGTTGCTGGTCGACACCACCGAAGAAACCAGCGGCGACGCCATTCCCTATTACTTCGAGCGCAACCCGACGCCGAACTACAACATGGCGCTGGACGGCGGTTATCCGGTAGTGATCGCCGAAAAAGGTTACGGCACCGTCATGGCCAACTTTGCCAAGCGCAAAGGCGAAGGCAACGGTGCGGAAATCGTTTCGATGACTGGCGGCAAGGCGACCAACCAGATTCCGTCCGCTTCGGTGGTCACCCTGGTAACCGACAAGCCTGCCGAGCTCGCCGCCAGTCTGCAAAAGGCCGGCGATGCCTATGCCAAAGCCAACGGCGGCGACTTCGAAGTCGCTACGAAGGTTGATGGCAAAGACGTCAAACTGACCGTGACGGGGGTTTCTGCGCACTCCTCCGAACCAGAGTCCGGCGTCAACCCGGTCGCGCGAATGCTGAGTTTCATCAACAGCCTGGACGGCAAAGTCGCGCTCAAGCACAACCAGTTCACCGATGCCGCGCGTTATGCCGATGACAACTGGGGCCTGGACTACCTGGGCAAAAAACTCGGCGTGGGCTTCTCCGACTCGTTCATGGGGCCACTGACCACCTCGCTGACCTACGTCGGTGAGGATGACAAAACCTTCAAATTGGCGGTGAACCTGCGGGTGCCGAAGGGCAAGTCTCCGGAAAAGCTCAAGGCTGAGATCGCTGAGAAACTGGACGCCTGGAGCAAGAAGACTCATGTCGCTGTAGCGTTCGACTATTCCGTGGCCGAACCGATGTATCGCAACCCCGAAGGTGAATGGGTCAAGGCGCTGCTTGCGGTAGCCAGCGAAAACCTCGGCATGAAGTCGGAATTCGGTACTTCCGCTGGCGCGACTTCGGTTCACGAATTGCCGAACGGCGTGCAATTCGGCCTGGCGCGACCTGAGGCCAAGTACACCGGCCACACCGATGGCGAATTCAAGACCGTCGAGCAGTTCCTGCTGGATCTGCAGATCGTCACGGAAATGATGGGGCGTGTCGGGCAGTTGCCGAAGCTGTAAAGCTCTGCCTGAGCCCGATCATTAATGACCGGGCTCAAAATAAAAAAGGACCTGTGAAAAGGTCCTTTTTTATTGCCGCCATAAAACGCGCACAAACAAAAACGCCGATCATCACTGATCGGCGTTTTTGTGAAATTGGAGCGGGAAACGAGACTCGAACTCGCGACCCCGACCTTGGCAAGGTCGTGCTCTACCAACTGAGCTATTCCCGCAAATGGCGTCCCCTAGGGGACTCGAACCCCTGTTACCGCCGTGAAAGGGCGGTGTCCTAGGCCACTAGACGAAGGGGACACGCTAACTGAAACACATGGTGTGTATTCCAGTGCCCAGAGGCCTTGTCCGAAGACTTGGTCCTGGTTTCACTCAGTGCCGCCCGAAAGCCACACTGTTTAAAAATGGAGCGGGAAACGAGACTCGAACTCGCGACCCCGACCTTGGCAAGGTCGTGCTCTACCAACTGAGCTATTCCCGCAATGGCGTCCCCTAGGGGACTCGAACCCCTGTTACCGCCGTGAAAGGGCGGTGTCCTAGGCCACTAGACGAAGGGGACACACGTACAACATTCACTCCCTACCGCGTTTCGCTGTGTGCTTTACGCTGTAAGTGGCGCGCATTCTATGGATGGATTGAAAGGTCGTCAACCCCCAAGGATAAATTTATTTAAATCAATGACTTCGCCATGCTTTACAGGCACTGCCGGGGTTTCTCGCCGTCCAGGCTTTGGCGCCTATATTCTGGCGCCCGACAAGGCGTTATAGTCCTGCCCGGCAAATGATGGCAATGTGCATCTATACAGACGATACCTACATATACAGGTGAAAGCACTGACTCATCTCGTCGAAGAGTCCTATCCGCCGCATGCGCCAATCACTACACTTCAACGCACATCCTATAAAGAGGTCACACCGGTGACACCACTCATGATCACCCTGCTGGTAATAGCCGGGATCGTAATACTGATCGCCATTGGCTACATGAACCATGTGGTGGAAAACAACAAACTGGAAAAAGCCCGGGCCCAGATAGAGCTCAACGATCGGCTGCGCCGCTGTGGCGAGATCACCGAGACGTTCCCCGGCCAACTGATGACGCCGCAGCTCAAGCTGCTGCTGACCCGCCTGGAACTGAACGTCAACCAACGCATGCTCCACCTCAACAAATCCAGCGCAACCATCAAGGCACGTATTGCCGAGCTGGAAGCCCTCGTGGGCCAGGGCGAATCGATCCCGGTGAACAACCCCCCGGGGCCGATCCAGACCGAAGCCAAAGCCAAGGATGTGCGCTTCCTGCTCGAAGCCCTGCACGGCCAGGTCACCCGCGCCGCCCAGGACGGTTTTCTGCCCACCAATGAGGCCAAGCACTGGATCCGTGAGATCCGTCACCTGCTGGTGCTGCTGCATATCGAGTTCTTCAACAATCTGGGCCAACACGCATTGCAACAGGCGCAGCCCGGCCAGGCACGCCTGGCCTTCGAGCGCGGCGTGCAATACCTGCGCAAGCAACCCGAGCCGGCCACTTACAGCCAGCACTTGCAACTCCTGGAAAAACAATTGGCACGCGCCAACTCCATGGTGCTGACCAACAGCCAGCAGACCGCAGAAGAAGTCAATGAACTGACCTCAGGCTTGAAAGCCGATGACGCGGATGCCGAATGGAAAAAGAAAGTCATCTACGATTGATCCCCTCCTGTACTGAGTCGCCGGGTGCATTTCCTGCACTCGGTGCCATCATCCTGCGGCTATCCCCTCCTCTATAATTCGCGTACAAAAGTGCCCTTCATGCGCTTAACCAAGGAGGCCCGCCATGCCTGTCGCCATCATTGATGACCAACCCTTGCACTACGTGGACCAACGCTCTGGCCCGGCTGTCCTGCTCGGCCATAGCTACCTGTGGGACCAACAGATGTGGGCCCCGCAGATTGCCGCGCTGTCGCAACAGTACCGAGTGATCGTGCCAGAGCTATGGGGCCACGGAGAGTCCGGCCCAATGCCAGCACAGACCCACAGCCTGGACGACCTGGCGCGCCAGACCCTGGCATTGCTGGACCACCTGGGCGTTGCCAAGGTCAACCTGGTGGGCTTGTCAGTCGGCGGCATGTGGGCCGCGCCGCTGGCGTTGCTGGCGCCCGAGCGGGTCAATAGCCTGGTGCTGATGGACACCTATCTGGGCGCAGAGCCTGAGGCTACCCGCGAAAAATACTTCGCACTGCTCAGCGCGATTGAGGCCACGGGGGCTATCTCTGATGCGCTACTGGATATCATCGTACCGATCTTCTTCCGCCCCGGTATCGACCCCGACTCTGCGCTGTATCAGGACTTCCGCCAGTCCCTGCGTGCCCTGCCCCGGGACCGCCTGCTACACAGCATCGTGCCCCTGGGCCGCCTGATCTTCGGTCGTGACGATGCACTGGAAGGTTTGTCCCGCCTGGACCCCAATACGACATTGGTAATGTGTGGCACCGATGACCAGCCACGCCCACCTGCAGAAGCACAGGAAATGGCTGACCTGATCGGTTGCGACCTGGTGTTGATCCCGCACGCTGGGCATATTTCCAGCCGGGAAAACCCTGATTTCGTCAACGAAGCGCTGCTCACCTTTCTGGCCAATCACGCCTGAGGCGACAAGGCTGTTGTGGCGAGAAGGCTAGCCCTCTCACCACAACAGCCCCCAGCGCGGCTAATTCAGATTACAGCCGAAAATGCCCCACCATGCCCTTGAGCTCCGCCCCCAGTTGCGCCAACTCGATACTCGAGGCGGCGTTGCCCTGCATGCTCAGCGCCGATTGATCGGCACTGGCGCGAATGCTGGTGACGCTGCGATTGATCTCTTCGGCCACCGAGCTCTGCTGTTCGGCCGCGGCCGCGATCTGCTGGTTCATTTGTTGGATCAGCGAGACCGCTGCGGCAATGCTGCCCAAGGCGCTTTCGGTTTCCAGGGCATCGCTGACGGCCAGCTTCACCAGTTCACCGCTGTGCTGGATATCACGCACTGAAGACTGCGCGGCACTGCGCAAGGTACTTACCAGGCGTTCGATTTCCTCTGTCGATTGCTGGGTGCGCCTGGCCAGCGCCCGCACTTCATCGGCAACCACCGCAAAGCCGCGCCCTTGCTCGCCAGCGCGTGCCGCCTCGATGGCGGCGTTGAGCGCCAGCAGGTTGGTTTGCTCGGCGACGCTTTTGATCACCTCCAAGACGCTGCCGATGTTCTGGATTTCCGCGCTCAGGCTCTCGATGCTGGTACTGGCGGATGTCGCGGAACTGGCCAGCAACTCGATACGCTGCAGGCTCTGGCGCACCACCTGCTGACCACTGTCGACCTTGTCGTCAGCGGTCTGCGCCGCTTGCGCGGCCTGCTCGGCATTGCGTGCCACATCGTGCACCGTGGCGGCCATCTGGTTCATGGCGGTGGCGACCTGCTCGGTTTCTTCTTTCTGGCTGCTGACTTCGATATTGGTCTGCTCGGTCACGCTGGACAGCGACTGGGCCGAGCTGGCCAATTGCTCAATCCCCGCTTGCAACCCGCTGACCATGCTACTCAGGCCGCTGCCCATCTGCTGCATCGCCTGCATCAACTGGCCCATTTCATCCTGTCGGCTCACATCCATGCGCCCGCTGAGATCCCCGGCGGCGATCTGCCGGGCCACGGCGATCACACTGCGCAGTGGCATCACGATCAAGCGGGTAATCAGCCACGCAGCAATCACCCCGACCAACAAGGCCAGGGCCGAGGAAACAATGATCAGCAAGCTACTTTCGGCCAACTGCGCCTGCATCGACTGGTCCTGCTCGGCATAGGCCCGGTTGACCTGCGAAACCACCTGCGCCGCCCGCTCATGCAATTGCTGGTAGACGATCTTCTCCTGGGCGAGCAGGTCAGTGTATTCGGTGAGTTTTTCGCTAAAGGCGCCAATATGCCCGACCACTTCGCTGAGTACGGTCTGATAGCCGGGGTCCTTGACCAGGGTCTTCAGTTGTTCAGCCTGGGCCAGGGCCTGATCGGCCTGTTCTATACGGCCTTGCCCGGCACTGTCCTCATCACCCTTGCGGCTTTGATCCAGGCGCACCCGCGCTTCATTCATGGCCTGCAACATCAGGCGCGAAACCTGCCCCACCTGCCCGGCCTGCTCGATAAACTCAGCCCCCTCCTTGCCCTGGCTTTCCTTGAGGCCATAAGCCCCGTCGTCGGCCAGGCCGGCCTGCAATACATCAAGGTTGTTGGCGACACTGGACACCGACCAACTGGCCATTTCCAGCGCCAGGTCCTTGGCCTGGGTCAGCTCGACAAACTCGTCAAACGCCTTGCGATAGGCGCCCAGGGCCTGCTCGACCTCGGTCATGTCGAGTGCCAGGGCTTCGGCTACCAGGCTGTCAACCCGTTCATGCAGGGCCTCGACCGACTTGGTATCGGTGCGCAGCGCATACTCCTGCTCGATCAAGCGCACATTCAGCAGCCCCTGATTGAGCGAGGACATGCCCTTGAGCCCCACAAAACGCTGGCCAACACTTTGCAGGGACCACACACCAATCGCCGCCACCAGTGCAGTCAACAGCAATACCAGGGCAAACCCCAGCCCCAGCTTCCTCGCCAGCCCAAGGTTGGCAAATCGTCGTTGCACGGCCGAAATCATTGCGCAAAGTCCTCTTGGCGTGGCGAATGCCAGCATGCCGGGTTTCCATGGGACGAGATTCGCAACCCCAGGCCCCGCAACACAAGACGTTGGCGCCACAATAATGGCAAAAAGCTACACGCCCGTCGTTTTCAGGATGGTAGAGGTCGATCCCGCAGGCCCCATGGCCTTGAACAACGCCAACGCTCGATGATCGCCGGCATAGGCCACATTGATCCGCAGCCAGTCTGCGTGCTCGCCGACAGGGCTGAACAACTCCCCGGAAGACAGCAAGACCCCCAGCCGTCTGGCCCTCGCGTGCAACATTGCCGCGCCCCCCGCCTGCGGGCGGGCCCAAACAAACATGCCGCCCGCGGGCACCGCAAAGACCTCCCACTCTTCGTCCTCCAGCACCTGCAGGGTCTTGGCCATCTCCGCGCTCAACCGCCTGCGCAGGCGTTGCAGCCATTTGCGGTAGGTGCCGTTGGCCAACAGGCTCGCCACCACCGCCTCAGCGAAGCGGGAGGTGCCGATACCGGTCAGGGTCTTGAGCTTGAGCAAACGAGTGATGAGCGCGGTACTGCCCGTGAGATAGCCCACCCGTAGCGCGCTGCTCAGGGTCTTGGAAAAACTCGAGACGTAAATCACCCGATCATCATGGGGTAGCGCCGCCAGCCGGACACACGAGGCGTGCTGCAGGTCGCCATAGACATCTTCCTCGACAATCAGGAAGTCCCGGCTATGGGCCAGATGCAACAGACGTTCGGCCACCGCCAGCGAAAGGCTGGTGCCGGTCGGGTTGTGGTAAAGGCTATGGATGAACAGGCACTTTGGACGGTGGGTCACCAGCAGCGCTTCCAGGGCCTGGATGTCCGGACCACTGCGGGCCCTGGGAACCTCCAGCATCGTGACACCGTGGAAGGCCAACTGACGATAAAGGTTGCCGTAGCCAGGGGTTTCAACCACCACCGTATCGCCAGCCTTGAGCAAGGTGCGTATCAACAAGTCCTGCGCATGGCTGGCGCCGTGGGTGGTGAGGATCCGCTCGGCAGTGGTGCTCACCTGGATCTGCGTCAGGCGCTTGTGCAATTGTTCGCGCAACGCCGGCAGCCCGAGAGGGGTGCTGTAACTGAAGACGCCCGCGGTGTCGGTACGGCTGATTTCGCGGATGGCGTAACTGATGTCATCGCTTTCACGCCAGGCATCCGGAAGCCAGCCACACCCCAGCTTCAACTCACCCAACTGGTTATCGGTAAAGGCCCCCCACCGGCGCTCCGCCCCTTCATACCACTGGTATTCCCCCAGGGGAGTGCTGGCAACCGGTTGCGCGGCGATCACAAACCCGGAGCCGGCCCTTGAGGCCAGCACCCCTGCGGCCACCATTCGCTCAAGGGCCTCGATCACACTGGATTGACTGAGCAGGTTGTCATGGGCCAGTTGCCGGATGGAAGGCAGGCGCGTCCCGGGGCTGACCCCACTCTCCCGAATCCATGCGGCAATGGCGCTGACAATTTGCTGAACCACCGGTACCGGGGCCTGCCGATTGATCCCTAAATCCATGAGCCACCCCCTTCAACTGTTTGGCATTTAACTCAAAACAGTTAAGCACAGAAGGTCAGGGTCGCCCTGTTCATAAATTTATTAAATTATTGATTTTATTGAATTATTTACCTAGTGAAACACAATGACCGAGGGCATCTTGCCACCTACGGAAACGCCCCACAGCCCTTAAAATCACTTTCTCAGCGGTACACCGCCGCAGGTCCTAGATAGCCGTGGCACCACCGTCCACCGCCAATGCATGCCCCGTGGTGAACGCGGCGCCATCGCTGCACAGATACAGCACTGCACTGGCGATTTCCTCGACGGTGCCAATGCGCCCGACCGGATGCATGGCGGCGGCAAACTCGGCCTTGCGCGGATCGGCTTCATAGGCGCGGCGGAACATATCGGTGTCAATCACCGCCGGGCACACCGCGTTGACGCGGATTTTCTTTTTCGCATACTCGATGGCCGCCGACTTGGTCAGGCCAATCACCGCATGCTTGGATGCGGCATAAATACTCATCTTCGGCGCAGCGCCCAACCCCGCAACCGATGCGGTATTGACGATGGCCCCACCACCCTGGGCCAGCAGCAACGGCAACTGATACTTCATGCACAACCACACGCCCTTGACGTTGACGCCCATGATGGCGTCGAACTCATCCAGGGTGCCATCAGCCAGCTTGCCCTGTTCAATCTCGATGCCGGCATTGTTGAACGCGTAGTCCAGGCGGCCATAGCTGTGCAGTACCTGCTGCATCAGTTGTTGCACATCCGCCTCCAGGGTCACATTACAGCGCACGAACAGCGCCTCGCCGCCTGCCTCGCGGATCAACGCGACCGTGCCCTCGCCGCCCGCCACATCGAGGTCGGCGACCACAACTTTCAAACCTTCTGCGGCGAATGCCACGGCCGTGGCGCGGCCAATACCGTTGGCGGCACCGGTGACCAGGGCAACCTGGCCGGAAAACGTCATGCTCATTGCTTATATCCTTGGATGAATGCCCGTGGGCCCAGCATAGCCAGGGCCCGGCACCGCGCGTCAGCACTATCAGAAGGCCAGTTGAGCCCCCATGCGTAGCAGTGATAAGCCTGCCGTGCCCACTATCAAGCCAGCCTATCGACGGGCATTCGCAGCGATCGGCCGAACTTGCTCCCGGCGCCTGGAAGGTCTATCACTTGAGGCTCATTTACCCAGAGTCCTTGCCATGACTGCCCAGACCAACCGCCAATTCCTGCTTGCCAAACGCCCGGTCGGCGCGGCCACGCGGGACACCTTTACCTATCAGGAAGTACCGGTGGGCAACCTGGCGGATGGCCAGGTGCTGGTGCGCAACGAATACCTGTCCCTCGACCCAGCCATGCGTGGCTGGATGAATGAAGGCAAGTCCTACATCCCGCCGGTGGGCATTGGTGAAGTCATGCGCGCATTGGGCGTAGGCCAGGTCATTGCCTCGAACAATCCGAAATTCGCCGTCGGCGATTACGTCAACGGCGCCCTGGGCGTGCAGGATTACTTCCTCGGCGAGCCGCGTGGGTTCTACAAGGTCGACCCGAAACTGGCGCCCCTGCCGCGCTATCTGTCTGCGCTGGGCATGACCGGCATGACCGCCTACTTCGCGCTGCTCGACACCGGCGCGCCCAAGGCCGGCGATACCGTAGTGATTTCCGGGGCCGCTGGTGCCGTGGGCAGCATTGCCGGGCAGATCGCCAAGATCAAGGGTTGCCGCGTGGTGGGGATTGCCGGCGGCGCCGACAAGTGCAAATTTTTGCTGGATGAACTGGGGTTCGACGCGGCCATCGATTACAAGCACGAAGACGTGCCGGCCGCCCTCAAGCGCGAATGCCCAAAAGGCGTGGACGTCTATTTCGATAACGTTGGCGGCGACATCCTCGACGCCGTGCTCAGCCGCCTGGCGTTGAAGGCGCGGGTGGTGATTTGCGGAGCCATCAGCCAGTACAACAATAAGGAAGCCGTGAAGGGCCCCGCCAACTACCTGTCACTGCTGGTCAATCGGGCGCGCATGGAAGGGTTTGTGGTGATGGATCATGCGGCGAACTTTGCCGCCGCCGGGCAGGAAATGGCCGGCTGGATGGCCCAAGGCAAGCTCAAGAGCAAGGAGGATATTGTCGAGGGCCTGGAGACGTTCCCGGAGACGTTGATGAAGCTGTTCAACGGCGAGAACTTCGGCAAGTTGGTGCTGAAAGTCAACTGACACCCCAAACCAATGTAGGAGCTGGCTTGCCAGCGATGCAGACACCTCGGTTTTTCAGTAACCACGAGGTGATGCTATCGCAGGCAAGCCAGCTCCTACGTGTTTAGCCCAAGGGCATCAGGCGATTTCGGCAACCACCGCCGCCAAGGCCTTGGCCGGGTCAGCCGCCTGGCTGATCGGGCGACCAATCACCAGGTAATCAGAACCCGCATCCAGCGCCTGGCGCGGCGTGAGGATACGGCGCTGGTCGTCCTGGGCACTGCCTGCCGGACGAATCCCCGGCGTCACCAACTGCAGCGCCGGATGGGCGGCCTTCAACGCCTGAGCTTCCAGCGCCGAGCAGACCAGGCCATCGAGGCCGGCCTTCTGCGCCAGGGCGGCCAGGCGCAGCACTTGTTCCTGGGGCTCGATATCCAGGCCGATGCCGGCCAGGTCTTCACGCTCCATGCTGGTCAGCACGGTCACACCGATCAGCAACGGCTTGGGACCGCTGCGCTGCTCCAGCACCTCACGGCACGCAGCCATCATGCGCAGGCCGCCGGAGCAGTGAACGTTGACCATCCACACGCCCATCTCGGCCGCGGCCTTGACCGCCATCGCGGTGGTGTTGGGGATATCGTGGAATTTCAGGTCGAGGAACACCTCGAAGCCCTTGTCACGCAGGGTGCCGACGATTTCTGCTGCGCAGCTGGTGAACAGCTCCTTGCCGACCTTGACGCGGCAGAGCTTGGGATCCAACTGGTCAGCCAGCTTCAGTGCGGCGTCACGGGTGGGGTAATCCAGGGCGACGATGATAGGAGTCTGGCAGACGGACATTGGAATGGGCTCTCAGGCAAGTCGAAATCGGCGCGGATTGTAGCGCAAGCAGCGGCTTTGCGGGATCCGATGATCGGTAAATCCTCGGCAAGCGCCTATTTTCCTGGAATAACCGGCTAATATTTCAAAGTCGATACATTCACGACACGCCTACAACATGCCCCGGCAGTAGCCTTGCCCGCACGGCCCGACACGGCGCCTATGCTCACGCAATTACCCCGCTGCGGCCCTTGGGCCTGGCGGCCAACCTGGCAGATGATCGCACCATGCATACCCCTTCCGCCCTGCCCCATGAACTTGCCAGCGAGGACAAACGCTGGAACACCCGCGCGTTGATCGTCGACGACGATGTGCCGATCCGCGAACTGCTGATTGATTACCTGGCCCGCTTCAACATCCTCGCCAGCGGTGTGACCGACGGCGCCGCCATGCGCCTGGCCATGCAAGCCGAGACCTTTGATGTGGTGGTGCTCGACCTGATGCTGCCCGGCGAAGATGGGTTGTCGATTTGCCGGTGGCTGCGGGCCGAATCGGATATCCCGATCCTGATGCTGACGGCTCGCTGCGAACCCACCGACCGCATTATCGGCCTGGAACTGGGGGCTGACGACTACATGTCCAAGCCGTTCGAACCGCGGGAGCTGGTGGCGCGGATCCAGACCATCCTGCGTCGGGTGCGTGATGACCGCACTGAGCAACGCACCAATATCCGCTTCGATCACTGGCGCCTCAACAGCGTGCTGCGCCAACTGGTGGCGGATGATGGCCTGGTAGTACCGCTGTCCAACGCCGAATTCCGTTTACTGTGGGTGTTCATCGAACGCCCGCGCCGGGTGCTCAGCCGTGAACAACTGCTGGATGCGGCCCGTGGACGCTCGATCGAAGCCTTTGATCGCAGCATCGACCTGCTGGTCTCGCGCCTACGCCAGAAACTGGGAGACGACCCCAAGGCCCCGCAACTGATCAAGACCGTACGCGGCGAAGGCTACCTGTTCGACGCGCGGGACATCGGCTGATGCGCAACGCCTTCAACACCTTGTTTGGCCGCTTGTTCGGGGTGCTGCTGATAGCCATTGTGCTGGCCCATGTGCTGGCGTTCTTTTGGTTTCACCATTACGGCCCACCGCCGCCACCGCCCGTAGACGTCATGATCGAGCAGGCGGACGGCTCTTTGCAGGCCGCGCCCCAGGCCCATCAGCGGCCCTGGTTCGGCGGCCCGGTGGTGCCGCTGACGTTCCAGTTTATCTCGCTGATCATCGCCGCATGGTTCGGCGCCAAGTTGCTCAGCCGCCCGATCCAGCGCTTGAGCGCGGCCGCCGAGCGTTTGAGTGTGGACCTGGACAGCCCGCCCCTGGACGAATCCGGCCCACTTGAAGCGCGCCAGGCCGCCTCGACCTTCAACCTGATGCAGCGCCGCATCCGCGAACAGGTCAGCCAGCGCGCCCGCATGCTTGGCGCGGTTTCCCACGACCTGCGCACCCCACTTTCACGGCTCAAGCTGCGCCTGGAGCAGATCGACGATCTGCGCCTGCAGGGCCAGATGCGCCAGGACCTGGACGACATGATCGGCATGCTCGACGCCACCTTGAGCTACCTGCACGAACAACGCACTGGCGAAAGCCGGCAGTGGCTGGACGTGCAGGCACTTGTGCAGTCCCTGAGCGAAAACGCCCAGGACCAGGGCGCGGACGTGCAGTGCCAGGGCCACAGCACGCCGCTGCAAGTACAGCCCATGGCCTTGCGTTCGTGCCTGAACAACCTGATCGACAACGCCCTGCGCTATGCCGGTACGGCACGCATCGAACTGCAGGACAGCCCCCAGGCGTTGGTGATCCGGGTAATCGACCATGGCCCGGGGATTGCTGCCGAACAACGCGAGGCGGTATTCGAACCGTTTTTCCGCCTGGAAGGCTCACGCAATCGCAATTCCGGGGGCGTGGGGCTGGGCATGACCATTGCCAAGGAGGCGGTGGAGCGCTTGGGCGGTAGATTGGATCTGGAGGAAACACCGGGCGGAGGGTTGACGGCAAAGATGTGGCTACCCAGGGGTTAACCCCTATAGGAGCCGGCTTGCCGGCGATGGCGGCTGCAGATTCACCGCAACCCTCAAGGCCGTCATCGCCGGCAAGGGATCAGCCCACCTTGTCTTCCCGGCGAACCTGCGCCTGGCTCGCACTCCAATCTGTCAACAAGCTGTACGCCACCGCCAACAATGTCGGCCCGATAAACAAGCCGATAAAGCCAAACGCAATCAACCCACCAAATACCCCCAGCAACACGATCACCAGTGGCAGGTTACCGCCGCGGCTGATCAGGTACGGTTTGAGCACGTTGTCCACGCCGCTGATGATGAACGTGCCCCAGACGCCGAGGAACACCGCGTAGGTGTAGTCGCCCTTCCACACCAGCCAGGCGGTGGCCGGGATCCAGACGAGCGGCGGGCCCATGGGGATCAGGCTCAGCAGGAAGGTGACGATACCCAGTACCAGCGCCCCGGGCACCCCGGCGATCAGGAAGCCGATCAGTGCCAGCAATGCCTGGGCGGCGGCGGTGCCGATCACGCCGTTAACCACCCGCTGGACCGTGCCGGCCACCAGGTCGATGTAGTAACCGGCACGCTCACCAATCAAGCGTTCCAGCAGGCGGTGGACGAACATCGCCAGGCGCGGCCCGTCGCGGTAGAAAAAGAACACGAACACCAGGCTCAGGGTCAGTTCCAGGATGCCGCCGCCGATCTGCGCACTACGGGCCAGCAACCAGTTGCCGACCTGCCCCAGGTACGGCTTGATCGTGACCATCAAGGCCGCGCCCTGTTGGTCGATGCTGTCCCACATGCCCACCAGCCGCTCCCCGACAAAGGGGATCGACCCCAGCCAGGTGGGTGCTTCGGGCAAGCCATCGACCTGCACATCCTTGATCAGCGCCACGGCGTCGCGCACATGGTCGGCCAGGTTGAAGCCCAGCCACACCAGCGGCACTGCCACCAGCAACATCCAGCCCAGGGTCAGGATCCCCGCTGCCAGTGACTCGCGCCCACCCAGGGCACGGGTCAACAGGCGCATCAGCGGCCAACTGGCAAACGCCAGCACCGCGCCCCAGAACAGCGCCGACCAGAACGGCGCCATCACCCAGAAACTGGCACCAAACAGCACCAGGAGCAGGATCTGCACCAGCAGGCGATCATTGTTGAGCATGTGGTTTCTCGAAAAGAAGTCTGTTGAGGGAGAGCTTAGGCGAACGGCGCGGGTCCGTTCGCCCTGGAACGATCAGCGGATAACTTGCAGGTGCAGGCCCTTGGCCTCACCCGTGCCGGTTTCCAATCGCGCCGCACGCACGCCCTTGTCGATCAGGCCCTGGCGCCAGGCTTCGGCGTTAGGCCCGCTCACACTGACCCGCAAGGTGGTATCGAGGTTCAATCCACGGGAAATCAGGGTCAGCCACGTTGCGTCGGGTTCTGCCCCCAGCAAGGGGAAATCCAGGTCGCCGGTGCTTTTCAATTCGCGCAGCAGGGTGGCCGAGGTGGGTAGTAATTGCCCCAGGGGCGCGCTGGCGTCCATTTGTTCCACATGCAGGTAAGCGCGACGGTTGCCGCGGGTAATGCCGTAGAGCGCCACCAGGGAGTTGTCCTGGGGGGCTGCCAGGCGCAGCAACAGGAACTCCTGCTGGCCATCGGCGCCAACCAGTTTGGAGTTGCCCAGCACTTCGTTGGCCCACAAGCTGCTTTCGCCACAATCGCGGGCCTGGCACCAGAACAGCAATTGCGCGCCTTGCTCTTGCAACGCCTCGCGCGTGGATTTGAAGGCCGCGCTGGAGCTGTGCTCGGCGGGCAGTTCATAGGTGATGGCTGTCACTTGGCCCCGCGCCGTGGCCTGGCCTTCGTAGCGCAACTGGCCGCTGATCTTGCGGATCGCGCCCATGGGGTAGATGCGTTCTTTTTCTTCGGCGGGACGGTAGTCGACAATCTGCGAATCCACCTGTCGAGCCACGCTGGGCAGATCCTGGCTTCCCGGCAGATCAGCAGCGAAAACCAACGGGCTGATGCAGCACAGCCCAAGCACACGGATAATTCCCTTGGCACTACTCATCGGATCGGTGCGCCTTGGCCGGTGGATGCCTTCGCGATATTCGGATTGTTCATGGTTGACTCCCTTTCAATCCGCCCAGCCTCGACAGTTGCCCCCGCCAAGTCAAGGCGCGGTGAAGAAGCGATTGAAACAGTCTGCAACAAGAGCCGCCCCCGACTCGTCGTTCAGGTGCAAATGATGGCCACCTGCAAGGGTGGTTACCGCGAAAGGAAGCTGGGAAAGCAGCTCGGGATGTTTGGCCAGCATGCCCTCTTGCGCCACCACCAACTGTGCGGGACAGGCCACCCGGCGCACGAAGGCCATGGCCTGTTCTTCCGTCAGGCGCATCGGCGATGCCAGGGTCAAGCGACTGTCGCTGCGCCAGGTGTAGCCGCCCGGCACCGGCATCAAGCCGCGCTGGGCCAGGAGTTCCGCGGCTTCACGGCTGACGGCGACCACGCCCTTCATCCGCGCCTCCACCGCGCGGTCAAGGGTGCCGTACACCGGTTTACGTTTGTCTTGCAGGTTGATTTGCGCCTGCAACGCCATGCCCATGCGTTCGGCGGCATTCTCGCCGGTGGCGGTCGGCGGGATCACACCGTCGATCAACCCCAAGTGTGTCACACGCTCTGGCAAGGCCCCGGCCAACACCGTGGAGACAATCGCCCCGAGGGAGTGACCAAGTAATGCAAAACGTTTCCAGCCCAGTTGCTCGGCCACCTGCAACACATCAAACACGTAATCCCACACGGCATAACCTGCCCCGGCCGGGCGGTGGGCCGAGTGGCCGTGACCGGCCATGTCCAGGGCGACAATGCGCAAACCCTGCAGTTTGGGCGCCAGGCGCGCGAAGCTGTTGGCGTTATCCAGCCAGCCATGCAGGGCGATCACCGGCAGGCCATCTTCGGGGCCGAACAGATGGGCCGCCAGCTCGATATGCGGCAGGCTCAGGCGGACTTCTTCGACGGGTGCGGTCATGCGCAACTGCGCTCACGCGCGCGGGCTTCCCAGCGGGTAAACAGGTTCTTGATCAAGGTCGCGGTGTCCTGCGGGCGTTCAAGGGGAAACATGTGCCCGCCAGGCATGGTCAGCATCTCACCCATGGGCAGGCGCGCGACGCCGCTGGCGTGATGGCGCATCACCACCCGGCTCTGCCGGCCGCGTACCACGGCCAGTGGCACTTTCAATTGGCGGGTCTGGCCGGGGCTGGTGTGCGGCACGCCCCTGTAGATGCTGATTTCCGTTGCCGGGTCGAAGCGCAGGCGCAGGCGATCGCCCACCTGGTGCAAACCGTGCTGCAAATAGGCCTCCAGGCATTCCGGGTCAAAGCCGCGGAACAGCGTCTTGCCGGAAAAGTACTGGCGGGCGGCATCCAGGTCGCTGAACTCTTCGCGCCGGCCCAGGGTGCGACCGGCGGGGGTCAGGCGGTCAATCAGGCCAAAGCGCTTGGCCGCGCGAATCACCCAGCGGTCAGCCAGGGTCAGCACCGGCGAGTCGAGCATCACCACCCCACGATACAGCTGCGGGCAGCGCAGGGCGGCGTGCAAATGCAACACGCCGCCCAGTGAATGGCCGACGCCCCACACCGGCTCCGGTTGTTGCTCCAGGTGATGGATCAGTTCGTCCACCAGGTTCTGCCAGTTGTCATCCACCGGAAATCGCGGGTCGTGGCCGTGCTGCGACAGGTGCGCCACCGCGTACTCCGGCGCCAGGGCATCGAACAACTTGCCGTAGGTCGCCGAAGGAAAGCCATTGGCATGAGTGAAAAACACATGTTGCGACATAGCCTGCCCATCTTCAAAAACAGAAATCGATTGTCCCCACGCCTGGCCGCTACAGCAATGACTGTAACTGCCAGGAATGATGTCACTCACGCCACGCCTATCGTACCGGCGGGGTCTCGCCCAGCGGCACCACGGCCATGGTCAGGCGCGACACGCAACTGGCCTTGCCCTCGTCGCTGGTCAGGCGAATGTCCCAGACATGGGTAGTGCGCCCGATATGGATCGCCCGGGCCACCGCCGTCACCCGCCCGGAACGCAGGCCGCGCAGGTGGTTGGCGTTGATTTCCAGGCCCACGCAATAGAACTTGGCGGGGTCTATGCACAAGTAGCTGGCCACGGAGCCCACCGTTTCGGCCAACACCACCGAGGCCCCGCCGTGCAGCAGCCCATAGGGTTGATGGGTGCGATGGTCGACCACCATGCTCGCGGTCAGGGATTCGTCGTCGAAGCTCTCGAAGCGAATATCCAGCACTTCACCAATGGTGTTTTTCTGTCTGGCATTGATTTGCTCGATATCGGGAACGGTGCGCCACAGGCTCATTGCAGTGTCCTTATTGATTTTATTGAATGCTCAATCCTGCCACAGCACCGCCTCGGAGCGCGCGCTCCAGGCCTGGAACTGTGGGCCGTAGGTTGACTCGATAATGTTGCGTTTGATCTTCAGGGTCGGCGTCAGAAAGCCGTTTTCCACCGCCCAACTGTCCTTCACCACCACCAGTTGACGCAAGCGCTCGTGCTTATCCAGCACCTGGTTAACCTCTTCCAGCAAGCGTTCCAGGCTGGCGTGCAAGGATTGCCGGGCCTCGCCGGCGGCCTCCTGCTGGCCCACCGCAGACAGCACGCACAAGCCCATCGGCGCGCTCAGGCCATCGCCAACCACGCACACCTGTTCGATACGCCCGTGCTCTGCCAGGCGGTTTTCGATGGGTGCCGGCGCGACGTACTTGCCCTTGCTGGTCTTGAAGATTTCCTTGAGGCGCCCGGTCAGGCGCAAACGGCCTTCGGTATCCTGCTCGCCCTTGTCGCCGGTACGCAGAAAACCGTCCTCGGTGAGGGTCTCGGCGGTCTTCTGTGGGTCCTTGAAGTAACCGAGCATGGTCGCGCCGCTACGCACCTGGACCTCTCCGACCGGGTCGATGCGCACCTCTACGTCCGGGCACGGCAAGCCGATCCAACCGATCTTCTGCTGGCCGGGACGACAGACATGGGAATAGCCACAGCTTTCGGTCATGCCATACACCTCCAGCACATCCAGGCCCAGGCGCTGGTACCAGCGCAGGAGCGCCTCGGGTACCGGTGCGGCCCCAGACAGGGCTACCCGCACCGCGTCCAGCCCAAGGCCGGCAAGGACTTTGCGGCCGACACGCTTGCCGACAAACGGCAGGCGCAACAGCAGGTCCAGGCGTTTTTCCGGGATTTTGCCGTACACGCCCATCTGGAATTTGGTCCAGATCCGCGGCACACCAAACAACGCCGTGGGCCGGGCGCGTTGCAGGTCGGTAAGGAAGGTGTCGAGGCTTTCGGCGAAAAACACCGTTTGCCCGGTATAGATCGCGGCCATCTCGACAAACATGCGCTCGGCCACATGGCACAGTGGCAAGTAGGACAGCAGGCGATCACCCTCCCCCAGGCCGAACAACTCGGTGCCCCGGGTCGCGGCAAACGCCAGGCCGCCGAAGGTGTGCATCACGCCTTTGGGCAGACCCGTGGTGCCGGAGGTGTAGATGATGGTGGCCAGGTCTGTCGCCGCAGGTGCGGGGTCATCCTGAATCGGCGAACTGGCTTGCAGGTCGGCCCAGGTGAAGTCGAATTCGCCCTTGGGGCACAAAGGCAGGCTGATGGTCGCCAGCCCAGGCTTGATGCCCGGCGCCATGGCAGGCCAGTCGTCAAGCTTGCCGATAAACACCAGCGCCGCCTCGGAATGCTCCAGCACATGGGCTACGGAGTCGGCGGTAAGGTTGGGATACAGCGGCACGGAGACATGCCCGGCCATCCAGATCGCCAGGTCGGCGATGATCCAGTGCGCGCAGTTCTTCGAGATCAGAGCAATGTGCGAACCCTGGGGCAGTTCCCGCGCGCGCAGCCAATGGGCGGCACAACGGGCCTGGTGACCGGCTTCGCCCCAGGTGAGGGTCTGCACCTCGCCACCGCCAATGGGCTGGACCAGGAAGCGCTGGCGCGGATGGCGCGCCTCACGTTCAAAGAAAACCTGCAGCGGCAAACGAAAAGCGACAGACATGGGACGCGCTCCTGTGTGTTCCGATGGTAGCCAACCAAGCACTTGCTTGGTGGACTATTCCATGCACAAAGGAGCACTGCAAGTTCCTTGCTGACACAACACAAATAAGTGTGGGAGCGGCCTTGCTCGCGAATGCGCAGTGTCAGCCAATATATTCATTGACTGATACACCGTATTCGCGAGCAAGCCTGCTCCCACCGTTGATTGTGTTGTGCCTGAACAATCAGGGGTTTTTGACGCTATTGAGGCTCATCAGCCCCGCCAGCGGAAAATCCCCTTCCAGCTCTGCCAGGCTGGCGGTGTGCATCGGTTGGGGCTGGCGCTGGTGCCCGTGCTGCAGAAAACTGATCAGGTTGCCCACCAACGGTTGATGGCTGACCAGCAGCACATTGTCATCGGTATCGAGTTTTTCCAGCACTTGCAGGGGGTTGCCGTCTGGCGTCAGCCACGGCACCGTGCGGATCTCTGGCACAAACCCCAACGCTTCGCGCACCAGTTGCGCGGTCTGTTGTGCCCGCACATAAGGGCTGGCGATGATCGCGCTGATGGGCTGGCCGATCAGGTGTGCGGCACTGTGCAGCACCTCCTGGCGACCATGCTCGGTCAGGTTGCGTTGGGCATCGCTGGAAGCATGGGACTCGGCTTCACCGTGGCGCAGCACCCACAACTTCATAGCTTGGGCTCTTCATCGCGCACCGGGTGCGGGGCCGGCGGCACGCTGTGGGCGGCCTCGCCCTCCGGGGCGCGCGGGGTTGGCCAATCGGCGAAGGGCCAGGGTTTCTGCTCGCTGTGGAAGCTGCCAAAACGGCCAATCTGCGCAATGAACTGGCTGAGGCTGTCGCCAAAGTTCATCAGGCCCAGGTTCGGGGCGCCGTAGATCAGGCGGTAGATCAACTGCACCACCACCAACGCGCCGAGGATAAACTGCGCCACTTGCCAGACCAGGGCAAACACCAGCATCCACAGGATGCGCAGGACGATAGATTCATACTTGGGTGCTGCTTTGGGATCGTTCATCGCGCGTTCCTCAGTTGAAACCACTGGTGGAAATAAAGTCGACATCAGTCTTGGGTTCGGCACGCATCAGCAACTCGATGACCTGGTTCAAAGTGCGCCCTTCGAACAGGATCGCGTGCAGGCCAGCGACCAACGGCATATAGACCCCGGTTTCCTGGGCCTTGGCCTTCAGCACTTTCAGGGTATTGACCCCTTCAGCCACTTCACCCAGGCGGGTGACGGCATCTTCCAGGCTCAAACCCTGGCCCAGGGCAAAGCCCACCTGGTAATTGCGGCTTTTCGGCGACGAACAGGTGACGATCAGGTCGCCCACCCCGGCCAGGCCAAGGAAGGTCATGGGGTTGGCGCCCTGGTTGACCGCAAAGCGGGTCATTTCCGCCAGCGCGCGGGTGATCAGCATGCTCTTGGTGTTTTCCCCCATGCCCAGGGCCACCGCCATGCCGGCAATAATGGCGTAGACGTTTTTCAACGCGCCGCCCAGTTCCACGCCAAAGCGGTCGGCACTGGCGTAGACGCGGAAGGTCCGGCCATGCAGCACGGCCTGTACCTGTTCGCACAGCGCCTCGTCTTCACTGGCGACCACGGTCGCGGTCAGGGCGTGTTCGGCCACTTCCCGCGCCAGGTTCGGCCCGGAGAGCACACCGATGCGGGCCTGGGGCGCGATGTCCGCGAGGATTTCGCTCATCAGCTTGAAGGTCTGGGCCTCGATGCCTTTGGTCAGGCTGACCAGCATCTTGCCCGCCAGCCGTTCGGCATGGGGCGCCAGCACCGAGCGCAAAGCGCTGGAGGGCAACGCGACGAAGCACAGGTCGCAATCATCCAGGGTGGCCTGTAGGTCCGTGACCGGCGTAACGGCCGGATGAATCTTGATGCCCTTGAGGTAACGGGGGTTTTCGCGGTTGACCCGGATGGCCTCGGCCTGTTCAGGATCGCGCATCCACTGACGGACCTGATGGCCGTTTTCGGCCAGCAGATTAGCCACGGCGGTACCAAAACTTCCGCCTCCCAGGACCGCAATTGGGCGCTGTTCAGTCATATGCAATCCGTTAATCCATAGCAGTGGCGATGGCGGCATTATACGGGCCGGCCCGATGGCGGCCAGCCCTTCCGTAATTTCCCGCGATTGTCGGAAAATGGCCGAATAGACCACAGTAATTGCGATAGCGCCGACTGGCAAAAGCGCCCACCTCAGTTAACATGGGCGGCTATCCGCAATTATCAAGGCCGTTCCGTGTATTTGGGCCCTCCTCCTCGTTCATCTCTGTTGCTGGCGCTGTTGGTCAGCACGCCGTTGCTGGCCGACGATCTGTTCCTCGACAACCAGCCGCTGCCCCAAGTCCTCACGGCGACCCGACTCAAGCAGTCGGCCGCCGCGGTGCCTGGCAGCATGACGGTGATCGACAGCGAGTTGATCAAGGCCAGCGGCGCACGGGATATCGCCGAGTTGCTGCGCCTGGTGCCCGGGATGATGGTGGGCTACACCTCGGGCAACCAGGCTGCCGTCAATTATCACGGCACCAACGCCAGCGAAGCCCGGCGCATGCAGGTGCTGATCGATGGCCGCTCGGTGTACCGCGCCGGCCTCGCCACCGTGGACTGGAGCGATATTCCGGTAGCGATGGAGGATATCGAGCGAATCGAGGTGTTCCGTGGGCCCAATACCGTCAGCTACGGGGCCAATTCGCTGATGGCTGTGGTCAATATCCTCACCCGCTCGCCGGCCAACAGCCTGGGCACGCGGATGAAAATGACCCGGGGCGAGCGCGGGATCAACGACTGGTATGCCAGCCAGGGCCTGGGCTGGGACACCGGCAACCTGCGGCTATCGCTGTCCGGGCAACAGGACGACGGCTTTGACAGCGACCGCGTGGGCGCCGATTACCGCGATAGCCGGCGCCTCAACCGCTTCAGCCTGAAGGTCAGCCAGACCCTCGACCAGCAGCAGAGCATCGACTGGCAAATCAACGCCAAGGAAGGGACCAACCAGCGGCCGTATACCTACAAGCCGGTGTTTGCCGGGATTACCGATGGTGGCAATGATTCCGACGTCAGCGCCAAGGACTACGCCGCATCCCTGCGCTGGAACTTCGATTTCAACCCCGACCATAGCCTGTATGTCCAGGGTTCGGCGCAGCAATGGGATCGCCGCCAGGTCTGGACGGCCTGTGATGCCAAGGTCTCGTTCAGCCCGGAGTTGACGCAACTGTGGCAAATGAACCCCAACTACGCTGAAAAGTTGGCGCGGCATATGAAGGACTATGAAAACGGTAGGCCCCCGCAAGGCTCCGCAGCAGAGCAGGCGCTGGCCGAAGAAGTCCTGAAACAATGGAATAACGGCGGCAAGGAAAGTGTCTGCGGCAACATCGACCAAAGCACCAAGGAAAGCCGCTACGACCTGGAAGTCCAGGACACCCTGAGCCTGTCCGACAGCCTGCGCCTAGTCAGCGGCATGAATTACCGCTACGACCGCGCCGACTCCGACACCTACTTCAATGGCCGGCTGGACGACACCACCTGGCGCCTGTTCGGCCACCTGGAATGGCGCGCCAGCGAGCACTGGCTGTTGCAGGGTGGGGCGATGTACGAAAACACCGACCTGAGCGGCAACTCGCTGACGCCCAGGGTCGCGGTCAACTACTTGATCAACCCGCGCCACGGGTTGCGCGCGGTGTACTCCGAAGCCATCCGCTCGCCGGACATGTTCGAGAACAACGTCAACTGGAGTTATAAGGTCACGAACCTCAGCTCCCCCACCTACGGGCAGAACGTCGGCCAGTATTTCGTCAAGACCCGGGGCCCGGGCGATCTCGACAAAGAGCTGATGCGCTCCCGGGAGTTGGGCTACAACGGTTTTTTTGCCGATATCGGGCTGAACGTCGACGTTAAACTGTTCTATGACGAAATCACCGGCATGATCAGCGAGCCCTTGCGCAATAACCAATACATCGCCAGCAACAGTAACAGCTCGCGCTTTACTGGCACCGAGACCCAATTGGACTGGCACCTGAGTACCGCCGACCGCCTGCGCCTGACCTATGCTTATGTGGATGCCGACGCCAGCAACCCTCTGGACCGGCAACAGACCGCGCGCAACAGCGGTTCGGCGGGCTGGATGCGCGAATGGGGCCGTGGCTGGTCCAGTGCGCTGTTCTATTATGGCAACGATGCACTCAACCAATATCGCTTTGAACGGGTCGACATGCGGGTCGCCAAACGCATCGCCCTGGGCAAGGCCAACCTGGAGCTGGCCGGCATGCTGCAACAACGCCTCGACCACCAGCCCACCACCCAGCTCGACAATAACTACGACCAGCGCCATGTGCTCTACTTCAGTGCCGAGTTAGAGTTCTGACATGAACCCTGCCCAGTCAAGGATGAGCGCCCTCTTTGGCGCCAGGTTCTGGCGCCGCTGCCTGCTGCTTGCCAGCCTGGCATTGGCCATGCCCGCGTGGAGCGCCGAAATCCTGCTGACCGCCGCCGAGGATGGCCCCGGTGTACAGGCCTTCGCCCAGGCCCTGCGCGAGCAACGTCCTGCCGACAGCGTCACGTTCAAGGCCCTGCCAGACATGCCCGCCCCCGGCCAACTGCCGGGCAACACCCGCCTGATCCTGCTGGACCTGCCCAGCCTCGACTGGCGCCTACAGGACACCCAGGGCCCGGCGACGCTGGTGCTGCGCATCAGCCGCCTGCAAGCCCGCGAGCGCCTGGGCAATCATGTGCCCGCCAAGATCAGCCTGTTGTGGAGCGACCCGCCGGTGGACCGGCAGCTGCGCCTGATCGCCAATATCCTGCCCCAGGCCCGGCGCATTGGCGTGCTGTACGGCAGCGATAGCGAATTCCTGCTGCCGGAGCTGCGCCAGCATGCGGCGGCCCTGGGCCTGGAAATCGTCGCCCAGCACTGGGACAACATCAACGACAGCCGCCCGCTGCTCAGCCTGTTCAAAAACAGCGATGTATTGCTAGGGCTGGATGATCCGCAGTTGTACAACCCCAAAACCGTGAAAAACCTGCTGTTGAGCAGCTACGCCAGGCAATTGCCACTGATCGGGCCCAACGCCGGCTTCGTGCGGGCCGGCAGCCTGGCCAGCACCTACAGCGACCAGGCCGACTGGCTGAATGTGCTTGACCGCCTGCTCGATCGCCCGCAGGCCGGTTGGCCGCGCTCGCTGTACCCGGATCACTTCAAAGTCGTGGGCAACCCGCAAGTGGCGCGCTCGCTGGGAATCGAACAGGTGGACGAAACCGCCGTCGCGACCCGATTGGCCGAAGGGGAGAAACACCCATGACCTTGCGTCGCCGTTGGGATATCAACACCCGTACTCAGATCATCACCCTGGGCCCGGCCCTGTTGCTGACCCTGCTTTTAATCAGCTTCTTTACCTTCGTGCGGATCCAGGATCTGCGCCAGGAACTGGACCACACCGGCCAACTGATCGCCAACCAACTGGCCCCGGCCACCGAGTACGGCGTGATCTCGGGCAACAACGACGTGCTCGACAGCCTGCTGCGGGCCACCCTGGCCACGCCCCATGTGCGCTTCCTGGAAATCCAGGACAGCGCAGAAAACATCCTGGTGTACGTCGAGCAACCCTCGGAAAAACACGACCGCTCGCTGTCGGTAAAGATCTTCCAGGCGCCAATCCGCCTGCAGCATATCCAGCTGGGCAACGACTTTTTCCAGGACAGCACCGCGCAACCCAAGGCGCCACGGGCCGACTATCTGGGCCGGGTGATCGTCGGCATGTCCAATGACGCCTTCAGCCAGCGCCAACAGGAAATCCTCTTCAAGGCCGCAATCCTCGCACTGTTTGCCCTGCTCTTTACCTTCCTGCTGGCACGGCGCCTGGCCGCCAGCCTGTCGCAACCGATCAGCGCCATGGGCAATGCGGTCAAGGCGATCCAGCAGGGGGACTACAAGACCCCACTGCCGATTGTCGACGACTCCGAGCTGGGCGACCTGTCACGGCATATCAACAACCTCGCCGAAGGCCTGCACCACGCCAGCCGTGAACAGCAGCAGGCCATGGCCCAATTGATCCAGACACGGGAAGAGGCCGAGCGCGCCAACAGTGCCAAGTCCGACTTCCTGGCGATGATGAGCCACGAACTGCGCACACCGATGAACGGTGTGCTGGGCATGCTGCAATTGCTCGAAACCACGTCCATGACAGACGAGCAGACCGAGTACGCCGCACTGGCTTCGGAGTCCACCGAACACCTGCTCAAAGTCATCAACGATATCCTCGACTTCTCGCGTATCGAACGCTCAGCCCTGGAGCTTGAGCATATTCCGTTCAACCTGGTGGACCTGATCAACAGTTGCGCCCAGTCCTTCCAGCACAGCGCCGTACAACGCGGGCTGGCCCTGGAATTGTCGATCCCGCCGGGCATGGACGCTTTGCGCGTACAGGGCGACCCGACGCGGATCCGCCAGATCCTGGTGAACCTGATCGGCAATGCGCTGAAGTTCACCGAACAGGGCACGGTCAGCGTCGAGCCCAACTGGCAGACCCTGGACCATGAGCTGCTGTGGTTTACCTGCACGGTGCGCGACACCGGGATTGGCATCTCGGCCGAGCGCCTGGAACTGATGTTCGACGCCTTTCAGCAGGCGGACAGCTCTATCTCCAGGCGTTACGGTGGCACAGGCCTGGGCCTGCCGATTGCCCGCACCCTGGCCGAGCGCATGGGCGGCACCTTGCGTGCCCAGAGCGAGGAAGGCTTGGGGTCGGTGTTCACCCTGGAAATCCCCCTGGCGATCTACCAGCAGAGCCTGCCGCAGATCGCCCCGGACACCCAGCACAAAGCCAGCGCCGGTGAAGGCCGCCATGTGTTGCTGGTGGAGGATAATCCGGTCAACCGCACCGTGGTCGAAGCCATGCTGCGCAGCCTGGGGTTCGAGGTGAGCATCGCCACCGATGGCGCCGAAGCGATTCGCAGCGCCGAAAGCCTGATTTTCACGGCGATCCTGATGGACTGCCGGCTGCCGGTGATCGACGGCTATGAAGCGACACGCCAGATCCGCCAGTTGCCCGGCTGCGCCGACCTGCCGATCATTGCCCTGACCGCCAACGCGCTACAGGGCGATCGCGAGGCATGCCTGGCCGCAGGAATGAACGATTACCTGGCCAAGCCGTTCAAACGCACGGATTTGCAGCAAATCCTGCAACGCTGGGTGCATTAGATGGGCACCATCAGCCAACTGCGACTGGCGTGAAAGACGAAAGTGCGGCAGTCTTAGGCACCCAAGCGGGCCTATAAATAAGTCCGGTTTAAAATTTCAGTGCACAAGTGTACATTCATGTCCTTGATGCTGTGACTTTCACTACAACGCAATAGTCTACCTGTAGGCTGCCGACGTGAGGCAAGCACGCTTCAGTCGGTCGGGAAGATTTACCCGGCCCTGCCGCATGGGATTATTGAGGAGCTCGCATGACCAAACAAAACGCCTTTACCCGGGAAGACCTGCTGCGCTGCAGTCGCGGTGAGCTGTTCGGCCCAGGTAACGCGCAACTGCCCGCCCCGA
>Ga0265296_1001245_pt1 | contig 30266 bp, 33 predicted proteins | sample MunlanPumphouse1_FD_189073 | JGI IMG/M metagenome (GOLD analysis project Ga0265296, IMG submission 189073) | Groundwater microbial communities from a municipal landfill in Southern Ontario, Canada - Pumphouse #1 | ecosystem: Environmental > Aquatic > Deep subsurface > Groundwater | place... | reverse complement strand
TCCAGACAAGCCTGCATGTCGGGTTTATCTTTTTTGCCCTATTCTGTATCGTGGGAATCTTCTTCTCGCTTGTCAGGGGTAAAGTGCGCGACACTGCGTGAGCTGCTCGTCCAAAAGGGAGGGGGGGATACCTGCCCTGCCTACCCCCCCTCTTGTGCAAGACAGGATCCTTTATTCGGTGATTCGGAAGTTCTTGATTGAGGAAGCTCTCTGGGCTCGCTCTCTTGGACAGGAGATTGGATATCATGTTCAAGATTTTTTCTGATCCAGAGGGAACAGATTCTGAATTATTCTCACGAGTTACTGGTGAGGATGGTGAAGGTGCACCGTTTCCCAACCTTAATGTCCCATCCCAACCGTCTTTTATTCACCAACAAAGGGTGCCCTATGAAACGAAACATGATGATCTCAATCCTCATCCTGCTCATCGCCTCCCTCCTCACGATGGGCTGTACCTCTGAACAGAAAACCCCACCCCCTCTCACCGGGCCGGATGCTCTCAATGCCCAGGCCGGCGTGGAATTCACTAACGCGAACTACCGGGCAGCAACGAACCTCTATACGCTGGCGTACCAGAACTACTCCGCAGCCGGCAACACCGCTGCTGCCCTGCAGGCCCGAAACAGGGCTCTCACCGCCCAGCGCATGTTCATCGAATTCAACTTCAACCGCACTGCTGCCGAACAGGTAATAACAGGGGAATTCCCTGATGCATCTGTCGGGGAAAAGGCCGGCTGGCTGCTCGACAACCAGACCATCTGGATCCGGAGTGATGGTGAAAAAATCTATTTCTCCGATACCGTGGGTAATATCCGGTACCATAATCCCGCCCTGATGCAGAAAATGACCGCAGCAATGAACAAGACGCCCCTGTATGACCCGCTCATCCCTGTCGTTGATGCCCCTTCGTTTACGGGGACAGGACCGTATGGGAAGCCGGTCAGCTGGGAAGGAACAGAAACGCTCTCCATTCCACGGAACGACCTTCCGAAGAGCGGCACGCTCCGGCTCTGGGTGCCAACACCTATCGAGAGCGGCTCACAGGCTAATGTCACCGTATTTTCCATCAAACCCTCAAAGTATGTTGTAACCCCTCCCGACACCCATGCGGATCTCGGGCTGGTGTACATGGAGATCCCGCTCGAACAGGAGACCGGTGATTTCATCAACATCAGTGTCGGGTTCTGGTATACCCAGGCGGAACAGCGATTCGTTATCGACCCGGCAAAGGTTAAGCCGTATAATACGAGCAGCCCCGAATACCGGAAATATACGGCACCCGGCAAAAACATCGTCATTACACCGGAAATGAAAAAGAAGGCGCTGGAGGTTGTCGGGAACGAGACAAACCCGTACCTGCAGGCTAAGTTGATCTACTGGCATATCATGGAGGACTTCTACTACAGTCACGTCCCGCATATATATCTTGAAGCATCCGGCACGCCCGAATCCGCTTATGTCCTCGACACAGGATTTGGCGACTGTGGATCCCAGAGCATGTACTTTACCGCACTCTGCCGGTCTCTCGGCATCCCGGCCCGGACCGTTGGCGGGTACCAGCTCATCCCGGGCTGGGAAGGCCCACACTTCTGGGCGGAGTATTATCTTGAAGGTTATGGCTGGATCCCGGTCGATGTGACGGCGGCAGAAACCGCGGAATGGTCGTATAATGCTGCGCCGGGTGAACGGCTCAGGTTCAGGGAATATTACTTTGGCAGTCTCGATCCGTACCGGTACATCATGCAGAAAGATGTTGATATCCCGATCACTCCTGACCCGGGCGATGCCGTGTTGTTCCGCATGGTCGTGCAGACCCCGAAGGTAGTATGCGACACCTGCCCGGATGATCTGGACCTGATCCTGCAGGAAAACTGGAAGGTTGATGTGAAGAGAGTCTGAGCGGGATCTTTAATTCCCCGTCTTTTTTCCTGTATCGTTTCTTTTAATGATCCAGCCGCCCGCAGACAATTGTTGTGGCCTTTTCTCCTGCAGCAGTGCTCACTCCCCCTTCCCAGTACAAGCCGATTGGGTTACCCTCCCCGTCAACCATCATCCCGAGAATGCCACTGCCAAGACCGGTCTTATATGCCGAGCCGGTCCGGGAATCATCACTGTGGGCAATGGATGAATCAAAGATCCGGACGAGCACCTCGCTGCTCCGTTTCGGGTTTATCATTGGATCCCCGGCAATGATCCACATGTGACCGGCATCGAGTGTGCCGGGAGTAAGCCAGAGGCAGATGTCTCCCGGTCTCAGATCGATGGGATGTGTAACTCTCGTCCATCCGGCCACATCCGGTTTTACGGTATCGAGTTTGTTGAAATAACCGGCATATGATTCGATCGATGGGTTGACGCCTTTGCCGATCGCTGTGTAGCCGACAGGATTAGCGTTCATCAACACGTGATCGACAAAACCGAGACAGTCGAACCGGTAGATCCCTGCTGCCTCATCGATCATGTAGGGCGGATGGACATATTCAGTGGATTTCATGGTTAAGAACATGCGATAGGCTTCTTTCCAGATTGCACTATCGGATCTCACCGCTGCCAGCTGATCCGTTATACTTGTGACGGGGATTGCGGTCGTATGGCTCACCGTTTCCATTTCTGCCGGAATGGCTTTTTCTGCTGTACCGGGAGGGGCGCTCACCGGTGTGGTGCATCCGGCAAATGCAGTGAGAAAAACAATGATCAGGAAAATACAAGCAGGGGGAGATCGGCAGTCCATAAAAATAGTATGCGTACGGTGTTGCTTATACTATCTGCTTTATCATCGGGATTGAAAAAAAATGAGAATGTGCAGGGAACTCTAGTTCCCCGCGTCCGGCTTTTCCTCATCTCCTGTTTCCTCTCCGGGCTGTATTGTCTTCATCGAGGGGAAGAGGATTACTTCTTTGATGGAATTATTATTCGTAAGCAACATCACGAGCCGGTCGATACCAATGCCGACGCCTCCTGTTGGCGGCATACCGAACCCGAGGGCGTTGATGAAATCGTAATCGATCATCTGGGCTTCAACATCGCCCATTCTCCGCTTCTCATCCTGCGCTTCGAACCGTGCTTTCTGGTCGACAGGATCGTTGAGTTCCGAGAACCCGTTTGCAACTTCCATTCCGTGGATAAAGAGCTCGAACCGCTCGGTGAACCCCTCTTTGGTCCTGTGTCGTTTTGCGAGTGGCGAGTTCTCGACCGGGAAGTCGTACACAAACGTGGGCTGCATGAGTTTCTCTTCGACAAGCCCTTCAAAGAAATAGACGAGGAATTCCCGCTGGGACTGCGGCTTTTCCGATTCCGGCAGTTTGTTTTGCAGTGCCAGTGAACGGAGTTCATCGACACTATGAGCAAAGACATCGATGCCTCCGTACTCCTTTACTGCGTCTGCCATGGACAGTTTCTTCCATGGCTTGGCAAAATTCAGGGGGGTCTCACCAAAGGGAATCTCGAATTTCCCATGCACGGTGTTAACGATCGAAGAGACAATATCTTCGGTGAAGCCCATCATGTCATTGAAGTCGTGGTACACCCAGTAGATCTCTACCATCGTGAACTCGGGGTTGTGGTTGGTATCCACGCCCTCGTTCCGGAAGTTCCGGGCGATCTCAAAGACCTTCTCAAATCCTCCCACAACGAGACGCTTGAGGTAGAGCTCGGGAGCTATTCGCAGGAAGAGTTTCTGGTCGAGGAAGTGGTGGAATGTAGTGAACGGACGGGCATTTGCACCCCCGTACACCGGCTGGAGAATGGGGGTTTCGAACTCTAAGAACCCGTTATCATCAAGGAACCGGCGTATGAGGGCGACAATACGGCTCCGGTCCCGGAATGTCTGCCGGCTCTCCTCATTCGTGATGAGATCAACATACCGCTGGCGGTAACGCTTCTCGACGTCCGTGAGCCCGTGGAATTTCTCGGGAAGTGAACAGACTGCTTTGCAGAGCAGGGTAAAGGTGTCCACCCAGATGGTGATCTCCCCGAGTTTCGTCCGGAATACATGGCCGGAAACACCGATGATGTCCCCCCGCTCAATGTACTGGTTGAAGAGCTCGAATTGCTCTTCCCCGAGATCGTTCTTCCGTATGTAGAGTTGGATCTTACCTGACTCGTCGCCAAGATCGGCAAAGATGGTCTTACCGTGGTTCCTGACAATATAGATCCTCCCAGCGGTTGTGACACTCTCCACACTCTTGTCGTGTGTTATGTCGGCGTACCGGGTTTTGATTTCAGAAATAGTATCCTTACGATCAAACGTGGGGGGAAAGATCGTGATCCCTTTCTCCTGAAGTGAGGTTATTTTATCGAGCCTTGTTATTTCAAATGGAACGTTTTCGAGGGGACCGGTCATCTTGAAAGCACCACAGTAAATAGGATTCTTATTTATCGTAAATATGCGATTCCGGGGGTAATAATACCATCAGCATTTGCGTCGAAAAAATATGGTCGGTTTTTACGAAGATAACTCCTGATTTGAAAAGATGGAATGAAAAAGGCTGATTATTCGTTTTTTCGTTTGTTGAGCATCCCCGACGCATATTTCGCGAGCCCGTACACGCCATCGGTTGATGGGTGGACTTCGATGAACTCTTCAAAATCATGAACCGAGAAATGGCGTCTCATAAGAAACGCCATGTATCCCGCAATAAGTCCGCCTCCCGGCCCCGCAGCACAAACCCCTCCGATCGCACCATCGTGAGGGTCGATCATGAGTTTTGCAAGACCTGTATCGTTCGAAGGGACTGACCAGAACGTGCCCGGCCCGGCAGGCCCCGGGATTGCAAGGGATGCCATGTCCTCTGTTTTGGTGATGCAGAATGCGAGTTCCTGCGAGAGGTTGATCGACTGCGGGATGAACCGGTAATCCATTGTGCGGGGAATACCGAGGATGTTGTCAGCAGCCACAATGCCCTGGTACCGGGCAACCGGTGTGAGATAAGGGGGTCCGATCACATCCCCGCAGGCATATACATTTGGCACACTTGTCTGCATATGTTCATCAACGATGACTTCGCCTAACTGTCCTTTTTTCACTCCGTTCAAAAGTTCAGAACGTGGAACGAGTCCTGCGGCAACCAGAACGGCGTCTGCTTCAAGTGGGATGTTTGGCCCATCCGTTACCAGAGTAAGGGTTTTTACTCTATTATTACTACCAATTGACCGAACCTGGACATTCTCCTGGATCTCCACCATTTTGAGTTCCTTTATTGCCAGAGCACGAAGGTGTTTGTCAGAATCTTTTAAAAATGTGCTACGGCACAGGAGCGTGACTTCGCTGCCGAACATACTGAAAATATACGCAAATTCCGCAGCCATCACTCCTCCACCAATAATGGCCAGTTTCTTTGGGATATTTTCCATGCCAGATAAGGTATGGGGTGTAAAAACTCCAGGTAGATCGATGTCCTGTATCTCCGGAATATTGGGCCGGGATCCGGTAGCAGCTATTACTGTATCCGCCTCGATCTTCTCGTCATCCAGAAAGACGTCCTTTCCCTCAAGCCTGCCAGTTTTCCCGTAGATGATCTCTACACCGGCAGTTTTTGTTTCGGCATCAAGTACGGATGCGATCTTTGTCTGGATCGCATGCATCTCGGTAAGCATCTTAGGAAAATTGATGGTTGGAGATGCATCAATCACTCCGAGACGCTGGAACTCTCGGACTGAATGGATCGTGCGGGCTACGTCGTTCAGGGCACAGACAGGCATGCAGCCAAAATGAAGGCACTGGCCTCCTATACCGTCCAAACCCCCACATTCGATAAGGCGGACCTCTTTTCCTGCAGATGCGAGTCGGATAGATGCGATCCTGCCTGCCGGGCCACCCCCCAGAACAATGATCATGGGATTTCCTTTACCATAATGAGAAAAATCATGTTTAATTGGATGCGGGATCTCCTTTGTTTTAGTCCCGTCAAATCCCTTGCTTTTTAGAAGACTTCGCAGCCTTCATCCATTGGTTCAGAGAGCAGTTCTCCGGTAAATGCGTTCACTTCGACAATCTTCTTCCCGCGTATCTGCCAGACCGGGATATATACCTGCTTAGAGTCAATGGTGATATTTTTCCGGTCGGGTTTTAAGATCTTCTCTTCGTAGAAGATTGCATCGCCTTTCTCCTGCTTAATCCGGACTTTCTGGGTGAGCCGTTCAATCAATTCGTTGATGATCCGTTCGGAGGCTTCATCCTTGCGGATATGCGAATCACAGACTTCAGCCCCACCGGGGATCTCTGTTTCTTCAACCAACTTCCCGTCTAATTCGATCTTGATCCCGTTGATTGCATTGATTGCACCCCAGCCGTCTGCATCAAAGGGAATTCTGCGGTCTTTGTATACCTGCTCCCCACTACTCGTGTAGTGGAACAGGAAATGGGGGATAAACCGCAGTTTTGCTGCACCCTGCACTCCGGCAGTGCGAATCGCAGTTTGCTCCGTGATTTTTATAGGGAGGTGGGGAATTGTGATGCCTGATGGTTCTTCTTCTTTGGCTGCGGCTGCAGCAGCTGCGGTTATTGCGGCTTTTTTGGCTTTTGCCGGTGTGAGATCCAGACCCAGCTCACGATTAAGAATATCGGCAAGAACTGCCTCTCCGGTGTATCGCACAAATTCTTCAACACCCCACTGGATGCAGTTCTCTGTGGCGATCTCTTTGTCGATTGTGAACAACAGTTTCTTGCAGTTCATCTCCTGATCGTCGATCATAAGACTGTAATTGGTCTTGTCGAACTGTCCGATCAGATCCTTGTCGTTCGAACAGAGCACCAGCAGGCAGGTGCTGTCACGCACTGCAGAAAGGTCGAGAGGGTCATCAACCTCTTCAACTTCATACCGTGCCGCTTCAAGAATGAGTCGCATCGCATTCTTGGCTTTTTCCCGCATATCGTGTTCCATCATACATAAATTGCCCTACTCTTATAGAACAATTTTTCTATTGTTATGTCCGAGATTAGTATAATGAATCTCCCGCTGAAGTTTGTCAACCATAATATCGAAGATTTTGCCATTCAGGTTACATTCGATCCGGTTGCGGGAGAAGGAAAGGTTGTGTACAATCTCTCGTTGATAAAAAACGAAGATCTTGATTTTGCGGTATCCGTACTCAAAGACGCAAACAAAACCGGTGTCAGTGTCAGTGGGATGGTCAAGTTCCTTTCTTCTGGAGAAAAAGTTGCAGATTTTGTGATCCCCAAAGGCTTAACCGGCATCTGCACGATGTGCAGCATCACCTTTGACGGGCTTTTGATTCGGCGGGGTATACCGATCAACCCTATTGGTGGAGGGGTAGTAGAGATTGAGAACCGGACCCCGATCCGCTTCACGCATATCATTCTGTACGAGCACACAACTATCGATCCATTGCAGGTGCTCATATCCCAGAAGACGACCTCGGTAACTAATGTTATGCGAAGGGGGAGTGGCAATATTCTTGCAAATATCCGGGAATTCCATATGGAGGCAGAGCCTCTTGTAGGGAGTGTGCTCGATGAACTTACAAGCAGCAGTTACTCTGGTATCCTTGAAGTGGGTATGCCTAACCTGTCGCTTCTCGGTGTGCCCGTGAGTCCGCAGTATGTTGGCATTGCGGCTGTTGGCGGCACCAATCCGATGGCCGCAATACGAGAAGGGGGGCGCTGGGTTCAGATACAGGCAATGAAGGGCCTGATGGATATCCGGGAGATGGACGAGATCAGGGATTTTTAAAAATCTGAAAAAAACAGGGTCTCATTCCGGCTTTTTTGCCCAGTCAACGATCAGGTTGTAATACCGTGAGAAGAACCGGACAAAACCTTCTGTTTCAGAGAAGAGTGCCACCGCATCCTCATTGCCGGTTCCTAATATGACCAGTACGCGCCGGTTGTCAACAATGCAGATGCCACCGGCCATCATGTCCTTGACTTTGTCAAGTTCGCGAGGCATCTCCGGGTGCTTCTTTACATACACTCGCATTTTTCCCTTATTGCCTCCCTCCCACTGATGGGTGACTATTTCAACATCAGCACGTTCTGCCGCAGCATCGAGCATCTCTTTAATTTCCGACGAAATGATCTGGGGGTGAGCAATGATCCGGATATCATGTCTGGCAGCGGTTATGATATCGGTGAGTTTTTTCTGGATGTTTTCGATACCATAGACATTCCAGATAAGTTCCTCGCTGCTCTGTTCATGGCTGATTCGTTCACGGTGGATGGCAGACAGGATCTCGCGGGCATCGGTTGCATCGCGTTCGATCCTGCTCATCATTATTGCCACCCCCTCTTCTGGAGAGAGAGCTGCAAACCGTTTGGGAGTTGAACGTGCTACGGATATGAGTTTCTTTTCCTGGAGTTGATCCAGTACAGGGTATACAGATGCGCGCGGGACAGTGGATATTTCATGGATCTCACTGGCGGTTGCGCTCACCACTTTTAACAAAGCAATATACACCAGCGCTTCATATTTTGTCAAACCGAGTGATTTGAGACATTCAATAACCCTTGCTGAGCCGGGTAGGGCGGGTGTCATTGGAACATGACTTTATATTCTGCAATATTAAATGTTGTTATAACAACAACAACACGTGATTGGCAATGAAATATCCAAAAGCAATCCTTATCTTCCTCATACTGTCGCTTATAGGTATTATGCCGGTGATGGGTGTGGACACTTATCTGGGATCAACTCCTCAGATGTCAGCAGCAATCTCGGGTGTTAATGAATATATCCCGGGACAAGATGTTACTTTAAATGTCATTGTACGGAACAGTGGAGTGATCGATTTAAAACAGCTTACTATCGGGACAATCGATCGCGATGATCTACCGACCACTGCCAAGATGGTAACTGTTGGACTGGGCTCTGGCAGTGCACCTATAGTTATCAAATCTGATCCCAAGAATGTCGGGGATATCAAATCGCAGGGGCTCGTGACTGTCCCGATTTTGGCAAAAATCCTGTCAAATGCCTCTATGGGTCAATACCAGATCCCTCTTACGATCCGGTATACGTATCTTGTATCTGCTGAGAATGATGTAGCGGATACCCTTCAGAATCATTACCGTGTCGTCAGTGATATTATCCCACTCACCATACAGGTCAAACCTCAGGTGAAGATCAATGTCATTAAAGCCGTGCCAGAAAACCTAAATGTCGGGAGTGGGGGATATCTCAACCTGAAAATAAAAAATATCGGATTTGAAGACGGTAAGAAAGCAACAGTTAAGATTCTTCGTAGTGGCCAGAGTCCAATAATCCCCACCGACAGCAGCGTTTTTATTGGGGACTTCCCGCGCAACGGCACGGTTTCCTGCAGGTATAAGGTGGCAGTATCAGGAGATGCAGCAAAACAGACCTATCCCATTGATGTTGCTGTCACTTATGAAAACCGGGAAGGGGATGTCGTTACATCGGCTACGGATACGGTAGGCATTCCCATAGGAGGGAAACTTTCTTTTTCAGTAACCTCCGCACCTGCCCGTGTCATTCCGGGTTCAGACAACGTGATTACCGTTGAGTACAGGAATAACGGTGATACCACGGCCTATAATTCACAAGCACGAATCTCTGCAGTTGATCCGTTTACCAGTTCAGATGATACTGCTTACGTCGGGGATATAAAACCCGGGGACAATGTCACCGCCCGGTACCAGGTATCTGCCGGAGATGAAGCAGAGATCAAGACCTATTTACTGGATGCTGAGATACGGTACCGGGATGCGCTTGACAACAGCCAGGTGTCAGATACCTTTAAAGTACCCATCTTAGTTGAGCCAAAACCTGTATCAAGCGGTTTGGCATCGATGCTCCCCGTACTCGTTCTCATCGTAATTATCGGCATTGGCGCCGGGTATTATTTACTTGTAGTGAGAAAGAAGAAGTGATGCTTGGATGGGATGGGGCTCTCCCTTTGCCTTCAGTACGGACAATTACGGAGATGCAGTCCGTCCTTGCCGATCCTTCGTGCGAGGGCAGCGCCCCTCTCTATTTTATGTACCGTGATCTGGCGAAGTCAGATGTGGACCGGCAATGGTTGCGCAGCCATAATCTGCGCTATGATCTCACCGTAATTCCCCCCTGTATTCTCTGCGGCGAATGGGTGAAAACCAAGGGACATTATCATCCGAAAAATCCTGCCGGGATTGGATATCCGGAAGTCTATGAAGTCTTGGAAGGCGAGGCGGAGTACCTGCTCCAGTCGCGGAGGCTGGATGATGTCGTGCTGATCTCTGCACATGCCGGGGATATTATCATTATTCCTCCGGATTATGGGCATATCTCCATTAATCCTTCTGCAGATAAGGCTCTTGCCATGGCCAATATTGTCTCTACAGCATTTGAGAGCGAGTACGGTGAATATGAGACACTTCACGGGGCAGCGTATTATGCGATGAGTAATGGCAGCTTGCGGAAAAACCCCCATTACCCGAAGATACCTGAGGTCCGGTATCCATGTACCCACTGGAGAACGGCAATGCACCGGTTCTGTCAGGGACCACTCTACAATCTAATCGGGAATGAGGAAATGCTTACGTTCCTCAATTACCCGGAAAAATATCATCAGGTTTTTGCAGAGCTGCTAGAAGACTAGGTGGTGAGAGCCGCTTGTGCTCGCTTTTTTTCACCAGCGAAAGGACTTTTTCTTCTATTGGCGTTGTTGCCTTCCAGTGGTGCAGTTGAAGAGCACGTAACGATGTATCGATTTCGCTATAGGAAAGCCCGATTTCCCGCTCGTCACTCTGACCTTCCCATAATCCTGCAGAGGGTGCTTTTTTCAGAATAGGGTCCGGTATGTCCAGTTCCCTCGCGGCTTCATAGACTTCATCCTTATACAAGTGAATGATCGGCTGGATGTCTGCTGCATTATCCCCGAATTTTGTGCAATAACCGAGCATATACTCGCTCCGGTTGGATGTCCCGCAGACAAGCCGGTGGTCGAGGTTGGCCTGATAATAGACAACAGCCATCCTGATCCGGGCCATCAGGTTCCCGGTCAGGTACCGAGACCCGGTATATCCCGTCATGGCCCGGAATCCGTCAAGCATCGGTTCGATGCTGACCACTTTGTGTTCCATACCCAGCCGGGCACACAGTGCCGCAGCATCTATGCAATCTTCAGGATTATTAATTGCAGAGGGAAGTGAAAGCCCGAGCACTTTATCAGGGCCGATCGCCCGGCAGCAGAACGCCGCTGCCACAGCTGAGTCAACCCCTCCGCTCACACCGAGGACGACACCTGTACATCCGCTGTTCCAGTAGGCGTACCGGATCATCTGTTCGATCTGTCCCAACCTGCACCCAAGCTCTGCTGCCATGCGCATATCTGTTTGTTATACCAGATGAATGAACTTTTTCAACTGTTCGGTATCTCCCACTGCAATGAGGGCATCTCCTTCAAGTATGATCTCTTCTGGATCCGGGGCGATGATCGAACGGCTCTGGCTCTCGATACCTATGATCCGGACCCCGGTTTTCCGGGTGAACCATTTCAGAGGTTTTGCATAGGTTTTGTCGGCGTGTTTCAGGATCACAATGTCCCCGTTTGGCAGTTCGAGAAGGATTGTGGCAGTTCCCGCCAGGATGATCCTTGCGATCGTCTGCCCACCGATCATGGGCAGGAGGGCTACGTTATCAGCACCCGCCCGGTAGAGTTTTTCCACGGTGGCCGGCTCATTGGCACGGGCAAATATTCGTATGGCCGGATTGAGGTTCCGTGCCATGAGCGTAGTAAAAATATTCACATCATCATCGTTCACGGCAACAATACAGAACCGTGCATCTTCTATGCGGGCCTTTTTCAATACCGTTTCATCCTCAGCATTGCCAACAACCTGCTCTACGGCTTGTTGTTTTGAATCCACTACTATGCAGGAAACGCCAGATGCCTGGAGTTCCTGGTACGCACCAGTACCCACATCTCCAAATCCTGCAATCACCGCAAAAGCGTCAGCACATCCATCGGTATTGAACTCTTCCCGGATCGCAGTAACAATGGATTCAGCCCTGCCAAAAAGGAAGAGAGATGTCGTGTTGTCGACAATGATATCATGACCCGGTTCAGGAATGAATTTTCCGGCCTTCCAGAGGAATGGCACAATAATGCCGAATCGTTCGAAAAGCTGGAGATCTGCAAGTGACTTGAATATCGCCCTGCATCCTGAAACCACCGGGATGTTGATGAGCCGGAGTTCCTGTTCTGCCGTGTGCTCGAGATTGATGTTTATTCTGTCCAGCCCGGGAATATCCGGCTCTGCATCCCCGCTCGGGTTGAGGACAGCATGGCGTGCCAGGATCCTCCCGGTTGCGTGTTTTGGGGAAAGAACGTAATCTGCACCTGCATAACGGAGATACCGTTCAAAGGAGAGCTTATCCACAACGGAAATTATCTTTCCTTTAACCCGTTCCCGAATGCCAAGAACGATACTGGCGGTCTGCCGCTCATCTTTGCAAATAACAATATTCAGGGCCTTATCGATGTGTGCTGCCGCCCACGTTGAGGGATCGTTGTAATCCCCCCAGATCACGTAGGCACGTTTCCGGTAATGCGTTGCAATCTCAAGAGCGATTGCCTTGTCCTGCTCAATGATCACGATATCATGTTCTGATATTGTGAGACTGTCAATAACCGAACGGGTAAGCTCATCATATCCCATCACAACGGTATGTCCTGACAGTACATGCGGTGTTTTTCGTGGGGGGGTGGGTGCAAGAAGAGTGGTGAGGTATGGGGCGAGGAGAAGTGGGATGACGACGAAGATCATGATCACTCCTGATATCATAATCTGTATCGCAAGAAGCATGGTGAGATCATTGGAAAACGGAAGCAGCCAGCCATATCCGACGGTGGTCATTGATTCGACTACAAAAAGCAGTGCCTGGACCCAGTCGATAGGTTTGTTCTCGAGCACTGGATATACGGTGTGGAAGATGTACGTGTAGAGGGCGATGAGCATGGCAAACGCGAAGAAATAGATGGATATCTGGATACCTGGGGAGTTCCTGATCACCCGCCATACCCGCCCTCGTTTAGTTTGCACCATACTTCACATCCTCCGGTGTCGAGCGGTCATTGTCACACCTCTGCTGGTATTTCCCGTACCATTCACATGCATGGATGAGACCCGCGATCCCTGTCGTAAAACCCGCCAGATTTTCTCCCAGATTCAGGAGTGCATATTTTGTTGCAGGATGATTGTTTGTATAAGCGTCAAGCATTACAATCGTATCCTTATGCAGCATGTCTCTGTGTTCAGGATCCGGTGTCTGTTCAGTGCCAACTCCACTGATATTCGCATACAGGGATATTTCCGCTGCAGTGACCGCAATGAATGGACAGATCCGAAGGATATCATCCTGACCCGAACTTCTCATGACGAGTTTCTCACCATCGCCCCGGATGACGCATCCGAGTACCACACCTGCCACTTCATCGAGGCATAGTCCCCATGCAATCTTTGTGATTCCGTGTTGTTGTGCAATTTTGTCAAGCAGAATGGAATGAGATTCTGGGAATACGGGTAGTGATGATATATCCTGTTTTTTTCCGGTAATTGTATCCGCCCCAATCCAGGATTCTTCCGTCAATGACATCTCAAATAAATCCGTCTTCAGACCATCTGCGATACGTTTCGGATACGAAATGTCGCTGTGGGTGCCTGTTCTATCTACGATAGCAATAGCGCTAACCTTTATATCGCGGCGCTGTATCGTGAGTTTTTTTAAAAAAAAGAGAAGCGCGCTGCTGCTGCGGTCTCCGAAAAGAAGCACTGCGATGTGATCACCGGTTTTAAGCCAACCCTGTGCCCGAATAATTTTTTTTGCCTTTGCTTCAACATCGGCAATAAGGTGACGATCGCAGAGATGCAATCCTGAATAGGGCTGGAAAACAATTGCATCCCGGTGACACTTGCTGCACTGCATATTCTGACCTGTTTACCTGTTTTATTCTGGAGGATAAAAGATGTTTAAGGTTGTGATGAAATGGTTTTCTGGTACTGGTAAGGAGTGATTTTATAGTCCGGGACATCACCACTTTAACGATCATGGCTGTCTCTGCGGAACACATCCGCACCCTGCATAAATATGAAAAGACCATTCTTTCGGTGCTTGAGCGCCAGATGTCACGATATGCATGGGTTCCCTTGGAACAGCTAATCACCAGCACCGGGTTTGCAGAATCCGAAGTAAATTACCGGCTGGCACGCCTGATTGAATGGGGTATGGTACGGTTCAACCCCGTACCTTACGATGGGTATGCCCTTGTTTTTGGGGGATATGACACGCTTGCACTCGCAACTCTCACACGGAAAGGAACGATCTCTGCCTTGGGGACACAGTTAGGCGAAGGCAAAGAATCGGTTGTCTATGAGGCGCTGGGTCTTGGACCGGTTGCTATCAAGTTCCACCGGATAGGGGGACGGTCCTTTAATTCAGCCAGGGTGAACCGGGAGTATATGGTTGACGGACACTGCCCCTGGCTTGTTGCATCGAAGCTCTCTGCGGAACGGGAATACAAGGCGCTTGTAGCTCTTCACCCGAAGGTCAGTGTTCCGCTCCCCATAGCGCAGAACCGGCATACTGTTGTTATGTCGCTGATACAGGGCGCGAACCTCAACCGCTGCATCCTTGAGGCTCCCGCTTTAGCGCTCGATGAGATTCTGGAAAATGTCCGCATTGCATACAAGGAGGGTGTGATCCATTCCGACCTCTCTGAATACAACATCCTCATGGAAGACGGTAAGTGTGTGATCATCGACTGGCCCCAGTGGATTGATACCGCTCACCCTAATGCAGAAGTTACCCTTGACCGGGATATTGATAACATCCTCACGTATTTTAAACGGAAATACCAACTCAAGTATGACCGTGAGGATGCGATTCAATGCGTGACCGGCTGAACGTTTTTGGCGTCGACATCATCAAAGGATCGGTAAGATCACGGACCCGCAGGCCGGTCTATGCACTGGTCCGGATGGATGGCCAGACGATTGTTAACGAATCAGAAGTATCGCTGTTTCGGCTTTTCCGTATGCTCCGCGAGGAACAACCTGATATCCTTGCCGTCGACAGCCTGCAGGAGATTGCTGCTGACCAACGGGAACTTTACTTCTTTTTACAGGGTCTCCCCCCACAGACACGACTCGTCCAGGTGACCGGTGGTGAGCGGAAGGAGACGCTTTGCAAGGTTGCCGCACGGTACAATATCAGTTTCAACCGTTTCGATCCCTTTGCTGAAGCCCGGGCCACCGCACAGGTAGCTTCCCTTGGCGCAGGTGCTGAAGTGATCGCATTTGAGAGTGAAAGCGAGATTATCGTGAGCCGGCACCGCTCGCCGGGAAAGGGCGGGTGGAGCCAGAACCGGTACGTGCGTAAGATTCACGGGGCAGTCCAGTTCAAGGGGCGAGAGATTGAACAGGCCCTTGTTGCAGCCGGGCTGCGTTATGAGAAGAAAGAGACCAAAGCATTCGGCGGGTGCAGTAGGGTCGTATTCCGTGTCTTTACTACCCGTGACCAGATACCCGTTTCCACCTATCGGGGCTCCGATGTGCAGGTGCGGATTAACAGCAAACGACTTGAACGGATCCAATATCGCCCACTCTCGGGTAAGCCACGCTATCTGATTGTTGGGATCGACCCGGGGACTACCACTGCTTTTGCTGCACTGGATCTTGACGGGAACCTCCTGCACCTCCAGAGTTCCCGGCAGATGAACATGGGCGATGTGATCGAGTCACTCTACAAAGTCGGAAAACCCCTCATCATCGCATCCGATGTTCAGGATATGCCTTTTTCTGTTGAGAAGATCCGCCGGGCGTTCAGCGCAATTGCGTATACGCCGAAACAGGACGTTAGTGTTGAGACCAAACTGGAGCTTGCTGCCCCCTTTTCTTATGGAAACGATCATGAGCGGGATGCGCTATCAGCAGCGCTCGACGCGTACCGCCAGTACAGGCACAAGTTCCAGAACCTGTTAAAACGAATTCCTCCTGGGCACGATCTCGATGAAGTCCGGGCACGGGTGATCCGCGGGCAATCGTTAGAGCACGCGCTTGCAGAGATGAGCGGTGGTGTGAACCCTGCCCCCCAACGGGAAGCACCTCCGGCCCGCGTTGATGAAAAACACGATGAACGGGTGAGGGTGCTGGACGGGATGGTCAAACGTCTCCGCACGTTTGTTGCAGAACTGCAGGAAGAGATCAAGGGAAAAGATTACGAGATTCGCCGTATGAAGGCACGCATCCGTAAAGTCCAGACAAACCGGGACGCCGAACTGGCAAAGGACATAGAAGTGGTAAAAAAGGATGCAATGATCTTAAGCTTAAAAAAACATTTACGCAAGGAGGAACGCCATAACCGGAACCTTGCCAAGCGGTTAGTAAGGATCAAACAGTTTGCTGAACTCTCCATGGATGGCGATGTGGTTCCGGTAAAGGTTATGGATTCGCTGACAAAAGACGGCCTTCGAAAGCTCGCGGATGATGTGGGAATCGATGAGGGAGACATTATCTTTGTAACCCGGATCGATGGATGGGGCCGGGGTGTTGTTAAGGATCTGGCTGAAATGCGGGTGAAAGCAATGGTAGTCGGCTCCGTTGTTCTTGCCGGGAGTGATCCGCAGCTTATCCCTGCATTTCGTCAAGCCGGTATCCCTCTTCTTCCGGATAAGGAAACTGGCGTCCAGGTACGGGGGAAGCAGGGGCTGTGCGGTAAGGAAACGCTGGATCATGCCCTGCTCCAGTGGCAGGGAGTGCAGGATCAGCATGAACGGGAGAAAAAGACTGAAATGATTGAGCACATCTTCAAGGAGTACAAGAGCGAACGGGGTAAGGAGGTGGAAAAGAGTGGATGATCGCGAGCTCCTGAACGTGGTAATGGGTGTAGTCGGGCGGGATAACTGTCTTGATGACTGCGCGGAGCTCCCGTGCGGCGAACAGATTATGGTGGTGACTACCGATATGCTCCACCGGACCACCGATTTTGTTGAAGGCATGACCGACTGGCAGGCTGGCTGGATGAGTGCCGCAGTAACTCTATCGGATATCGCGAGCATGGGGGCGTCGCCGAAATACCTCCTGATTGCTGTCGGGCTGGATGACTGGAAGTCCTTATCGGGTGTGATGCAGGGTGCACAGGACTGTTGCACGAAATACGGTGCTGCCATCATCGGTGGCGATATCGATCGGCATGGGGAGCTTACCATTGTAACGACCGGACTGGGACTTGTCGATAAAAATCACATTGTACGGCGTAGGGGTGCCCAACCCGGAGATCTCGTCTGCATCACCGGAACTCCCGGACAGGCGCAGGCACGGCTTGACGGGTATCTTCAGTTTGAAAAAGCGCTCTTTGAGCCACAGCCACGGGTGGAGGAAGGCCAACGTTTCGGTCGGGCGGGAGTCAGTGCGATGATGGATGACAGTGACGGGATCGCCCTCTCACTCTATGATCTGGCGAGTGTCAACGGGTGTGGATTTGCAATTGATACGAAAAAACTTCCCCTTGCCGCTGGTATTCCTCTTGAGCAGGCACGCGAACTCGCGCTTCATGGCGGCGGGGATTATGAATTGATCTTCACCATACCCCCCGATAAATACCCCGTCACCGGAGTGCCTTCAACGGTAATCGGAATCGTTGTGGCAGAAAAGACGGTCACCGCTGATGGTATAACGCTCGCAAAGCGCGGGTACCAGCACCGGTGGGAATAATCTGGTTATAATCACCGGCGCATTATATACGATCAAGACGAGACATTTCTCTACAAATACGCTGGCACTTTATGGAATCACTGGAAAGCAAACTGGACCGATTGTCTCTTGATCAGCGCAGGGAAGTTGAAGACTTTGTAGATTTCCTGCTGTACCGGTCAGGATCTCTTCAGGGAGTGCCCGGTCCGACCTCAATAAACCCGTTGCTCTTAAATCCTGTCCCTCCGGTAATCCCCGTTATGACGCCAATAATACAAGATACCCCCCCAATCGTAGTGCCCGAACAGAATATCCGGCAGGCAGAATCCTCTTTAACAGGAATGTCAGAAGTGTCTTCACCCCTTATTCAAGAGATTACGGTAGAGGTGGAGGACCGGATCTCACGAGACTATATGGATTACGGGCAGTTTGAGCAGCAGTCTCCTGCTAACGAATCGGTAAAAAAGGTCAAAGCGAAGTTGATCCAGAAGGGCGAACAGGACAAGTCCCGCCACCTGCTTGACTGGATTGATTGAATAATACATCTATTCCGTGGCATTTTTTCAACCAGAGAACAATCCATCAGTGGATGATACTTCCAATACCCCAGAAAGAATCTTTTTGTTTCTCTTATAAAGTTTCGTCTTGGCACAACCTGCGTTTGTGAAATGAATGAAGATCGCGCTGCAACAACTATCAGAAAAACAATTGAGAGAAAAAGATGGACTCGACGGGATTTGAACCCGTGGCCTTCACGTTGCAAACGTGACGATCTACCCCTGATCTACGAGCCCGCTCTTTGCGGCATACTATTTTTCCGTCTATTCCATATAGTTGTTACTGATCATGAATCCGTAAGGCAGATGAAGAACGAAAATAGAATATTCCTGAATCATTATGGCTAAGCTGATCATTGAACCCAAAAAGGCAAAGGACGGGCAGATTGAGTATATCGTCAACTACCATGACCCAAAGAGTGACAACTCGTTTACCATCACCACAACAAACGATCTTAATGAAGCGGTGGAGAAGCTGAAATCCGCGCTGGAAGGCGAAGTTGCGTCTATGCAACCAAAAAAATAATTTTACGATCGTTTTTGCAATTGTAACGTGCTGTTTTATGACAATCCCATCGGGTTCCGGCTTAACCTGAACCTGCCGAAAGAAAACCCCCGGCAACGAATCTCCACGTGCATAATACTTGGCAGGTTTTGCACTCATCAGAATATTGATGGAATTATTGCAGGATAAAAACTTCAGACCGATCTTTAAAAAGGAAAATGGACCCGGCGGGATTTGAACCCGCGGCCTCTACGTTGCGAACGTAGCGATCTACCCCTGATCTACGAGCCCGTCATTTTGTGGCATACAATTTTCCAGCGCAGGGAATATAGTTGTTGCTATCCCAAATTCCCGTCGTTACAAGGTATAACGGGATTCATGTGAAAAAAATGATTGCGTATTAGAGAATGATCTCAATGTCGAGTTTCTCTGCCAGTTCCTTATACCGGTTGCGGATGGTGACCTCAGTGACTCCTGCCACTTCTGCCACTTCGCGCTGGGTGCGCCGCTCTCCTCCGAGAATCGAGGAGATGTAAATTGCGGCTGCTGCGACACCGGTCGGACCCCTGCCGCTGGTCAGCTCGCGTTCCCCGGCCTGCCGGAGAATCTCTACCGCACGGCTCTGGACTTCACCCTTAAGAGTCAGTCCCGAGCAGAAGCGCGGCACGTAATCGATAGGGGAAGTTGGGAGGAGCTTTAATCCCAGCTCTCGGGAGATAAAACGGTAGGTTCTGCCGATCTCTTTTCTGGAAACACGCGACACTTCGGCAATCTCATCAAGAGTTCTAGGCACATTGCACTGCCGGCAGGCTGCGTAGAGGGCTGCTGCTGCCACACCTTCGATGCTTCGTCCGCGGATCAGGTTCTTGTCAACCGCATCGCGGTAAACGACTGCTGCAGTCTCACGGACGTTTCGCGGGAGTCCGAGAGCCGATGCCATCCGGTCAAGTTCTGAAAGAGCAAATGCAAGGTTGCGCTCAGTTGCATTGCTCACACGGATACGGCGCTGCCACTTGCGGAGCCGGTAGAGCTGTGCCCGGTTCTTGGATGAGATTGCCCGGCCGTAGCTGTCACGGTTACGCCAGTCGATCATTGTCGAGAGACCCTTGTCGTGGATCGTAAAGGTCATCGGTGCGCCGACCCTTGAACGCTTCATGCGCTGGTCATGGTCGAATGCACGCCACTCGGGCCCCCGGTCGATGAAATCATCATCGAGAACAAGCCCGCAGCTCTGGCAGACCAGTTCAGCCCGTTCGTAGTCGTGGACAAGCTGTCGCCCGCCACACTCCGGGCAGACTGTCTCGGTATGGTTCTCGGCTTTCTTTTCCGTCTCTTTCTGCTTTGTTCGCGTTTTGAGCGCTTCCCTCTCATTCTGAAGGGTTTTTAACTTCTCAACTTCCGTCATCCACATTCCCCATTACTGCTTTTTTCTGATGGCACAAACCAGTGTATTTGTGTTGTTGCGATCTTATTTTGCGAAGAGTTTCTCATTGGGCAGAATTGCGCATTTTTCCCGGCAGAGAACCGCAGCGTACGGTGCTTTCACATTGCCAAAAAGATCCAGGATCTTTCCCACCGGTTTCATCCGCTTGTCAGTCACTTCGCTGTATAAAGCAGGGAGCTGGCCGGCATCGCACTGGATAATGAGCATCCGACTGCCAACTGTGCTCATCGCTCGACCAACAACCTTCATTCAAACAACCTCACAAACACAATAATACTGAAATAATTTAGTAATCTATATATATCTGACATCGCTGTATTTAAACGTTCCGTGAAAGTATAAATAGAATTTTCAGGAACCAAGGAATTTGTCGATATTTAAAGATATAACCTCTCTGCACTGAGCATCTGTCAGTCCGGCACCTTTTGCCACGACAAATTTTTCACTTTCGCTCAGGATATCATGTGGAGCATGCGCGTCAGAATCAACCACGAGCTGGCAGCCCGCTTCATGCGCAATCCGGGCTACATGCCCATTAGTCCGGTTGTGTCCGCCCCGTGAAGTGAGCTCAAGGGCGACACTGTTCTTTGCAGCGAGCCGCGCATCCTTAATCGTGACGAGTCCCGGGTGGGCAAGTACATTTACGTACCTGCACCCACAGGCGGCCTGGTTTGTGCCGGGTGCCACAGGTTCGACCGGTGTTTCACCGTGGACCACAACGATGTCTGCTCCTTGCTCCTTTGCAGATTTCGCAAGCTCCGCGATAAGTTCTGGTGGGACATGGGTTAGCTCAACACCACAAAGTAGTTTTACCCCGTAGATTTGTGCAGATTTCCGTACTTTGGCAAGGTTTGCAAGTATCTCTTCGGTATTGGAAGGATCAGCGTGATCGGTGATCGCAACTGTTGTGTAACCGATCACGGCCATACGGCGGATTAATTCTATAGGTAGCATCTCGCCGTCAGAGAGAATCGTGTGGGTGTGCAGATCGTACATGCTGTTTACCTCCCCTTATCCATCTTCTGGGCTACTTTTTTTATGAGCATCTCTTTTTTATCAGTCCACTCGGCAATAATCCGGCCTTCATGGCGTTCCCAGTGTGCGGGATGGTGTTGCTCTTCCACTCGGAATTTTACTCCCATTTTCCGCAGGGAGCGTTCAATATCCATGAGAACCGGTCCCTTGGCTGCCAGACTGCGCGGAACTCTCCTGCCTTCACCGCGTGAATATCCTGCATTGAAGTAGCAGGGATATAGTATGCACTCCCCTTCCACCATTGCAGGAGGGTTTGTGGGTCAAGGTATAAACAGTGTACGCTCCAACTTTGTTATATGCACCATATCGACGTCAGGATTGAGAAAGATGTATACGACGTCAACAACACACTGGCCAATCAGAATGCACAACACCTGAAGGCACACGGGGTCCGGGCGTTTGATCTCCTTGGAGCGATCGGTTCAGGTAAGACCGCGCTCATAGAACGCCTTGTCCCGCTGCTCAACAAAAAAGGGTTAAAAGCGGGTGCAATTGCCGGTGACGTATATGGGGATGATGACTTTAAGCGGATTGTCGCACTGGGAATTCCGGCATTCAATGCGAACACCGGCAAGGAATGTCATCTCGATGCCCATCTGGTTGAACACGCAATTGACCACCTCCCACTCGATGATATCGATGTGCTTTTCATCGAGAACGTGGGTAACATGGTCTGTCCCACTGATTTCCGGCTTGGCGCCGAGAAGCGGATCGTTGTTGTGAGTTCTACAGAAGGAGATGATGTCGTGAATAAACACCCGATGATGTTCCGGGACTGCACGATTGGCGTGATCAATAAAGTCGATCTCGCGCCGCTCGTAGGGGCAAATCTGGACAGGATGCAATCGGATATCAAGCGGTACAATCCTTCGATGCCCGTATTCCGGACAAATTTGAAAACCGGCGATGGCATAGCTGCCTTACTCGACAGCATCCTTACCTAAAAACTCAGCTACTAACCCTGACTGCAGGGTTATTTGAGGAAGGCCTGTTTCATCATCAGATTGTCTGGCAGCAGAAAAACATGCCATCGGGAAATACTATAAATAATTCTGAAGGGAATATATAGAGCACCATCTTCGGGAAGACTATTCCGGGAAGATTTTATAGAGAGTGACACCATGCAGTGGCAGGGAGAATCAGTACGTAAAGTAACCGGTGGCAGGCGCCGTCCGGCAGCGATGAAGCGGAGAGCGGAAATCGGTCTTGCACCGGCAGACACCCATATCGGGGAAGATCGCAGGACGATCATCCGCACGTATGGTGGAAACGACAAGGTCCGGGCGCTCCGGGCAGCCTTTGCAAATGTGACCAACCCAACAAACGGTGAAACCAAAAAAGTGAAGATCGAAAAGGTCGAGAAGAATGACGCAAACCCGAACTATGTCCGGCGGAACCTTCTCACAAAGGGCGCAGTTATTAAAACCGAGATCGGAAACGCCCGCATTATGAGTCGTCCGGGCCAGGATGGCGTTATCAACGCAGTGTTGCTCGCATAATCAATATCAGACCAGTAATCTTTTTTCTTTCAGACTTGCATATTTAGCTATGCGAAGGATCTGTTATCGTTTCCCCCAGAGGGTGGATCTCTCATTTGCGATGGGGATGCCTTTTAACGAGACGCTCAGGTATATTGCCGATCTGAATAATCACGAGTCGACAAAGACGACCGGAAAAGAGCTGGTCCGGGTCAAAACCCGAATAGAAATTGCTCTCGACCGGGCAACGTTTGGCGAGATCTCTCCTGAGGTTTTACGACCCGGTGTAATCACAGAAGCTGTAGACCTGAAATGTTCTGTGCTAGCGTTAGCCCTGCGCGGTGGGGGGAAGGTTCCCATAGCAAATGACGTCTTCTACCTTCGTCTTACCGATCAGGTGTCTCGCACGGACATCGATATTGCAAAGGAAGGCAGCGGCGAAGGGTTAGATGCGCTCGATATGAAAAATATTCTCTTAGGTACCGCTCAGTGACACTCCGGATCACGGTCGCTGCACCGTTCAAGCATACCCGCAAGACCGGGATGCGAAAAAATGAGTTGGTCTACTATTACGCACTCGACCGGAAGTGGATGAGTACCGATCAGGCAAATCTGATCCTGCGTCGTGCGGAAGAAGAGGGGCTTATGAGTCTTGAAAACGGGGTGTATACTCCCCGTTTTGATCTTGCAGCAATTACGATACCAATCGGGTTCAAGCCCACATCTGCCATTTTTGAGCGTAATGATCCGGCGCAGGTACTAATTGGGCGGATAGTAAAAGCCACAACTATGCAGGAGACCGATATCGTTGCTGAGATGAATCAGACAATCAGAGATGGATTTGACAGTCACCTTCTGCCACCCGCAGCACTTATTCTTCTCGCAAAAAAATACGGGGTCCCCTTTGAGGATTTATCCGATGTCCTTATACAGGGTGTGAAGAAAGGCTGAACCCTTTCGTTGAAACTCTATTGGCTTATATCAAATCCCAAATCAGCAGAGCACAAAGTATTTCGCCCATTTATTCAAAATCTATCCTTAATGAAGTCCGGTGATGACTTATGAGGAGAAGAAACGATCCGTGGGACAGGCCGTGGGTATCTATCGCGGCAATTGTAGGGGTCATCGCAGTTGTAATCATAGCGCTTGTGTTTTTTATGGGGGGTGGGAACACTGGCGGGCAGACTGCGCTAGGTCAAAGCACTTCAGTGCAGGTAACCCAGGCACCTTCGGGCACTTCTGCCCAGTTAACGGCTGTTTCAGGAACGGGAATAAACACCGTATCGATTAAAGAGGCACCAACTGAAGCCGTTCCGGGCACCGGGGCTTTTGTTAAAGTGAGCTATATAGGTGGATTTGCTGGAACCTATGGGATAAACGGAGAGATGGTGACGGTGAGAAATTCGGGAGAGCGCGTGCTCCCTCTCAATGCTACTTCAGGAGCGGTATCTGCAACATTCCACAAGGAAGATGGCTCTACCAATCACGAGATAGTTGTTGAGATCTACAAGGATGGAAAGGCACTCAAGTTTGCCAAGAACTCTTCTGCCTTTGGCGAAGTGAGCGTCAAATCTCAGATATAAAACCCTTTTTTAAACGTTTGATAAAATCTTAAAAAAGAATTAGTATCTTATCTTTTACCGCGGGCCTTTGCCGCAGCTTTTTCAGCCTTCTCGCCTTCAACTTTCGGGAAGAGCTCATCGAGAGTTTTCTCTCCATAGGCAGTCACGCTTGCATTTATCTGCACGAAATCCTGGGTAATCTCACTGGACCGGACAGTCTTTCTCCGGCGTTCTCCGTCCATAGTGGGGTGAAAACCAATTCCACCTGCAAGGAGCAGGTTCCTGCGCCCTGCACCGGGTATTCCCTTCTTTGCAGGAATGCCGGTCCTGTCCGATGCACCGGTGATCTTGATCTTGTATCCTGCAAGTCCGATCGGGGCCGCATCTAATTCATCGCCAATACGCTTACCAACGATCGACCCTGCCGCGCCACCACTGGCATCGACATTGTAGGCGCGACCGGTCTTGGGGTCTGATACTACGACTTTTAAGTCCACCATTCAAATCTCTCCTTATTGGTCTTTTTCTGGAAAAAACCCGGTTTTTAGGATTTTTCACGTCTCGAACTGCCGGCTCGATAGCCTACACATGAGAAGTACCCATTTTATTATACTAATACGCTATTAAACCCTCGTGTCATTCCGGGCAATCGCGTTTTTACTTCGCCCAGAAGGGTTCGGTTTTTCTTCGCATCGACGTGTACTCTTCCAGAATTTCCTGGGTACTCGTGTTCAATGACTTGAGCATTTCCTTCTCAAGCACTTTCACGTGCCGCTCAGGAACATCCACAAAAAGGTCATCTCCCACGTTTAACTGTCTTCCAATCGTTGCACCTTCAATTGAGATTGCAACTTCAAGTCCGGCATCCGCTTCCCGGATATTTTCCTGCCGGAGCTGCATTGACTTGAGGTGACCTACTTTCTTGCCATCCAGCTTGATCAGATTTACGTCATTGCGTAACTTCCCGCCCAAGACCCGGACCCCAACAACTGCCGGGTTGCTCTGCCGGAAGACACAGTCGGGCATAAGCCGGATCTTTGCCGGCATCACTACATGTTCGAACCGCAGTTTGTCCTGGAGACGCTTTTGTTCATCCCGCCATGCAACGTACTGGTCAATGAGCTGGTAGATGACCCGCCCCTCGAAAACTTTCACCTGGGTATATAGCGGGTTTTTGATCATATCCGCGACATCGGGAAGCAGGGGTGTATTGAATGAGAGCAGGACACGAAATACCGGATTTTTTATGGTCTCGGTCTCTATCAGATCATGCCTGCTCACCGGCCCGACTGCCGCCCGCATAACGCCAATGTCTTTTCCTTCCAGCTCTTTGCAGAGTGCTTCCAGTGCCCCTATGGTATCAGCCTTGATGACGATTCCCTCTTCAGCAAGATTGACATGTATCTCGGTCATCTCCTTTTTGATCCTGGCTTCGATCTCATCGCGGTTACCCCGGACTACAAAGAACGGAGAACCCGCGATCACGCCTTCCAGATCGGGTGCAGTGACTTTTACTCCAGCGGCTGCAACAACCGTCTTCTCGCGCTCGAACCGGTCCTCAACAAGAATCTCTTTCATGGGTCGTGGTTTTAGAAGCGACCGCACCTTGGTAAAGATCACGTCATCCTGTGTTGCAACAGCAATCTCATCGCCAATCGAGAGCGTACCGTCGTACAGGATTACATCCAGGGTCGTTCCCAGCCCGCGCTCTTCTTTCACTTCAAGAACGGTACCGGCACCCGGACCTTCGACTGCGAGAGTGAGAGCATCTCCCATGTAGCGCTGGGCAAGCCCGATCATGACCATCAGCAGGTCACAGATCCCCTCTCCTGTGTGTGCGCTAACCGGCACAATGGCAAGGTTGCGCTGGAAATCTGATACCCGGTCGAACCGATCTGCGGAGAAGTCCAGCTCTGATAGTTTGCCTACAACTTCGTAGGTCTTGGTCTCTACCGTGCTCTGCACCCTCTCATTCTGCTTGGCAAAGGATGACAGGAACGATTCGTTCTCAAAGATTCTCCAGCCATGGATACGATCGATCTTGGTTGCAGCAACGACAAACGGGGTCTTGCAGGCGCGTAGGATCTGGAGCGCTTCGATCGTCTGCGGCTGGAATCCCTGGTTGATATCAACGACAAGGATTGCCATGTCTGCGAGAGCACCACCGCGGGCTCGGAGCGTGGTGAATGCGTGATGACCCGGGGTATCAATGAATAGCAGGCCGGGGATATTGACCGGTATTTTTGCCATCGTTCCGCTCAGTGCGCGGATTGCATCGATGGGAACAATCGTCGCACCGATGTGCTGGGTGATCGCGCCTACCTCAGAGCTCACGACCGATGAGCCTCGTATCCGGTCAAGGAGCGAGGTTTTGCCGTGATCCACGTGCCCCATAACGCAGACAATCGGCGTCCTAATCTTCGGGTTTCCCGCCATATACCCTCACCTTACTTTTGTCTCTTTCAGCTCTGTACAGGAATAAAATAGAGTTCCTGCTTCCTTGTCATACGCGTGGTCGAGTTCTTACACCACACTGTTAAGGAATACCGTTCAGAGCCACCTGATATGTAATGGATGCCCGACCCTATTAATAGTCACCATAATGCATGGGGCGTGTGGACGAATAATCACCCCGGATGAAAACCGGGCCTGGACCGGTCTCCATTCCAGGGCATAATTCCGAAGGATCAATAAGGATAGATTAATCAAAGCGAAGTGCAAATTTAAAAGGGCAAATTGCCGGGGTGGGGTAGTTGGTCATCCTAGAGGATTGTGGATCCTCCGACCCGGGTTCGAATCTCGGCCCCGGCCTTGTTACTTTTCATCTGGTTACCCGGTTGTTGGGCAATGAGCTGTTAATTTACAATTAAGTCTTTCTTCTGTCGTTTCTGCGCTTACAATATTTGCGGATCCTCATCCTTCCAACCTTTGCTACAGTACATTTTTGTACAGCGACCAACAAAAAAGTACAATGTTCGATATGAGGCCCTGCGGTTGCAACAGGTCTCTTGAGGATTCTTAATGACACATCACAAGTATGTTCATGGCTACTCAGCACGCGAGTCGGAGCGGCTCGCGGATCAGGCACAGACCCTCACAGGGCTCCTGCATGATGACACCCGCTACCCTGCAGGATCACGGGTTCTCGAAGTCGGCTGCGGAATAGGTGCCCAAACTGTGATCTTAGCACGAAACAGCCCCAGTGCCCAGATCACATCGGTCGATATTTCGGAGGATTCGATAAAGCGGGCAGAAGAGAAGATCCGGCAGGAAGGGATCACCAACGTGACCTTTCGGCAGGGAGATATCTTCCATCTCCCGTTCCCCACGGCAAGCTTCGATCATATCTTTATCTGTTTTGTTCTGGAGCATCTGGCGGAACCTCAAACGGCACTGGAACAACTCCGCCCACTTCTCAAAGAAGGTGGGACGATAACAGTTATTGAAGGGGATCATGGGTCGACGTTCTTCCACCCGGAGAACCCGGATGCCCGGCGGGCAATTGGCTGTCTTGTAGAACTCCAGCAAAAAGTGGGCGGTAATGCCCTGATTGGGAGACAGCTCTATCCGCTGGTGGCTGGTGCGGGATATATAGATGTCAGGGTCTCACCGCGGATGGTCTATGTTGATGCCTCCCGCCCCGGGCTTGTTGAGGGATTTACGAAACTGACCTTCACCGCTATGGTTGAAGGGGTTGGCCCTGAAGTAATGAAAAATGGATTGATGAACCCAGGTTCATGGGAACGGGGAGTAGCTGCACTTTATCGTACTGCTGAACCGGATGGGGTCTTCTGCTATACCTTCTTCAAGGCAACAGCACGGAAATGAGGGAAATGATGAAGATCTCCGTTATCCTCGCTCATCCGCACAATGGTTCCTTTAACTACGCGATTGCGAATACGGCCGCCGCCACGCTTCGCGAGGCCGGTCATACTGTTTTTTTCCATGACCTGTATGCGGAGCGGTTCGATCCTCTCCTGCCTCATGGGGAGATTCCCCGCGATGCCCCTCTCCCCCCAGCCATTACTGCCCATTGTTCCGAGATCGCTGTTGCAGATGGCATCGTGATCGTGCATCCCAATTGGTGGGGGATGCCACCAGCGATCCTCACAGGCTGGATCGACCGGGTGATACGTGCCGGAGTTGCTTACCAGTTTGCCGAAACAGATTCCGGTGAAGGGGTCCCCATCGGGCTCCTGAAGGCAAAGGCAGTTATTGTCTTCAACACATCCAACACCCCGGTCCAGCGGGAGCAGGAGGTCTTTGGGGACCCGCTCGAACGGATCTGGAAGGATTGTATCTTCTCCCTCTGTGGAGTTTCGGTCTTTTATCGGAAGATGTTTGGTGTTGTTGTTACCAGCACGGAGGAACAGCGGAAGGAGTGGCTCGTTGAAGTGCGGGAACGCGTGCTAGAGATGTTTCCCCCGGAACCTCGTTGACGTTACGGATACCTTCACTCTCCGCACCTTTTCTTTTTACCTGTTCTCTTGTGCTATTATACTGGAGCAACTATGGACAACACGACACTCGAGCAGAAAATTGTAGATCTCATCAAGGCAATGAACCGTTGCTGGACAGCATCCTGGAATGAACCAGCGTTCCGGCAGTACATCCATCCTGAAGCTATTGCAATAGTCCCGACAATCCCCGGGAGACTCGAGGGACAAGATGCCTATGTTGCCGGATGGTGGGCATTTTGTGAAGCGGCAATCATCCATGAATGGCGGGAGACCGATCACAAGGTACAGATCTATACTGGCGGAAAAAGCGCTGTGGTTACGTACTTTTTTACCATCACATTTACGATGGGCGGGCAGAAGCTGACACTTCAGGGCAGGGATATGTTCTTCCTGGTAAAAGAAGGGCGGAAGTGGCTTGTTGTTGCCGACCAGTTTTCACCAGGACCGGTGCCGGCCTGATTCCGTCACACCTCATTTCACTCCCCCCATCTTTTTGGAGAAGAAAACGCGACCGGTATAAATGGTCGAATGAAAAATACTAATTGGAGAACAATTCATGGATACCATTGTAATGGTCGGTTATATCGCAGGTGTCCTCACTACGATCTCGTTTGTACCTCAGGTTATACGGGCATGGAAACTCAAAGAAACCCGGGACATCTCGCTCGCCATGCTCATTCTCTTTGCAGTCGGTATCTTTCTTTGGACTTGTTACGGGATCTGGACAGCGTCGCCGCCCATCATAATGGCAAACGTGATCACGTTTGTTTTAATTCTCGTCCTACTCGGCTTGAAGATCTGGTACAAATAACTCTTTTTCGGCGATCTAATTTCATAAATTGCCTAAAACTGTATTAAGTAGAAAAATAAGTGGGAAAAATGATTGGATACTTTTGGGGAATTATTCAGTCCTCAAGGAGTACGAGGCATCTACCAATCTTGTCATGAAGCCCCTGACGTTTTTTCGTAAAACCAATCATCAAAAATCCGATAAAGATGATCAGTGCGGAAATAAATTTCCCGAAGTGGCGGAGCGTAACCCTGGCAAAAGTGGGTTTGTTGCCCTCCATATCAGTTACCATAATGCGCATCAGAACTTTCCCGGGCGTTGCCTGGCTGCGGGAGGATTCAAACCCGGCAAAGTAGAGCCATGGGATTACGATGATGAGCATCCCGAACGCAGCAACGATGGGGGCGAGTGCTGCATCCGGTGTGCCAGCCTCAGTGAGTTGAGAAATCGGCGCTCCCTGGGCCGAGAGATAATACGCATATTTTATACCGTTTGTCAGCGAGAAAAACGTGATCGTTACAATTCCAATAAGAAGGATGAGGATCGCATCGACAATGAACGCGATAAACCTCCGACCGAGACCTGCATACACTCCGATTTCCGGTCCCTCTTCCTCTTCAGGAACCACGACGGGCTTTACCGGAATAGATGCGATATCAAACCCGCACCACTGGCAGAATTTTCCCGATGCATCGGTCTCTTTTCCACATTTAGGACAGAACATTCCCTGTTACTCCTGATACATAACGTTAATCCGGGTGTCCTTTTTAATTTAACTGTTCTTTCCT
>Ga0265296_1001244_pt1 | contig 30284 bp, 27 predicted proteins | sample MunlanPumphouse1_FD_189073 | JGI IMG/M metagenome (GOLD analysis project Ga0265296, IMG submission 189073) | Groundwater microbial communities from a municipal landfill in Southern Ontario, Canada - Pumphouse #1 | ecosystem: Environmental > Aquatic > Deep subsurface > Groundwater | place... | reverse complement strand
AAGCACAAGCAGATAAAATTCGTGACTCACTCACCGTATGATGACTCGACGCACGCGCATTTCGATTATTGTCTTGATCCTTCTCATCTTACTCCTGCTGTTGGGGTGGGTGTTCTACGTGTTGTTTTCTGGGAAGGAGCAAGCCGTAGAGGTCGTAGAAGTCACAGTGGCCGTGGAGGAAGAACAAGTCGTTCCGGATCGGCCAACGGTTTCGGAAGTGGAACTGGAAGAAGAACGTGAGACGCGAACGAATGCGTCAGATGTCACATCGCTTTCCAAAACATTTGCGACGCGCTACGGGAGTTATTCCAATGAGGCGAACTTTGCCAATCTTAACGACGTGCTACCGCTCATGAGCGCTACGTTTGCCCAGAAGACGCAAAAGTTTATTGACGAGGGAGAATCGCCAGAGGAGTATTACGGCGTGTCCACGTCGATCGTGACGGTCACTGTGGACAGCAAAGATGAGAGCGCTGGCACAGCACAAGTGACGATTATGACGCAACGCGAAGAGGCTATTGGATCACCGCAAAATATCAGCGTGAAGTATCAAGATATTATTTTGACTTTTATCATGGAGGGCGGATCATGGAAAGTCGATTCAGCCAGTTGGCAGTAGATGCGTTGTTCCCTCGGTTCTGCTCTTCGTGCAAACGCGAGGGTTCGCTTTTGTGTGACGTTTGTGAAAGCCTATGGACGCCAGCTTCAGCACTGGCGTCTTGTGCGTTTTGTGGAGAACCAGGATCGGATCGAACGTGTTCATCTTGCCGTGAGGATGTGTACCTAGATGGAGTTACGGCTTTTGCGCCGTACGGAAATCCCGTTGTCCGCGAACTCATCGGACATTGGAAATATCACGGCGATAGGAGCGTTGAAACCATTTTAGAGAAATGTCTTCGCAAAGCCGCAACGCGGCTCACTCCGCCGGTTCTCCCGTTTTACGCAACCAGCGTGCCATTACACGAAGAGCGACTTCGCTCACGCGGATTCGATCAAGCGCAGGTTGTGGCCAGGTTCGCCTCGGACTTGTTTGGCATTCCAGAAGAGTCATTTGTGAAGCGCGTGGTTTCAACAAGCTCACAGGCGCGCACGAGCCACGAGATGCGTCTAGTCGGGGAGATGGATCACGCGTTTGAGGTGATCGATGGAATCGAAGTACCCGATCATGTTTTGCTCTGTGACGACGTCTTCACAAGCGGCACCACCATGGATGCCTGTGCTCGTGTGCTGAAAGAGGCTGGCGTGAAAACCGTGTGGGGATTTGTGATTGCGAAGGGCTAACAAAAAAGACCGTCTTACAACGGTCAATTATGGCGGAGGGGGTGAGATTCGAACTCACGGTACCTTGCGGTACGGCGCATTTCAAGTGCGCTGGAATAAACCACTATCCGACCCCTCCATAACGGTCGAAGACCGTGACCCTTCGATGAACTCAGTGTCTGAATGGTCAACGACCATGAGCGGTTGTAAACCACCAGCCCCTCGACTCACTTCGTTCGCTCAGGGCATTCGACTACGTCTGTAAGCAGCACAGCCGTAGTCGAATGGCGGAGAGGGAGGGATTCGAACCCTCGCGCGAGTTTCCCCGCCTAACGGTTTAGCAAACCGTCCCCTTCAGCCTCTTGGGTACCTCTCCGTAGCCGTCGGTAGGTTACTCAATTCTGAGCCAAAGATCAAGAACCAGTATTCTGTCTCGATTTAGCACGGTGTGCTAAAATATCCACATATGGAAGAGACAGAATTGCCAATTGAAATTGGGTCACCGCAACTTCAGTGGGAAGTGGATGAGTATCCACAGCATGGACGGTCACAGCGGTGGTATATCGTTGCGGCGGTGTTGGGCGTAGTGCTCATCATTTACGCGGTCGCAACGGCGAACTTTTTGTTCGCGGTGATCGTGCTGATGATTGGCGTTATCACACTCCTCTCTACGTTTGTCGCTCCAGATCGAGTGCCGATCGTAATCACCAATACCGGTGTCGTGGTCGCGGACATGTACTACGACTTTGAGGCGATTAAGGATTTTGCGCTCGCGTACGATCCACCGGATGTGAAAATTTTGTATGTCGAGTTTCACTCTGCGTGGCAACCGTTACTTTCCATTCCGTTGGAGGACGTGGATCCAAATCAAGTCCGTGAGGTATTGCTTCCGTATTGCATCGAAAATATCCACCGCAGCGAAGAGCGTTTGACAGACATGGTTCGTAGGCTGTATAAGTTGTGACGTTGTTTTGATGCACCCGTAGCTTAGCTGGATAAAGCGTTTCCCTGCGAAGGAAGAGACCAGAGGTTCGAATCCTCTCGGGTGCACCACAAAAAACGTTCTCTTTACGAGAGCGTTTTTTGATTGTGAGACCTCTCTCAAAAGTCGCGATCTTGCGTTTCACGGGCACCCGTCGACCCCACTTAACGTAGATAACCTACGTCTCGTGGGGCTCGACAGCCCGTTCAACGCAATCTCATCGACTTTTGAGAGAGGTCTTTTGTGTTAAGATTTAGAGGTCTACCTGTAGTGAACATGTCGAACTATGGCGATCCACTTGAATTCATCTGTTTCTGAACTTCCTGGCATCGGCGGGAAGGCGGTTTCGGATCTCAAGAATCTTGACGTCTCTTCCGTGAGAGATCTCTTGTGGTATCTGCCATTTCGCTACGACGATTTTTCCAAGATCACAGGTGCAGGGAAAGTGCGTTCCGGTGAGATGGTGACGGTTGTGGGAACCATCACGTCTTTGAGCAGTCGTCCGTCAAAGAATCGACGTGTCAAACTTGTCGAAGGCATCATCACGGATGAGACGGGTGAGTTGAAGGTCGTTTGGTTTAACCAAGAGTATCTGGAGAGATCGTTACCTGTGGGAAGTAAGGTCTCGCTGGCAGGACGAGTTGATTTTCGATTTGGAAAAAGTCTCTTGAATCCGATTATTGAAAAGTCAGGGTCGCATCTTCATACGGGTCGCATCGTCCCGGTCTATGGCCTGACAGGATCCCTGACGATGCGGCGTTTGCGAGAGGCGATCAAGATCGGACTCCCAGCCGCAGAGGAAATCATCGATTGGGTACCGAAGGAGATCGTTGAGCACGAATCGTATCCAAGTCTTTCTCAGGCTCTGCAGGGTGTGCATTTTCCTGATTCACAGGAAGAGCTTCAGGCGGCGATCGCGCGTCTCAAGTTTGATGAACTCTTTTTGCACCAGCTTATGTTCGCTCACGTGCGAGCTGAGCGGGTCAAGCGGCCGGTGCACTCGATCCCCATCAACGAAACGCTCCTGAGGAATTTTGTAGCCACGCTTCCCTTTGAGCTCACCAACGCGCAGCGCAAAGCCATTTGGGAAATCGTCCAGGATTTCGCTGGAGCTTCATCGATGAATCGGTTGCTTGAGGGTGACGTGGGTTCTGGAAAAACCGTTGTTGCTGCTGCAGCGTCTGCCTGTGTGCTTGAGGCTGGACAGACAGTTGTGTACTTGGCGCCCACAGAGATTCTTGCTTCGCAGCAGCATGAGGCGTTTTGCCGATTGCTGGATCAGCCAGTCGCGCTGTTGACGAGGACAATGTCAAAGATTGGCGCAGAGATTCTCACGAAGGACGACCTCCTCTCATCCATCAGGCAGGGGAGTGTGAAGTGCGTTATCGGCACGCACGCGATCCTCGAGGATTATGTCGAGTTTGAGCCGGCGCTGGTCATCGTCGACGAACAGCATCGTTTTGGTGTGGAACAGCGCCACGCTTTGCTCCAGCGGGAAGGAAAAACCGCGCCGCACTTGCTCTCCATGACCGCCACGCCGATTCCGCGTTCGCTCGCGCTTACCATCTACGGCGACCTCGAGCTCTCCATCTTGAACGAGATGCCGCAGGGGAGAAAGCCTGTAGCCACAGCACTCGTACCGGAGGCACAACAGAAAGGGATGTGGGGTCACGTGGCCGCGATGATCGGTCAGGGATTGCAAGCCTTCGTTGTGTGTCCTCTCATCGATCCATCCGACAAGATGGGAGCGCGCTCTGTGACACAGGTTGCGAGCGAGCTGAAAAAAGGTCCGCTGTCCGTGACGCGCATTGGGATTCTCCACGGACGTATGAAGTCCGATGAAAAAGAGAACGCGATCCGTCAATTTCGCGACCGCAAGATCGATGTGCTTGTTTCCACTACGGTCGTGGAGGTTGGCGTGGATATTCCAAATGCGAGCGTGATGGTCATTGTTGGCGCAGAACGATTTGGTCTGGCGCAACTGCATCAACTGCGCGGTCGTGTCGGTCGATCCGACATCCAGTCGTACTGTTATTTGTTGCCTGAACAACTTTCGGATTCAAGCGAGGCACGACTGCGAGCCGTCGAAACGATTCATGATGGATTCCTCCTAGCAGAAAAAGACCTTGAATTTCGAGGTCCAGGAAACGTCTTTGGCAACGCGCAGTCAGGCTTTCCAGATTTTCAACTCGCCACTTCAGCGGATGTGGAGCTTATGAAAAAAGCTCGTGACTATGCCACGGAGCTTCTTCAACAAGATCCTGAACTTGAGAGTCATCCGTCAATTCGCGGACGGATAGCGCAGTCGTTTGAGAAGGTGCATTTGGAGTAGTTCCCTTCTGTCATACACGAGCTTGGTGCAGTTGTATTTTTTCGTAAAGCCTGGAAGGAGATGTTCTTTGTGTTCCCATACACGTCGAGCTAGATTTCCTGTCATGCCGATATACAGGACGGTGTTACTTGGATTAGTCATGATGTAGACGCAGTAGACTCGTTCCATAGGTTCGTAATGGGATCCTTCCTCCTCGATGACTCGTCGTCAGGATGACAGGAGGGGTACTACAACTCCTTCACATTCTCCACCCTTCGCACCTCAATCGAGCTCACCTTCGTTTTACTCTTTGATGGCAACGCCGCGCTCACAATTCCGAGTCGTGCGGCTTCCAGCAGACGCTTATCGATCATGGGCACGCTTCTCACTTCACCGCCCAGACCTACTTCACCCAGGTAGATCGTGGTGGAAGCGTCAGCTTGATTTTTAAACGCACTCACGACCGCTGCACAGACAGCTAGGTCGGCTGCTGGTTCTCGCAGTTCCATTCCACCGATGACATTCACATACACGTCTTTCTCGCCAAGCTTGAGTCCTGCGCGCTTAGACAAGATCGCGAGTAGCATCTGCAGACGATTAGGATCAAATCCGCTCGCTCGGCGAACGGGCGTACCATAGAAACTTTGTTCCACCAGCGCCTGGACTTCCACGAGGAATACGCGAGAGCCTTCCACGGTGGCGGCGATGACCGATCCTGGAGTTGATGAACGCTCGGCGAGAAATCGTTCGGACGGATTTGCAACAGCTGTCAGCCCCTTCTCCGTCATTTCAAACACGCCAATCTCGTCGGTCGCACCAAACCGATTCTTGGCCGCGCGCAACATGCGGTAGCTGTGTACAGGATCGCCTTCAAGATTCACAACGACATCCACTAAATGCTCCAGCGTCTTTGGCCCCGCAATAGAACCGTCTTTTGTCACCTGACCGACCAGCAAGATCGACACGTTCGTCCGTTTAGCGAGATCAACGAGTAGGGAAGTGGCGTAGCGCACAAGCGTTGGACTCCCAGCCGTGCTGTCGACGAGTGAGGAGGTGAGTGTCTGAACCGAATCAATGACCGCAAGTGCAGGTTTCTCTTTTTCGATCGTGGCGACCAGCGTCTCCACGGGAAACGGCTCGAGGAAACGGACACGCTCTCCCGTCAGAGAGAGTCGTTTGAATCGAGCGGCGAGCTGCATGGCAGACTCCTCGCCAGAGATGTACAAGACCCCTCCTACCAGACCCCTCCCGACCTCCCCTTGGTAAGGGGAGGAGAGCGAGTTCTTCCCCCCTTGCGAAGGGGGGACAGAGGGGGGTCTAATGGAGCCCGCGATCGCTGCCACCAGCGTTGACTTGCCGATGCCTGGCTCGCCAGAGAGCAGAACGACTGATCCTGCCACTATCCCTCCGCCCAATACGCGATCCACTTCAGGATCCTGCGTGCTCAAGCGATCCTGTTCATTTTGTTTTGCAACGTCAGAAAGAGCCTGGCTCTGTGCGGCCTTTGCTTTTGAACTGGTAGACCCAGGCTTCCCGTCCGACCGAGTCATCCGGGCGGGCAGCCTGGGTCCCTCCTGCGCATCTTCAACAAGCGTCCCCCACTTTTCACAAGTGACGCATCTTCCAGACCACTTGAGCGATTGGGCATCACAATGCGTACACAAAAACATATATCAGTTACAACGAGTAGACATTTTTGGCATCTCAAAATGCCATGCCTCAATGGAAAGATTACAGAAACCCGCATCTCGCATGGCGGTGATGAGAGCCGCTTGGCATTCGTTGAGCCGACAGGGATCGTTCTCTCCAAGCGATGGTTTGCAATCTGCTTTTGTTATGCATTGATCCTCTGATCCAAGTTTTGTTCCCCAAATATCCAGGGCTTGTCCTGATGTGTGCGGACATTTGGCAGGGTCGTTATTTGGCAACATACAGACTGCGGTTTTTCCATCTTTTGGATCACAGTCGTCAGATCCTGGCGGGTTATTGCAGTATTTATTGATTGTGGCTTTTTGTTCCTCTACAGTTCTGAAACTGGATGAAATTCGCATTCCATATTTTTTTGCCTCCAATGCCTTGGCCGCCACATCAAGCGCGTCAGCCAAACCAGAACCAATCTCATCTATCCCAGGACCAGTGATGTTGCCTTGTGAGGGCGAGGCGAACTCCGTGACAAGCGTTCCATTCACAGACGCATCTTCAACCTCGCCAACACTGTCTGCCTCGATATTTTCAAGTTCAAGAGCTGGAAACACCACGAGCCTTGGATTGATCGTGGCGAGAATAAGATACGTGCTCAACAGAAGGACAAGACCAGTCGCCGCGTTTTTGATACGCAGTTTAGCCTTGTCCTCTTGAAAAATCGTGTACTGCAACCCGCCGATCATGAGCATCACAATCGCGATCAATGTGGCAGAACCAAGGAGCCACTTATACACTCCCGCGATGTAGTCGCCGAGATAATTGATCTTGATCTTATCGCCTTCAATGATTCCATCACTAAACTTCACCGTCGGAATATCGATCGAGAGGATTGGTTTAATGAGCTTTGATGTATTTGAGGTGGAGGTGCTTGTGCTAGATGATGTGCTGGTGGAGGAACTCGATTCAGCGTACGACGTATTCGTGATGGTATAGATCAAGGATCCACTTGAGTCTGCCGTCTTCCCATCGGCCCAGCCACTGCATCCAAGCACACACGTCGAACTGCTGGTAATAGGACTTCCGCTATAGGTCGATACCTCGTAGGTGTTTTCGCTGGACGTGGCCCCGGAGGAGACGGAGGTTCTGGTGTACGTGCAGGTACAAACCTCGGCCGCATGGATGTTGGCCATCGGATAGAGGATGGAGAGAAGAATGAGAAACAAGAGGCGCTTCATACGGTAGGGATGTCGATGGAAAGAGTAGGTTTAAGGTTTCGCTTCATAGCTCTTCAAAACAAGCGAGCAAGTCTCCACCACGATGCCACTGCATGTGCAGGTGGGCATTATTGGAAAGACCCCCCTGGTATGCCGTTTGGCAGTCGCAGTCTTCTTCAATCGTCGGGTCTGTGCAGGGCGTGCCATCATACGTCCCTGGAGTTACTCCAGAGGTCTTCCAGTCCGCTGGGAACTGTGCTCTTGTGCACCAAACGCCTCCGGTGTGACCAATGGTGTCTCCTTGGGATACGGCCGTCATGTCGAGATATTGTCCCGTATCGTTCACAAAGTCTTTGACGAAGCAGAAACTGATTTTTGCGCCTTCAGCCTTTCCTGAACCAGTGATGGTGATCCAATTTCCGCACTTGGTTTCCTCTCCCACCGTATAAGAGACTGTTCCATCCATAGGCGCCATGATAGCCGTGCCAAACGTAGCGTCGAAATCCAGTGCTGTCATCTCTGTATAGTCTTTCACGATGCCTTGCTCATCATACCAATGACTGTTCCCTTCACAGGCAGGTGGTTCTCCAGTGGGTGAGGTGATCTCTTGAGTGATTTCACATGCCCCTTCAGACTTGGCCTTTTCAGAGATTGTTTCACACATGCTTTTGGGAGCGCTACTTGGGGCACTACTGGATGAGGAACTTGAGGTAGAACTTGAAGAGGAGACCGCAAGACCTTCATTATTACTGATTCCTTTTTCAAGTGCCTGACCTTCCATATTGAGCACTCGCAGAGGTTGGAAGATCACCAGATTTGGGTTCACGGTAGCGAGCAAGAGGTACACACTCAAGAGCAGAGCGAGGCCCGTGACGGCGTTGCGTATTCTCTCTTGGGCTTTTTTCACGTCTCCTGTTCCAGCGGCAAGCGAGTACTGCAGGCCGCCAATCATGATAAACACGATGGCGATGAGGGTTCCGATCCCAATGAGATATTTATACACACCGGCGATGTAGTCTTGCAGGAAGTTGATTTTCAGAACTCCGCCTTCTGATAGAACTTTTGAGAAGCTCACTCCAGGGATATCAATGCTCAAATTGGGGATAATCGCATCTGTCACTATTTCCTCTGCGGCCAACGCCGTGCCGGCCAAATAGAAAATGCCCAGCCACGCCGTGAGAAGAAGTGGGATGACAAATCGGCGTGACATAGGTTAAAACGAATTCAATTGTTCTTGAACAATGCTTATGAGTTCCTGCGCATCATAAGCGCCAATGAGAAGTTCATTTCCAAGATACAGCGTTGGTGTGGATGTGATGCCCAGCGCCATTCCTTCCTCGTAGTCTTTTGTCACAATCGGAAGTGTGTCTTGTTCGTCGTAGCATGTTTGAAATTTGTCCTGATTCAGTCCAAGGATGCTCGCGATTTGGGAGAATTGGGATTCTGAAAGATAGGTCTGTCTTGCAAAGAGCTCATCGTGGTACTCCCAGAACTTGCCTTGGTCGGCGGCGCAGTGGGCGGCGATGGCCGCGGGCGTAGCAAGATTGTGAAGGGATTCATTTGGCATGTTTTTCCAAACGAGTCGAACATCATCTGGAAAGGTTTTTAGGACGACGGCTAAAGACGTGGCAATCATCTCACAGGCATCGCAGAGAAAATCGGAGAAGATGACCATCGTTAGGCGCGCGTCTTTGGAACCTTGTGATGGATTCACGAATGTCACCGTAGGTTCGGCGAGTGATCCTGCCTCGACAGGGAGTTTAGGTTCAGGAAGTTCAATCGGTCTAAGTCGCAGACCGAAAAAAATAAACACAATGATGCTTAGCACGCTTATGGTCAGAAAGGTGAGCCAGCGGTGGGACATAGGGGGAAGGCGCAAAGGGGAACAAGCGGCGCAAAGGAGACAAATGGTGAGGGGAGGGCAAAGGTTTCGAACATTTGCGCCTTTTGTCTTCCTTTGTCTACCTCAACCTTAGTAACTCAAGTTGTCCGCTCGAGTTGGTGAAGTAAAGGAGAGATTCATCATCAGACACCCAAAGATTGTTCATGGATGTTTCCTCCTCTGGAATGGCGACGAGACTTGCGCGACCGCTCGTAAGATCGAGTGTGTAGATCGCATCGGGTTCATCTAGATAGAGTGCGCGTTGCAGTCCAGCATTTGCCGGCAGATCGATTGGGACGGCGCAGTAAATGGTTGAGGAGGAAGACCATGTGCATTTATCCACCCAGGTGTTGAGACCAAGACTCGTTCGATTTTCTCCCATGGTTGATGAGGTGGCATCCACAATCCACAGAAGCGGTTTGTCGTTGCTGTAGGATCCTGTGACGGAATAGAGTAATTGTTTTCCATTGGGCGACCAGAGAGAGTCAAAGTTAAGTCCCTCAACCACCAATCCTTTAAAATTTTCCTGGTTTTTCCCGACAGGATAAATGATATTGCGGTCAAGATTACTTGAACTGGATTTGGCCGTTTTGGCAAAGGCAACCACCTGATTGTTGGGAGACCAGTTGACCTCGACTTTGTCTTCGTTCTCCCCCAGTTCCTGAATAGCCTCAACGCGTGAGCCGTCATCGCTCGCGATCACAAGCCAACGATTATTTTCATCGAGAGCTACACTCTTTCCAATAATTTCATCCGACGTGGGAGAGAAATCAAAATCCTCCCAGTGTTGTGGAAGGGTTACTTGTTTCTCGGCGCTAAAGTCATAGATGATATTTGTCCCATCAGGAAACTCGATGAGCGCTTTCTCGGCTGTCTGATTCCACTCAACCGTTTCGGCTTCAGGGAACCGTTTGTCTGAAAGAGCTACGACTTCACCGTCAGCATTGATCGTATAAAAACGTCCATCGGCCGCGTTGTAGTAGTTGATGCTTGATCCGTCACCACTCAAGACAATGTCATGCACGGCCCCTGTGGTGAGCTCAACGGTTTGCGTGAGTCCACCCTGCGCGACTTCATCTGCTTCTTGTAGTCCAGTCACGCCAGTTGGTTCCTCACCCACAACACCAGGCTGGCCTTCATCTGATGATGGAAGGACTCCACTAAGCTCATCTGTCGGTTCAACCGTTGCTGGTGGCATCGGTGCGCCCTTAAAAAAAAGCGTGTAGAGAAGAAAGGCAATGACAAAAACAGACAGAATAAATCCTCCAACGAGCAATAGTTTTTTTGTGCGCTCACTCATAATCCATTTACGACCAAGGACATTATACCACCCAAACACAAATCTCCACCGCCTCCAGCAATTGCATACCCAACCTTGAGTGGATCAGAAAGGAGTTTAACGTAATCATGCAAGATGCACATACCACCCGCGCCAAAAATCACAATCGCGACGCCAAGAGCGATATCTGCGGTAACGACGAGTCCCTGGAGCCAGAAGCCGTTAGGATCAACCGGCATCGGGATCGGATCCCAAGAGAGGGGAGAGATCAACTTACTTTTCCCTTTGGCAATATGCGTCCCATAAATCATTTCAACGTTCAGCCAACCAAAGGAAAAGATATAGACAAAGATATCGATGATAAATGAAATACCAGCCGTCCCAAGATCGAGCGCGGCGGCGATGATGCCAATGACGAAAATAAAGCCTCGCTTAAAAGCGGCTTTTGCTTTTTTCTTCACTTCTTTGCGCATGGCGTCCTGTGCGGCATTTTTTTTCTTGTCTCCCTCACTGTCGTCTTGCGATTCGTTCATCTGGCTCATGGTCGCTTGTTGGAGCAGAGAAGATCGTTGTTGTTGCTGTAACTCTTGTTCCTCCTGCTCCTCTTGTGCTTCTTGGTCGTCAGCATCTCTGGTTTCCTGACGATTGAGCGGCTGATAGGGCTGGGAGGGCAAAGGTGGAAGTCCTCCACCAAGATTCTTGGCACGACTCGCGAGCATGGTCGCTTTGCGGTCAGCGGTGCTGGCGATCGGTTTAGTTACAAGCTGATTCGTTGGGCTCATTTCATTCTGCTTTGTGGCATAGGGAATTGCACGAGGGTCTTTGAATGAGGCAGGCCGGGGTTTATGGCCCTGGCGATTTTTTAAAAGGCTGGATTTCCGTGAAGCATCGTTTGATCCTGTGTTAGGCACAGGGCTTTGTCTATGCTGAGAAAATGTATTACCAATTTCCCTTTCGGTAGCGTCGACGAGCTTATCTCCTATCTCTGGTGGGAAATATTTCCCGGCTTCTTCTTTGATTGTCTTGCGTGCATCGTCACGGGAAACATTTTTCACGTAGCGTATGCCGTCATCTATATGATTCTCCGCCACGTTTTCAGCCGCACGAACCAACTCAGGATTGCGTGTCATGAAAGCGGCAGATTTTTCCATGAGCGCCGCAGACTTGGTTGCCCCGCGTGTGCCGAGTTTTCCCGCGATGCCTTTCATGGCGCCTGTTGTTTTACCGATAACACGAAATCCTTTTCCCACTTCACCGATCCCTGTGCAATCTAATGCAAGACTTCCAATACCAACGAGTCCATGAACAAGACGTTTTTTTCCAGTGAGTTTTTCGCCTGTATATTTTTTTCCGTCGACCGCCTCATTGATCTGTTTGAGTCCACCCAAGAAGGGCGTCAGGTCGAGGATCGCTGAGCCGATTTTTGTTGAACCAATCGCCATCATAGGATTCGAGATGGCGATCATCGTCGTCTTGAGCCGTCCCTTCTGGCCTTTGTCCATGGCTTGTTGTTTTCTTCCCTCCACCATAGATTTATGAAATTGTGAGCAGTTCGCTGATTTCTGTTTTCAGATTGAGCAAAATTTCTTCCTGTCCTTCGGGTGGAAGATCTTCGAATGTCTCACGATAAAATTCTAATTCTTCTTTGTCTTCACCAAGCTCTATGAGCTGATCGATCAGCTGGTCAACTTCACGTGTTGGCATAACTTTTTGAAACAAGAATTTTTTTGTCTTTGAGTTTGATTGTGAGCGCACGAGGTCGATTTTTCTGGCTCATGTGCTCCGCTATTTTGTGTTCGATTTCTTTTTGGATAATGGAACGAATCTGGCGCGCGCCAGATTTGGCATCAATCGTCTTTGCCAAGTGAGGTGCGACGTTCTCGTGTATATTGAGCGTCAGTCCAGATTCCTGAAGACGTTTGGTAAGCTCCGTTAGTTGCAGACGCGCGATCTCCGTCAGGATGTCAGGGGTGAGGAGTTTGAACACGCACGTGTGGTCGATGCGATTCAAGAGTTCTGGGCGGAAGCGCTCCGCGAGTTCTTTCTCTAGATCAGCGTTCAGTGTGAGTGTCCGATCGCCATCGCTTCCCATGAATCCCATGTCGCCTTGATCAAAACGTTCAAGACCAGCGTTTGAAGTTAGGATGATGATCGTATTTTTGAAATTGACCGTGCGGCCTGTGGCATCTGCTAGTTCGCCTTCCTCGAGGATTTGCAGGAGCAGGTTTTGCACATCGCGATGGGCTTTTTCTATTTCGTCGAACAGGACGACGGAGTATGGGCGCTGTTTGACGCGGTCTGTGAGGTTGGCAGTTTCTTTGTAGCCGACGTATCCCGCTGGCGCGCCGATGAGCTTGGACATGGTGAAACCCTCTGCGTACTCGGACATGTCTAGCCGTATAAAATTATTTTTGGAATGGAACAAGACCTGCGCGACCGTTTTTGCTAACTCGGTTTTTCCCACGCCCGATGGTCCTAAAAATAGAAACGAGGCGAGAGGACGTTTTGGATGGGCGATTCCCGCCTTGGCGCGGCGAAGAGCGCCTGCGACCACGCTCACGATTTCATCTTGACCAAGGACGCTTTCACTCATGGTGTTTTCTAATTGCAAAAGTTGGCTCAAGTCGTGATCTAGCACACCATCCAGTGGAATGCCGGTGGCACGCGAGACGACACGAGCAATGTCCGCTTCTGTGATGACTGGGACGGGACTCACATCTTCTTCAATGCGCATGGAGGAAAGATGGTGCTCTAAACAGGATTCTTCTTCTTTGAGCTCGGAAGCATCCCCGAATCGTTCTTCTACGACAGCTTGGCGCTTGAGTTCTTTTACTTTGTCGAGTGTGTCGTAGAGTGCGCGTTCTTTTTGTATGGGGCATGGATTCACGTCGCGCACGCGGCAAGCCGCCGCGGCTTCGTCAATGAGGTCGATCGCTTTGTCTGGAAGTTGGCGATCTTGGATGTAGCGCTCGGAGAGGTTCACTGCTTGACGGATGGCGTCGTGCGTGATGCGGACACGGTGGAAGCGTTCGTAGTAAGGAGCCACGCCTTCCAAGATCTCGATCGTCTTTTCACAACTCGGTTCATCCACGAACACACTTTGGAATCGACGCTCAAGGGCGCTATCTGTTTCAATGTATTTTTTGAACTCTCCAGGAGTGGTCGCGCCGATGCAACGAATTTCTCCCCGAGCGAGCGCGGGTTTTAAAATGTTGGCCGCATCCATGGAACCAGATGCCGCGCCAGCGCCGACGATGGTGTGGATTTCGTCGATGAACAGAATCATGTCTCTGTCTTGTTTTACCTCCTCGACAATTTGTCGCAGGCGACCTTCAAACTCACCGCGGTACATCGTGCCAGCAACCACGAGCGCCATGTCCAGCGCAAAGATGCGTTTGCGTGAAAGCACGGCTGGGACTTGCCCTTGGGTAATTTTTTTGGCCAAGCCTTCCACGATCGCGGTTTTGCCAACGCCTGGTTCACCTTGGAGCAGTGGATTGTTTTTGGTGCGGCGACACAAAATTTCCATGAGCCGTTCAATCTCCATGTCGCGACCGATCACAGGATCGATGCGCTTCTGTGCTTCTTTGGAAGTGAGCTCCACACTAAAAAATTCGACCGCTGAAATCTTCTTCTCATGGCCTGACTGTCCTTCTTTTGTTAGAGGATTTGCCGCTGGCTTCGTGACAACGGATGCCTGTTCAGGCCTGATCGAGTCCGCCAGATCTGGGAATTTGGTTGTGCTCTTGAGGACAATGGCGAGCTGGGTCCGCATTTCCTTCATGTCTGTTTGAGTCTCTTGAAAGAATGATTGTGTGCTTGGACTTTCAATTTGCAGAACGCCAGAGAGCAAATGTTCAGTTCCCACATACCTATGACCGTAGATGTTGGCGGTCAGCACAGCTTTTTCCACAATGCGTTTGGCGTCTTGTGAAAGGTGCAGAGTCAGACCGTCACTGGATTCCATGGCTCGCACGACTTGTCTGATGCCGACAAGTTTTTTCAGCTCCATGGGTTTCACGCCAACCTTTTTGAGAATCTCGGCTCCGATACAACCTTTCTGTGTACCAAGCGCCCAGAGGAGATGTTCAGGAAAGATCGCTTTTTGATCCGTCTCCACAACCAAACACAGCGCCCGAGTAAGGACGTTTTTCAAGTGCGTGGAAAACTTGTCGACGATGTCGTGTGGCATGGGGTAGGTGGATGAGGTGGTGAGGTGGAAAAGGTGGAACAGGCTTCACATCATACTTTTCAGTTTCACTATCCTCTCTTCAATCGGCGGGTGGGTGCTAAAAAAGTGTTCAAACTTTTTTGTCACGTGTGGATCAAAAGGGTTGGCGAGAAACAAGTGGGCTGTCGCGTGGTTGGCGCGCTTGAGCGGACGGTCGTGCTGGGCGATTTTTTCGAGCGCTCGGGCGAGTCCTTCTGGATAGCGTGTGAGCATGGCGCCAGAAGCATCGGCGAGATATTCACGAGAGCGGGAGACAGCGAGCTTGATGAGCTGGGCGAAGAATGGGGAGAGAATTGCGAGTACTAAACCGATGATCAGCAGGATTCCGCCACCGCGGTTGTCGTTATCGCGTCCGCCAAAAAACATGGAGCGCAGAAGAATGTCGGAGAGCAACAGAACGATTCCCACCAGGACGATGACGATCGTCATAACACGAATGTCGTAGTTTTTCACGTGCGACATCTCATGAGCAAGTACGCCTTCCAGTTCGTTGTCCTCCATGATTTCCAGGAGGCCTGTTGTGACGGAGACAGAGGCGTGTTTTGGATCGCGACCTGTGGCGAAGGCATTGGGCGAAGGATCATTCATTACGTAGACCTTTGGCATGGGTATCCCGCAAGTGATTGCGAGATTTTCCACCATGCGGTACAGACGCGGGTTGTCGGCTTTTTTGATTTCTTTTGAGCCCGAGGATGAAAGAGCAACTTTGTCGCCCCAGAAGTAGCCAATGAGATTCATGAAGGTTGCAAACAGAACCGCAACGATGATGCCGATGTTGCCCACTCCCGTGTACTCGCCAAAGAACCAACCCAATCCAACAATCACGATTGTAAACAGAGTGATGAGTAGCCATGTCTTGCGTTTGTTGGCAGTGATTTGGGAATACATGGAAGGAGGGCTTCGATGGCGTCGAGGGCTACAAGGGCTTCGAGGGTTTCGAAATCTTCGAAGCCTTTGTAGCCTTTGAAGCCCTTGAAGCCTTTTTTTAAAACTTCACCACCGGCGCTTCCAACACCACATCCGGTGCATCAAAAAATTCACGCTTCACAAAACTAAACATTGGTGCGATGAGATTGTTGGGGAAGACTTGGATCTTGGTGTTGTAGTCGCGAACGTTGGTGTTGTAGAAGCGACGTGATGCTTGGATTTTGTCTTCGGCGTCTGTAAGTTCGTGCTGGAGTTGTAAAAAGTTTTGTGAGGCTTGGAGGGCTGGATAGTTTTCCGAGACAGCGAAGAGCGATTTTAGAGTATCCGTGAGCATGTTTTCTGCGGCCGCATGTTCGGGCAGTGTGCGTGCTCCCATGGCGGCTGTGCGAGCCTCGGTGACTTTCGTGAATACGTTTGCCTCGTGTCCGGCATATCCCTTCACGGTAGAGATGAGGTTGGGGATGAGGTCATAGCGGCGCTTCATTTGCACCTCGATATCCGACCACGCTTCCTCGACGCGGTTTCGAAAGGTGATGAGGCCGTTGTATGTTAGAATGAGCCATAACGCGAGCAGGACGACGAGAATAACAAGAGCCCAAAGGAGTTCCATAGAAAATTGTATTTAATTCCCTTAAATCGTACGTGAATAAGCCACAATCGTCAATTATGAATTCGTTCCCAAGACACATTTTTAAGCAGTACGATATTCGAGGCTTGATCGATACAGAAATCACTCCAGATCTTGCCGAGGGGATTGGTCGAGCTTTCGTTCGATTTTTGAAGAACGAGCTTCCATCTAGAGAGAACATGATTATCGTCGTGGGGCGTGATATGCGAGACAGTTCACCTGTCTATCAAGACCGGCTGATGAAAGGATTGACGGAAAGTGGTGCCACCGTTCTGGACATCGGTTTAGTTTCAACACCAGCATTTTATTTTGGCGTGGGACATCTGAAAGCGCATGGAGGCATCATGGTAAGCGCCTCGCACAATCCCGCGCAGTACAACGGATTTAAGCTGACACGAGCACAAGCGGTTCCGATCAGTGGAGATTCAGGAATTCTAGAGATCGCAAAAATGGTTGAAGAGAATCTGGCAGTTGCTCCAGATTTCAGTCCGGGAGTCATTCAGAGGGTTGATGGCATTCCAGCACTCTCGGTTCAGGCTGAGTTCGTGCATGCGGGAAACCATCCAGTCAAAAAAATGAACATCGTCTGTGATTCTGCGAACGGGATGGGTGCACAGTATCTGGATGAGCTATTTACCATGATCGATGCGAACGTGACGCGCATGTATTGGGGGTTCGATGGAGGATTCCCGAATCACGAGGCAGATCCGTTCAAGATGGAGAACACAGCCGCATTGAGAGAAAAAGTTGTGGAACTTGGAGCGGATCTGGGTATCGCGACCGACGGTGACGGTGACCGCATTTTTTTTGTTGATAATAAAGGTCGCCTCGTAACTCCTGCAGTTTTGCGCGGCCTAATCGCGCAAATCATTCTGCGAGGATCACCTGGGGCAACCATTTGTTATGACATCCGTCCAGGAAAAATCACACGCGACATGATTGTGGAAGCTGGTGGTAAACCATCGGTCACTCGCGTAGGTCATTCGTTTATTAAAGAACAGATGCGTTCCGTTGGTGCCGTGTTTGGCGGAGAATCATCTGGACATTTTTTTTATGCGTTTCCAACTGGAATGTATGAGGGACCAGTGACGGTTGCCACACAGCTGCTACAAGAGATCACTCGACGGAATCAATCCCTCTCTGACATTGTTGAGCCACTCGAGCGTTACGTTCATTCTGGAGAGATCAATTTCATCGTCGAAGACAAGGAAGGGATGATGAGTCGCCTGACAGAAAAATATGCCGAGGGTGAACTGGTCACTCTCGACGGAATCACGATCACCTATCCAGATTTTTGGTTCAATGTCCGCGCATCGAACACAGAACCGAAGCTGCGCTTGAATTTGGAAGCGATCAACCAAGAAACCATGGAACGTCACCGCGACGATATCGTTGCCTTTATCAATGAGAGTGCGTAAAGTTGTCGTATGCAAATCAATAAACTCATCACCGTTTTTGAAGATCAGCCGGTGCGCCGCACTTGGGATCAGAAGGAAGAAAAATGGTATTTTAGTGTTGTTGATATTGTAGCAATCTTAACCGACAGCTCTGATCCGAGGAAATATTGGAACAAGCTCGCAGAGCGGTTTCGTCATGAGGGTAGTCAGTTGGTGACAAAATGTCACCAACTGAAATTAATTGCTAAAGATGGCAAAAAATACCTTACAGATGTAGCAGATGTGGAAACAATTCTCCGGCTTGTACAATCAGTACCTTCTCCAAAAGCTGAACCCTTCAAGCTCTGGCTTGCCAAGGTTGGCTATGAACGCATGCAAGAAACGGTTGATCCTGAATTGGCTGTCAGCCGTGGACGCAAAAATTGGCAGACGATGGGAAGAAGCCAAAAGTGGATCGAGCAAAGAATGTTGGGAGTGGAAACAAGACACAAGCTAACGGATTACTGGGCGGATCATGGGATCAAAAAGGGTGATGAGTTTGCCAAGCTTACAAATATTATTCATGAAGAGTGGAGTGGTCTTTCGGTGAAGCGTCATAAAAGTCTAAAGAGCTTGAAGTCACAAAATTTGCGCGATCACATGAGTGAGGCTGAGATGGTTTTTACCGCACTCGCAGAGCTTTCTACTCGACAGATTTCTGAAAAAGAAAAAGCGGAGGGTTATGGTCAGAACGAGGTGGTGGCACGAAAAGGCGGTAGGATCTCTGGTAATGCGCGAAAAGCATTAGAAGAACAAACAGGTAAAAAAGTGGTGAACCAGGAAAACTTTTTGCCGATTAAACGAGATTCAAAGAAGCTCGGTCGGTGACACAAAGAACGTATTTTTTAAACCTATGCCAGAAATCGGACGTGGTGAATTATCTCGAGACCAACAGACAGAACGTCTTTTGCGTTTTTTTAGTACGGCTCGTGGTATTGATGCTTTTCATGGCAAGCGCGTTGAGGATGTTTTCAAGGACGAGGGACATGGGCGTGAGTTTTTAGACGGGATGACCCAGGAAGATTTTTTTTCTCTGCTCAATGGAACCAACGGTATTCTTCGTGGGAAACCAAAAACTGAATGGACGATGGACGGCGGCGAGGTGACGCTTCAAGGCTTTAGCGAATCGGACGTTCCTCCTAGAGAAGCAGATAAACGGCCTCTCTTTGAACAGACATTCAATGCAATCAAACAAATGAATCAGGAAGGACGAGCGCTCGAGGATATCGCTCTGCTTGCTGGAGCTAGCATCAATGCCATCCACGCGTATGAAGACGCCAATGGTAGGACTAGCAGACTCGTCTACACGCTTCTTGCGAGCGGTTATCAGGAACAAGACAAGACTCGTTTGAATACGTTACTTGGTGAGGATGGAAGAGAAAGCCTCGACGTAAGTCCTTCTTTTGTTTACAGATATTTGAATGATACGGTTGGCGCAGAGCTTGGTATTGCCGATGCAACGAAAAATACTCAACACGTCACGACCACTTTCTACGAAGGAAGAAGTGTCGACCTTGGATTTGATTCTGGTGTACCTGAGGAAAATAGAGAAGCCATTAGACAAATGCTGCGCGGTGACGGAGGTTTTGCGTTCCTCGCATTTTACCTATTTTTTGCATCGGCTTCTCGCGAGAAAGAATTTGTGACCGACTATCCAAAACATTCTTCTATTCGTGTCGATGTATTGTTACCGACGATGTCGCCTGAGCAGGTTACGAACATCATTGAAAGCTATTGGCGTTTGAAGAAGCGACGAGTGGAGTTGCTCATCGATTGTATTCAACATCCACAAAAGGACGAGTACCAGATTGACGATGACGGAGAGCAGACGACATTGCTTGATTATTTTAAGGCGCACATCGTGCCAGCTCAACAAAACCAGGCTGACACGTAGCGTCTATTATGACCGATGAAATTTCTACAAAGATCGCTCTGTTTAAGGGCAAGCAAATTCGAAAAATTCTTCATAACGGAGAATGGTGGTTTGTGATTACTGATGTGATTGTTGCACTTACGGAATCAACTAATCCAGGACAATATTTAAAGAATATTCGCAATCGCGATATAGAACTGGATTCCTTGTTTAATTCTGTGGATAAAGGGGTGGTTCAAATTGAACCCCCCCTTGCATTGCCTTTTTCCACGGCGGGTGGAATGCAGAATGTTCTTTGTTGGAACACAGAAGGTATGTTCCGTCTTATCCAATCAATCCCGTCACCAAAAGCCGAACCATTCAAGCGGTGGTTGGCAAAGGTTGGCTATGAGCGAGTACAGGAGATTGAAAATCCAGAGCTAGCTACCAAGAGAACTAGGATGCTCTACAAGCTCAAGGGCTACAGTGAAGACTGGATCGAAAAGCGAATGCGCGGTATTGTCATTCGTGAAGAACTGACGGATGAGTGGAAAAATCGCGGAGCGAAAGATCAGCAGGACTATGAAATCCTCACGGCTGAAATTTCCAAGGCGACGTTTGGTGTGACTCCAAGTCAGTACAAAAAGCTCAAAGGCCTCAAGCGAGAGAATCTACGGGATCACATGGACGACTTTGAACTGATTTTCAACATGCTTGGCGAACGAGCGACAACGGAGATTCATCGGACGGAGGATTCAAAAGGCGTTACGAAATTGAAAGCGGATGCCAAGGCTGGCGGAGAGATTGCTGGAGGAGCACGGAAAAATCTAGAAGCTCGGCTTGGTCGGTCAGTCGTATCGAAGAAAAACTTTTTACAAAAACAGGAAGGAAGAAAACGTTTGCGTAAATAATCTATGTCTGTCTCAACCGATCCGAAAAAAATTGAAGAGTTGCTCACGCGGGGAGTGGAGCATGTGTATCCATCGCGTGAGTTTTTGGAGGCGCGTTTGAAGGAGGGGAAACAGCTCTCGCTGTATCTTGGCATTGATCCAACAGGACCAGATCTTCACATCGGTCACTCGATTCAGTTGCGCAAGCTCCGCCAGTTTCAAGATCTCGGTCACAAGGTGATCCTCTTGATCGGCGACTTTACTGGCATGATTGGCGATCCCACGGATAAGTCTGCGGCGCGCAGACGATTGACGCGAGAGGAGGTCTTGAAGAACGCAGAGCATTACAAACAACAGGCGAGCAAGATCCTGGACTTCAATGGAAAGAATCCGGTTGAGTTGAAATACAACAGTGAGTGGCTTGCGAAGCTGTCATTTGGTGAGGTGCTTGAACTTGCCGCTCATTTTACTGTTCCTCAGATGCTCACGCGCGACATGTTTAAGCAAAGGATAAAAGATGGAAAAGACGTTTACATGAGTGAGTTCCTCTATCCTTTAATGCAAGGCTACGACTGTGTGGCGATGAATGTAGACGGCGAGGTCGGCGGAAACGATCAGACGTTCAACATGCTCGCGGGGCGTGATCTCATGAAAGCGATGCGTGGTAAAGAAAAATTTGTGATTACGGATAAACTGTTGGCGGATCCAACCGGCAAGAAGATGGGAAAGAGCGAAGGGAACATGATTACACTCGGGGACTCGAGCGACGAGATGTTTGGGAAAGTCATGAGCTGGACTGACGGGATGATCGTTGGTGGGTTTGAGTTGTTGACGGACGAGCCGATGGAAGAAGTCGTGGCGATCTCGAAGTCGCTCATTCGTGAAGAAGTGAACCCGCGTGATGTGAAAGCGCGTTTGGCTCGTGAAGTCGTAGGGTTTTATCACGGCGAGAAGGAGGCAACAGCGGCGTCGGAACGATTCGATCAGCTGTTCCAGAAGAAAGAAAAGCCTGAAGAGATTCTAGGGGTTCAGATAAAAGGCTCCATGAAGATCAGTGATCTCCTCGTTGAAGTCGGTTTTGCATCCTCGAAGTCTGACGCGCGGCGTCTCATCGACGGCGGGGGAGTGAAGGTGAACGACGCGGTTGTCGAGGATGCTGAAATGGTCGTCGTAAGTGGCGCGCTCATTCAAAAAGGAAAGAGACATTTTGTGAGAGTGACAAACTAATATGGGCACACTCCTTCTATTCATCATCGTCCTCTCACTCCTAGTCTTCGTCCACGAGTTCGGTCATTTTGTGATGGCCAAGCGGATGGGGATGAAGGTAGAGGAGTTTGGATTTGGGTTTCCGCCGAGGTTGTGGGGTGTGAAACGTGGGGAGACGACCTATTCGATCAACTGGATTCCGTTGGGAGGATTCGTGAAGATCAAGGGTGAGAGTGGCGAGCATGCGCATGAGACGGATAGCTTTGCTTCCAAGAAAGCGTGGAAGAGGTTTCTCGTCCTGGTTGCTGGAGTGGCGATGAATCTTGTGCTCGCGGCTGTGTTGTTTTCGATTGGGTACATGTCTGGTCTGCCAAGTATCGTCGATGAGACTCTGCCAAGCAGTGCTCGCGTGCGCGACGAAGCCATCACCGTCATGCAGGTGGTGGAAGGTTCACCAGCGGCGGAGGCGGGGATTGTGCAAGGCGACGAGATTGTGTCTGTGGACGGCCAAGTTTTTGAGAGCGATGCGAGTGCGCGTGAGTATTTGCTCGCGCATTCCGTTTCTGGAGTTGCGTTGGTCGTTCATGGGTCCAATGCGTCCGATAGGACCTATGATTTGACCTCCGCCTATTTGCCTTCCGTTGACACCACCGGCGTCGGCCTCGCGTTCGTCTCAACCGGCTTGGTGTCGTATCCGTTTTTTCAAGCGATCGGTCAGGGCGTGTGGACGACGGTTCAGCTCACAGGCGAAGTTGTCAAAGCGTTTTACGGTTTGATTCGTGATCTCGTTGTAACCCAGCAGGTCTCTGTTGATCTTTCAGGACCTGTCGGGATCGCCGTCATGACCGGACAAGTCGCGGCTATGGGAATCATCTATCTTCTCCAGTTCACCGCGATCCTCTCGATCAACCTCGCCATCATCAACATCTTTCCATTCCCAGCGCTCGACGGCGGACGCGTCTTGTTTCTCTTGATCGAGAAACTCCGCGGCCGTCCCGTGAACCAACGCGTCGAAATCGCCGCGCACAATCTCGGCTTCATGTTGCTCATGGTCTTGGTCGTCCTTGTGACGTACAAAGATTTAGTGACGTTTAGCGATGAGATCGTCGGGGCGATTAAGAATGTGATTTCGATTTAGGGTTGTTGGTCACAGAATCCTGTGTCATAGTATGTCTGTATGACGGTTCAAGTTATTGAAAAGCGTACGGTAAAAAGAGTCTCTCGTACTCGTAATTTGGGTGTCGAGGCTCTTTGGCATTCTGTTCGAGGTATGTGGAAAGGAAAAAAGTTAGATGCCGTGGCGTATCAACGTCGTGTTCGTGAGGAAGCTGACGCTCGTTGAAATGTTTATGGTTGTTCTTGATACGAATATCGTTATCTTGTACCTAGAAAAAGAAACGAAGATTACTGATTGGGTTGATAGATGTCTGGCGAAAAACGAACAGTTTGCGATTTCCTCCATGACCGTTGTTGAACTTTTAGGTTATCAGGAGATCTCCATTGAGGAGATTTTTCGTATCGAAAGGTGGCTTCATGGCGTGCTTGTCATCGATGTGGATATCAACATTGCAAGAGAGGCTGCTCGGTTGCGTCGTGGCAAACAGTTGACGACGACAGACGCGGTGATCGTAGCGACGGCTGCTGCTCTCAATGCTTCACTCGTCACTCGAGACGCGCGTCTTTCTAAAGTTCGTGGAATCAAGGTTATCAGACCATAAAAGTATGAGAGAACAACTGGAACAAGTAAAAAAAGACTTTCTTCGTCTTATCGAGAAGATCACTGACGAAGATGCTCTTGAAGCACTCAAGACCGAATTTTTAGGCCGCCGTGGGAAGCTAAATGCGGCGATGAAAGAGATGGCGTCGCTTGCTGTTGAAGAGCGCAAGTTGGTCGGACAGATTGCCAATGAGGTGAAGGAGGCGATCGAGGCGGCGTATGGGGAAGCGGCGGGAAGGGCTACAAAGGCTACGAAGGCTTCAACGACTCAGAGCGAATGGATCGATGTAACGCAACCGGCGATCGATTCGACTCCACGCGGTCACTTGCATCCCATCACGCAGGTACGAGAAGACCTTGAAGATCTGTTTACCTCGATGGGTTTTGCTGTCCTGGATGGACCAGAGCTTGAGAGCGATTACTACAATTTCACCGCACTCAACATTCCTCCGGCGCATCCGGCGCGTGACATGCAGGATACGTTTTATGTTGCGGGAAAGCATGATCAAGATGCGGATACTTCGTGGGTGATGCGGACGCAGACGTCCTCGGTTCAGGTACGAGCTTTGAAACAGTACGGCGTGCCGATTCGTGCGATCATTCCAGGTCGGTGTTTTCGCAACGAGTCGACCGACGCGCGACATGAACATACGTTTCATCAACTTGAAGGACTTGTCGTTGGAAAGGGCATCTCGTTTGCTGACATGAAAGGTGTGTTCCAAGCCGTCGCCGATCATCTTTACGGCAAAGGAACCAAGATTCGGCTCATGCCAAAATTTTATCCATTCGTGGAACCTGGCGTCCGTGGGGAGCTGCAGTGTTTTCTTTGCAAGGGAAAAGGATGTCGCGTTTGCAAGCAGACTGGTTGGCTCGAAGTCATGCCTGGTGGCATGGTTCATCCAAATGTCCTGCGCGAAGGCGGAGTTGACCCGAACGTCTACTCTGGATTTGCGTTCGGTTTCGGGCTCACACGTCTGGTGATGCTCAAGTACGGCATCGATGACATTCGTCTGTTTGAAAGTGGCGACCTGCGTTTCTTGAATCAGTTTTAGATACCTGTAGTGAGCTTGTCGAACTATGTTAATTTCAAAAAAATGGCTTTCGGAATTTGTGAAACTGCCAAGGGGCGTGTCTGATTTTGATTTGGCCAAGGTCGTGACACTCTCGACTGTCGAAGTAGAGAAGGTGATTGATCAGGCTGTTGTGATGGACAAGATGGTCGTGGGAGTTGTGAAGGCTGTCCTTCCGCACGGGAATGCGGATCGTCTCAAAGTTTGTCAGGTTGATGTTGGCGGTCGAGAAACACAGATCGTCTGTGGTGGAACGAATGTTCAAGAGGGAATGAAAGTTGCTGTGGCGCTTCCAGGAGCTCGCGTGCGCTGGCATGGCGAGGGGGAACTCGTCGAGCTTGCGCCGACGAAAATTCGCGGAGAGCAAAGCGAAGGGATGATTTGTGCTGGCGCGGAGATTGGGATTGAAAAGAGCGGTGAGGGCGAGCATGAGATTATGGATCTGGGCTCGATCTCGGACAAGGCTGGTACACCTCTTGCAAAAGCGCTAGGACGAGACGACGTCGTCTTTGATATCGAACACAAGTCCCTCACCAACCGCCCAGATCTCATGGGACACTACGGCATGGCGCGTGAAATCGCGGCGCTGTATCGGGTCCCACTTGAGAAGTACGCGCGAGCCTCTGTGAAGCCAGGGAAGGGAATCACTCTTTCAGTCTCTGTTGATGACGCCGCGCTCTGTCCGCGCTACATGGCGGTTGCTCTAGATCATGTTGTTGTTGCTCCGTCTCCTGCGTGGTTGTGCAACCGACTCATGTCCTGCGGTGTTCGTTCGATCAACAACGTGGTTGACGTGACGAACTTCGTCATGCTCGAACTCGGTCAGCCGATGCACGCGTTTGACGCAGACAAGATCGGTGGTACGGACGTGAAGATCGTTGTGCGCACGGCGAAGAAGGGAGAGAGACTTTCATGTCTAGACGATCAGACGTACGCACTCGATCCAGAGAGACTCCTCATCACCGACGGCAAACATCCAATCGCGATCGCGGGAGTCATGGGAGGAAAGGACTCTGCTGTCACAGACACAACAACGCGGGTTGTCTTCGAGTCTGCGAATTTTTCTCCTGTCTCTGTGCGCAAGACTTCCACGAAGCTCGGCCTGCGTTCAGAGTCGTCTGCACGTTTTGAAAAGTCGCTTGATCCAGAGTTGTGCACGCTCGCCCTTCATCGGGCGGTCGCTCTTCTTAGCGAGTTGTGTCCTGAAGCTCACGTCGCTTCCAAAGTCGTAGATGTCTATCCGTATCTTCAGAAGCCCACGATGATCTCACTGTCCGCCGATCAAGTGAGCAGCCACCTCGGAACCGAAATTTCCTCCAGCGACATTTCCGATATCCTTTCCCGCCTTGGCTTTTCTTTGAAGCCCTTGAAACTCTCTACGCCCTCGACGCCATTCTCGGTCACGATCCCCACATGGCGCGCCACCAGAGACATCTCGATCAAAGAAGACGTGATCGAAGAAGTCGCGCGCATTTGGGGTTACGATCGTATTCACTCCGCGCTCCCGTCGTTCTCGATAGCGCCACCAGTACAGGACTCCGTGCGCCTGCTCTCTCGTCGTCTGCGCCACACACTTGCCTTGGAGCTCGCCACGACCGAAGTGTATCGCTATGCGTTCGTGTCTCCAGAAACACTCACGGCACTCGGGTTCGATCCAGCGGAGCATCTCAAACTCGCCAACCCTCTTGCCAGCGACCGACCGTATCTTGTGCGTTCGCTCTTACCGAATCTTCTGGAGGCTGTTGTCGCAAACCAGCACGCATTTACATCTGTGTCACTCTTTGAAATCGATCGCGTGTTTCTCGGTGAGCTGAAGGGTGATGAAGACGGACAGAAAGGTCGGCTTCCAATACAGCCATATCATTTGGCGATCGCTTACTCTTCTCAAGGTGACGAGTCGCCGTTTGCTCACGTGCGCGGCATGGTTGAGTCAGTGCTTGTGCGCGAGGGATTCGTTGTGACGTTTGAGCCAGTCACACATCCTGGATCATGGATGCATTCGTGGAGGAGTGCGGATATTCTGGTTGCTGGAAAAAAGATTGGCGTTGTCGCGCAAGTGAACGCAGAAGCCTCGAGTGATCTTGGAATCGATCGTTGCGTTGCGGTTGCCGAGTTGAATGTTTCGGAGCTCATCTCGCGGCCTCGGGACGTGGCGGCTTTTACATCGATCCCAATGTTCCCTGATGCCAAGCGCGACGTGGCATTTGTCGTGGATGTCCATGCTCCCTATGCCGATCTAGAGTCTGCTGTACGCGCCGCCTCTCCCTTGTTGGTTCACGTGGAGCTCTTCGACGTGTTCCAAGGCAACGGCATTGAGGCAGGAAAAAAATCCATGGCCGTGCATCTGTTGTTGCGATCGGGAGAGCGAACGCTCACCAGCCACGAAGCCGATCAGGAGATCGAAAAAATCCGCCGCGTGCTCACAAAACAATTTGGTGCTACAATGAGGTCGTAAGTATAATGACTCCCAGAGAAGCAGAAAAAATGCAGGCTGACATTTTCCGTCGGATGCGCGCGGATGAAAAAGTCGACGTCATGGTTGGGATGTGGAATTTTGCGCACGAGATTAATCAATCTGGTTGGTATGGATCTGAAGCCGAAAGAGCCTGTCATAACTTGGTGAACCCATCCAAGTAAGAATGAGACCCTAGCTAATATATCTATGGCACGAAAAAAATTTTGGGAAATTTTTAGAGAGAACTCAAACGGTTCACTGACTCCACTAAGGACCATTAGTGTCAATGGAGTGACATTTAATTCCCAGGTGAGTTTTGGACCAGGGGTTGAATTTGCTGGGATGAATTTTCATCGTTATAGAAATCTCGACATAGCGGTTGAGGAAAAAGACGATGCATTGGTCATTAAAGGCTTTTACAAATAGGGCGTATGCCTGAATACAGCCATGGGAATTCTGTCGTGAATCAACAACCAACAGTGAATGTTGAGCAGGCTTCATTAGATTCTCTTTCAAGCGAGTTGGCTACATTGAAAGACGACATGAAACATCAACGAGATGAGAGTCGTAATATCATTCAAGCTGTTGTTGTTGCGGCGTTGCTCATTTTTGTCACTATTGGAGTCGAGGTTATCATTTTTCACACTCGATAGCTATGTTCACCCCACTTGAAATTCTCTACATCGTCCTGGCATTCTGTGCGCTGTGGTTGAGCGTCGTGATCTTCTGGCTCATCTGGCAGATGGCGACCATGTTGAAGCGCGTGAACGACACGGTTGGCCAGGCTCAAGAAACACTCGCAAAAATTCAGTTAGCCATCGACGGCATTCGTAGCAAGTTTGACCATACCTCAACCGCGCTTGGGGCGATCCTGCACACGGGGACAAAGGCCGTGGAGTACTTGATCGACAAGAGGATGCAGAAGAAGGCACCGAAGGAAAAAAAGAAAAAATCAGAGGAATAAATTTGAAAAAAGCTCTGCCTGCCCCCCGAAGCTTTCATGAGCGAAGGGGGGTTTTGAGTTTCGCCTGCAGGATGCTAAGCTCAACTCGCTATGTCCCGTTTCGTCCATCTTCACACCCATTCGCATTACTCCTTGCTTGAGGCTCTGCCAAAAGTGAAGGATTTGTTGAAGCACGCAAAAGAGGCGGGGCAAAAAGCGTTGGCGCTTACGGACAACGGTGCGTTGTACGGAGCGATTGAGTTCTATCAGAAAGCGCAGGACGCTGGTGTGAAGCCGATACTTGGTATTGATTTTTATGTGGCGCAAGAAAGTCGACTTCAGAAACGCGCTCATGTGGATGCCAAACCCAATCGTCTTGTGTGCCTGGCGTACAACTTGGATGGCTATAAAAATCTCTTGACGCTTTCCTCGCTGGGATTCCTCGAAGGATTTTATTACAAGCCTCGCATTGATAAAGAACTGCTGTCAGCCCACGCCACTGGATTGATCGGTTTGTCTGGTGGTCATCTAGGAGAGATTGATGAGCTTCTGCGGACAGGAAGAGTTGATGCGGCGGAGCAGGCTGTGCGTTTGTCTGTCGAGATTTTTGGTGAAGGGAATTTTTATCTTGAACTCGTTGATCGTCCAGAGATCGCACAGCAGGAGGCGATGAACACGCAACTCATCGAGCTTGGCAAGCGACTCAACGTTCCACTGGTCGCCACCAAGAATACGTTTTACCTGAAGCCGCAGGATGTGGAGGCGTGGAAGATTTTGAACTGCATCAAAGGTGGCAAGACGCTCGAACATTTTGAGCGCATCAATCAGTTTGATTACGATGCCTCGATGGTGAGCGGAGAGTACATGGAAGAACGCTTCGCGGATATTCCTGAAGCGATCGAGAATACGGCGCTCATTGCCGAGCGTTGCAACGTGACGCTCGAATTAGGTAAATGGAACTTTCCGCAGTTTGAGATTCCAGCAGGAACGACGTTTCGCTCCGTGCTCACGGATCGTGCGTTTCTTAAACTGCGCGAGAAACGCGATCGTGATCTAAACAACGAGGAAACATCGCGTCTTGAGTACGAGCTCGAGATCATTGATTCCAAAGGGTTCTGTCCGTATTTTTTGATCGTGTCTGATTTTCTTACTTGGAGCAGTGAACATGGGATCGTCACCACCACGCGTGGTTCCGCGGCCGGATCGCTCGTAGGATTTTCCATAGGCATCTCAAGCATCGATCCACTGCTCTATCAGCTCCCATTTGAACGTTTCTTGAATCCACAGCGTCCGTCCGCTCCTGATATCGACGCGGATTTTGCAGATAACCGTCGCGACGAAGTGTTCGACTACGTGCGCGAAAAATATGGCCATGACAAGGTCGCACAGATTTGTACGTTTGGGACGATGATGGCGCGCGGAAGCTGTCGCGATGTGGGGCGGGCTTTGGGATTTCCCTATCCATTGGTGGACGCAATCGCCAAACTCGTTCCAATGGGCGCCCAAGGTTTTCCAATGACACTTGAGAGGGCGCTGAATGAATCACCGGATCTCAAAAAGAAATACGACACAGACTCTCAAGTCCGTCGCATCATTGATCTGGCGCGCAAGCTGGAAGGCTGTGCCCGTCACGTTTCCATTCATGCGGCCGGCGTTGTCATCTCACCTCGAGCGCTCACGGAGTTTACGCCTCTGCAGATCGACACACGCGAAGGGAAAGTCATCACGCAGTATGAGATGAAATCGGTGGAAGCCGCTGGGCTTATCAAGATGGATTTTTTGGGCATTCGCAACTTGTCGATTTTAGGAGACGCGGTCACGCTTGTGCGAGCCATTAAGGGTGTTGAGGTGGTCGTTGATCAACTTCCCGTTGATGATGTGAAGACCTTTAAGTTGCTTGCCGCAGGTCACACCATGGGCGTTTTCCAGCTTGGCGGCGAAGGGATGACCAAGTACCTCATGGATCTGAAGCCCGAGCGCGTGGAGGACATCATGGCCATGGTGGCGCTGTATCGTCCGGGGCCGATCGAATCTATTCCTGAATACATCCGTCGCAAGCACGATCAAAATCTCGTGCAGTTTTTGGACCCGCGCATGGAGGAATTTTTGCAGAAGTCCTACGGGCTTCTTGTGTATCAGGACGACGTCATGTTGACCGCTATTCATTTAGCTGGCTACTCGTGGCTCGAGGCGGACAAGTTACGCAAAGCCATGGGCAAAAAAATTCCCGAGGAGATGGCACAGCAGAAAGTGAAACTCATCGACGGATTTGTGGAGCACGGACTTCCAAAAGCAAAAGCGAAAGAGTTATGGAAACTGATTGAACCGTTTGCGGCATATGGTTTTAATAAGGCGCA
>Ga0265296_1001242_pt1 | contig 30293 bp, 23 predicted proteins | sample MunlanPumphouse1_FD_189073 | JGI IMG/M metagenome (GOLD analysis project Ga0265296, IMG submission 189073) | Groundwater microbial communities from a municipal landfill in Southern Ontario, Canada - Pumphouse #1 | ecosystem: Environmental > Aquatic > Deep subsurface > Groundwater | place... | reverse complement strand
TTAATTGAAATTTCGCCTTTAAGGATAGGCGCGATCCAGCGATAACGCTCCTCAATTTCATTATTTGGCATAGTTTTCATATGCCTTTATCTTATCAGAAAAGTGCAATATGTCCGTGCACATTACCGTAAAACATTGACAAAACTTATGAAAAGTGCTAAAATAAAGACTAAAGAAAGATTCAGGATTTTAGCTAGTATGCTGTATTCTTTGCTAGGGAGGTGCTCTTTTAACAATTTTTTGTCTTAGTTAATCATAAACAATGAAGTTCATAAAGGATAAAAGGTGATTTGAAATGTTAAAGTATTTTGTAATTTTAGCTTTTTTAGTGTTGTTGGTTGGTTGTGGAGAAAATTTGAATCCGATAGTATCCGAAGACTCTACGCAGGTGAAAATGGAGTTGCCTAAGGAGATCATCGGTTCCGACGGCGCGCCAATGGTCTTAATTCCGGCTGGTGAGTTTCAGATGGGGAGCGATGAGAATGAGAGTGAGAAGCCGGTCCATACAGTATATTTAGATGCCTTCTATATGGATAAGTATGAGGTTACTAATGCCCAATATCAGAAATTCGTACAGGCGACAAGTCATGAAGATAAAAATCGTAAAGAGATTATAGAATCGTGGGGTGAGCGCCTTAACGGTGATGATCAACCTGTTGTATTCGTAAGTTGGGAGGATGCGAATGCCTATGCTAAATGGGCTGGTAAACGTTTGCCGACCAAAGCAGAATGGGAAAAAGCGGCTCGGGGTGGCTTGGTAGGGAAAAGATATGTGTGGGGTGACGAATGGCCTCCCCCTCCAAGAGCGGGTAACTTCAGAGATGAGTCATACCATAGAGATGAGTTATACCGTGAAAAAATAGACACGAAGTTTTTTATTTTAGGCTATGATGATGGTTATACTCTTACTGCTCCTGTGGGCAGCTTTACCCCAAATGGCTATGGTTTATATGATATGGTAGGGAATGTGGCAGAATGGTGTGCAGATTGGCGTGCTGGTGACTTACATATGTTTTCTGGAAGTTCGTTTCGGTGGGGTACTAACCACGAAGACAATACCCTGTGGGTTACCTACTACTTCTATAATTGCGCTCCTGGGATTGGTTCCTATGATGTTGGCTTCCGTTGCGCCATGGACGCAACGAAATAATTTTCTCAATCCCAGTATAATACTTCAAGAGTATATACTGGGTTTTTTATTTTCGCGCCTTTTTACTCCCACCCCCTCCATCTCCCCCTTCCTCCTTCGTCCACCCGAGGCGGACTTCGGCGGACAGGCAGGCAAGTGGGGATTGTTTGTGTATGGCATATACATACCATTTTACACCTAAGGTGGTCATAAGCTATTGGACCATTACAAAACCTTGACATTGGTCGCTTTTAATGGTAAAAAGGAGAATAAGATTTGGAGATCTGTCTCATACTTTTCTGTCCTTTTCGGAGGACAGCGCACATTTAAACCTAAAAAGGAAAGGGGTGCATAGTAAATTATTAAAGTAATTGTATTTTAGAATAGAAAAGCTATCCCCGCAGCTTGCTGCGGCTGGGTAATTTATTACTTTTTTTCAAGAAAAGGGGATGTTTGAAATGAACAATGGAAATACAAGAATTCCTTTTGATTTCACTGCAACAGAAGAAAATGCCTCAACTATTAGTGAGGTGATTAGAGACCTCAAAAATTGCCAACCAAATGAGTTTTGGGACAAAGTTAAAGACATTAACAATCTCTTTAAGGAGTTAAAGCCCCTTAAACGGGAAGACCGGGAACAGCTTTGGGCAGAGTTTCAATCTCTGATTGATTTGAGAAAAAATGCCCAGGAAAAGATAGCCGACCACTCCAAGGCTTTAAGAGACCATATATTGGTTTTAATCAGTAGAGCCGATGGTAAAGCAGGGGTTGCTGAAAACGCAAGTCAGTTTGCGGATGCCAATGATGAACTCCAAGAAGCTATGAGCATGATGAAGGATGGCTGGCACGGCGGGAACTGGATAGAAGGACTCGCTAGTGCCCTTTTTCTTTCGTTTTTTCCAGAAGCCAAACTTCTGAAAAGTGACCGGGAGCAATGTTTTGAAAAATGGCACCAAGCCAAGGAGACCCTAAAGAATCGTCGCGAACAGATTTATGAAAGAAATTTTGACAGGGTTATGAGTGCGGCTAGAAGCGCCTTCAATGTTGCCAATGTGGGAGACCCTTATGAAGCACTGGATGCCGTTAAATCCGTGAACACTGAATTGAAAGATACGGAGATGTTCAAGCCGCAACAGGAAGAAATAAGGAGCTATCTTGAAGATGTCTGGCAAAAAGCAATCTCAAGGATAGAAGCGATGAAAGACGAGAAGCGAAGAAAACAAGAAGAGTGGGAAAGAAGACAGGAGGACCATATTCAAAGGTGGTCCGAGATAATAGAGCGCAAACAAGACCAGATTTCCCGGCTTGAGGACAATATCCGTAGAAACGAAGATAAATATGGAGAAGCCACAGGTGACTTTGCCAGCGTTGTGGAGGGATGGATCAGCGAAGGCGAGCAAAAAATCCGAGAGCTCACAGCAGACATCGGAAACCTCGAAAGAAAGATAAGTGACGTTCAAAGCAAATTAAATCAATAAATCCCGCGAAAATAGAGGTCAGGTCCTGAAACTTGACCTTTTTTATATTTCTAGGACCATTTGGTGTAAATCTCTGATTTGAACTAACTCAGAAATATTTAAAGTTTCGCAAGGCATATTAAAAGATCTCAAGTTAATATACCCTTTTTATTGTTTAAACTCAATAAATAATAATCAATTTTATACCTTATCCCCAAAAAAATATGCATAAGTTCAGATACATCTTGGACTCTTTGAGAAGATTGAAAAGTAATGCATATTCATTGTAAATATACAGGGATTAAAGGTGATAAAGATGTTCTAGTATTTCTTTGTGATTTTGGCTTTTGCGGTTTTGTTGGTTGGTTGTGGAGAAAATCCATTAGACGGATCATATAAGGATTCTAGTCTGCAGGTGAAAATGGAGTTGCCTAAGGAGATCATCGGTTCCGACGGCGCGCCGATGGTCTTAATTCCGGCTGGTGAGTTTCAGATGGGGAGCGATGAGAATGAGAGTGAGAAGCCAGTCCATATAGTGTATTTGGATTCTTTTTATATGGATAAGTATGAAGTGACCAATGCGCAGTATCGGAAATTTGTACAGGCAACAGGTTATAAAGAACCTGGAGAATGGTGGGATGAGGACGTAAATGGTGATAGCCAGCCTGTTGGCTCTGTGAGTTGGGAGGATGCGAATGCCTATGCTAAATGGGCGGGTAAACGTTTGCCAACCAAAGCAGAATGGGAAAAGGCGGCTCGAGGTGGATTAGTGGGGAAAAAGTATGTCTGGGGAGATAATTGGCCCCCGCCCGAAGGTTCTGGGAATTTTGTAGATGAGACATTAAAAGGAAGTTTCTAGATGAGGATTGGGATGTTATTTCAGGCTACGACGACGGTTATGTTTATACTGCTCCTGTGGGTAGTTTTAAGCCAAACGGATATGGATTATATGACATGGCTGGGAATGTTTGGGAATGGTGTGTTGACTGTTATGACCCGTCCTATTATAGTAAGTCACCGAAGTCAAATCCAGTGATGGACGAGTCCTGGTCTTATCGCGTCGTGCGTGGCGGGGCGTACTGGTGTAGCTTATCCTGCATGGGTGTCGCCTACCGCGGTGCCGGCTGTGGCTTCTACTCTAATGTTGGTTTCTGTTGCGCCATGGACGCAACGAAATAATTTTCTTAATCCCAGTATAATACTTCAAGAGTATATACTGGGTTTTTTATTTTCGCACCTTTTAGCTCCCACCCCCTCCATCTCCCCCTCGGGCAGGGGGAGTGTGCATTAACCTCCCCTTTCAAAGGGGAGGTTAGGTGGGGTTCTGGAGCTCCCACCCCCTCTTGTCTCCCCCCTGGAAAGAGAGGGGAGCGCATTTCGCCTCCCCTTACGAAGGGGAGGGTGGGAGGGGTCTAAGTCTGTGCGGAGCCAACGCTCGGATTCAAAATTCGTGTGGATAACTAACAGTCTCGTTTTTACGAGATTGTTTTTTTGTGGTATAGTGTAAAAAGCGTAAAGTTAAAAGCGAAAAGCGCAAAATAAATTATAGAGTCAGAAGAATTACCAAAAATAAAAAGGAAAAGGAAAAGAAAAATCCTTTTAGTTTTCAATTCAACGACTAAAAGGGGAATTTTAGGTTATTATTAAATTGTTGGCTCCATAGTGGCTTTAGCCCTGTGGAACCAAGATGTAAGCCTCCCGGTAGGCGAGGCAAGCCATTATTAAAACAAAAGGTCTGCATTATGGCTCCACAGCCCGCCCGCCATCGCTTGCGCTTCAGGCGTTAGCGGGCGGGCCCCTCGCTTCGCTCGGGGACTATGGAGCCAACGATCTTAAATCACATTTGGGGAGTGCCAAAATGCAAATTAAAACCAAAAATTTTTGGAAAATATTGATTGTCCTTTTAAGTATTGGCTGGGGGGCGCTTGGTTTTGGCAGTATAGGGCGAGCGGCAGATATGGTGGATTGCAAGTGGACAAGATGGAGTAATCTTGAGTCAGGTTTCACAGGTGGTACAAAATGTGATAAAGGGCAAGGAGAAACCTGCGCTTATAATGAAAATGTTGCTAGTATGATTTCAACAGGGGTTGTACCCGCTGTCCAAGCTTATTGCCGCAAGCCGGATCCTGCTGACCCAAATGTATGCGTAGTGATGTCTTCAGATAAAGACTGTAAAAAGTGCGATGGGGTTATAGCCGATGGCAAAGGAAAGCTCGACAATGCTGATCTTAAAACATATTTCAACGACCCTGGTAACGCATTAAAGTTTCAGGTGGAGCGTCAATTGTATTTTGGTAAAGACATTGGATGCAAAAGTCCCGGGTTTTGCGCTAACACAGGACTCAAGATTGCGATTGCTAATTCCTATGGAGCTAACAGCGAAGCTCTTTACAAATGCGCGAGCGAGGCTGATGCTTGCGGGGAGGGGAAGGGGGTTTATGAAAAAGACGGAGAATATTTACCCCGGATTTGTTTAGATTCCAAGAAACCCTGCACTCCTAAAGTAGATGAGAGCGAGCTTCCCGCCTTTGTGGCGATGAAAGATGTTTATATAGGTCAAGTGGTTCTTTTTCAAAAAGGGGAAAAAGCTTATTGCGCCTCGGCAATAAATGTGATTGATCCAACTTCGTGTTTTATGGAGAAAGACGCGAATAAACCCGATCTTTATATTAGTAAATTATATCCTTCGGATCAGCAGCAGTTATTCAAAGATAATATTCAACCTTTATATGATTGTAATAAAGGAAGTTTAGCCAGCAAGGTCGCGTGGGGAATTTTTAATAATTCCATTGGGCTGGTGGTCTCTACGGTTTTTGGCATTATTGCTCTTGTCGTCTGTGGTGTTTTGCAGGCTCTTTTATTTATTATTTTCGCCTTTTTGGACTGGGTGCTCAATTTCAGCCAAATTGATTTTGGGATTGTGGATTTAGTCTGGCGGTTCTTACGCGATTTTTCCAATATGTTCTTTATCGTCGTTCTGCTTTATATCGCCTTTTGCACGGTCTTGGGCATTCAGGAGCGCAGTTTAAAAAAAATGCTGCCTGGTTTTTTAGCGGGCGTGGTTTTAATCAATTTTTCCAAGGTGCTTTGCGGCGTGGCGGTTGATTTCTCCCAACTTTTGTCAAATATTTTCTTAAATCTCAATCCGGAGAAGGTTGCTCCGATTAAGGCGCTTTTCGGAGCCGCAGGCTTTGGAGGCCTTTTTGGCGTAGACAGGCTTGCCGGCTCCACTGATTTTACAACCCTCGCCACTGTCTTGGGAGCCCAGATTTTGATGATTCTTTATATGTTGTCAGGGGTAATTGTTTATGGCGCGACCGCGCTCCTTTTGGCTGTCCGGATTGTGATTCTGCTTGTAATGACCGCCATTTCGCCTTTGATTTATCTCGCTATGGCGGTTGGACAGAAGAATATCGTCTCTAAGTTTTGGAATGAATTTTTGAAGACCGCTTTCTTCGCGCCAGTAATGATTTTTTGCATTACTTTATCGGTGATTGTTTTAAGCGCGGATTTAGACGCTCATTTTAAATCCAAAGCCGGAACCTTGGAGAGCTTATTGTCAGAAGGCGAGGCTTTAAAGCAATTGCCGGCGCAAGGCGCTTCTCCCCAAGTTTTTATGAAGCTTCTTTTCGCTGTGGCTTTTATGATGTTCGGTCTTTGGGCGGCGCGCGCAGCAAGTATTAGGGGCTCTAAGGGGATTATAGATGGCGCGGGTAAATTACAGAAAATAGGATCGGAATGGTTGACGATGGGCAAACCCGCGGCGGCGGGAGCTAAGGCTTTAGGAAAGTATGGTTGGGGCAAGGCAATGGAAAGCAGAGCAGGGAAGTATTTGAAATGGGTTAGCCCTAAGGTGTGGAAGGCAGTAACAGAGGCACGGCGCAAACGGCGGGAAAAAGAGGTTTATGGTCCACGGATTACAGAACTGCAACCGAGGCTTGCCGGCTGGCATGCTTTTTTCCAGAAAAAGGGTCCGGGTTATGAGCGGGAGAGGCTTTATGCTCGCGGCGCGGAGAGAGCGGCAGTGAAAGAAGTGGCAAACTCTCTTAATGAAAGCGATGTTCAAACAGAAGCCCTTTATACCCGTTTGGACGAGCTATTGGGAGAGATGGATAAACCGGGAAAGCGGTGGCTTGGTTCAGACCAGGCCTTAACCGCCGAAGTCCAGGGGATTTTGGAGGTAATTTTATCTCGGGGGGATATTAACGATCTTTTAAAGGGTTCGGAGTATGCAAAGAGGTATTCCGGCGGAAAGGCGGTGATGGGTGCAGATACAGCGGTCTTAAGAAGGCTGTTCGGGGATTCGGATCGCGCTGCGATGTTCACGAATGATATCGCTGAAGCAATGAAGCAAACTTACCCTCAATTTTCTTACTCTACCACGTTTGATGAGGCTAGTAATCGTTCTCTCAACACAACCGAGGAGGATGAAGATCTGGAGAAGATTGAATTAGCAGAAGGGGAAAACACAACAGGGCAGGTAACCTATTTAGAGAGGACGGCTGTGTTTCAAAAATATCTGCGTAAGAAAGCGGAAAAATTAAAAGCAGAAGGGGTGGATACTTCTTTTGAAAAACTGTCTGACTTAATGCTGGACAATTTTGGTTACTCCAAGGAAGAGATTTTAAAGAGAAAAGATGATAAAGGGAATTTTCTTATCGCCGATCAGAAGTTGCGCGAAGGGGTCGCAGCTGTGGTGGATACTTATAATACAAACCGGTGGTCTATCATTCGTTCTGAACAATTAAAGAGAGGCGCCTATCAGAAGAGGGCGCACCCCGGTCTCCTCCTCCGCGATATGAGTATTAGTGATATGTCCAAAGAAGATCAGATAAAATATGCCAATGCGCCACCTACGGCTAAATATTTAGGCATTACTCCAGGCAGTAGAGGGCAGGTTGAAGCTTTGACCGACGAAGATGTAACTAGATTGGGCACCTGGGCCCAGCCGCGCTTAATTGAATCTTTAAGATATATAGAGAATCAGAATGATCTTTTGGGTATTGCTGATGAGATGGAGAAGGAAGCCGAAAGGTTAGAAAAGAAGGGGAAGGGCGGGGCTGCCAAGATGCGAAGGGATAAGGCGCAGGATGTGAAAAGAATTTTAGAGAGACTTTTTAATCAAGTAGGCCAGACAGGCGGTAAGGAGGGATCAAAACCTGGTGCTGGTGATCGGCAGAGGGGTAGAGATAGGGATGAAGCAGGAGAAAGTTCTAAGTCAGGGATAGTGGGGGTCGGCAAGAGCGGTACTGTCTATACTCAAGAGCAGATAGCGGCGCAGGAAGCGGCGCAAAGAGAGCAAGGCGCTACCACAGCGGAGATATTAAATCAAGATGAGGATCAGTTGATTATGGGGGACAGGCAGTAAGTTGGAAATGATCTTTAATCACGAAATAGACAATAATGATAATATCTATGCGAGATTTAAACACTCTTAATTCAGAAGAGATAACGCAGCCAGAGGTTTTGCAAGAAATCGACCGGCAGGTCGGGGAAATTATTTATTTTTGCGAAGATAAGGAAGCTTTTGCATTATCTAGAGAGTTGAGAGAAGTCCTGCAAAGAAGAGAGCTTAGCGCGAAGCCGGAGATTTTAGGTCAACTAAAAAAATGGGCAATTCTAGTTAATTATGTCAGTTTGCCGGCGCAGAGGGACAGCGAGATTATTCAATTGTTTCAAGGCGAGATTAAAGAGGTTTTGCCCTTGGATGAGGAGATTGTATTGGGTCGTTTGGAAGCTTTGCTTTGGGTCAACCCGATTGGACCGCGGGAAGAGCTTTGTAAGAAATTAGTGCAAGCCTTGCGCGATAATAGACAAAAAATAGGTTCTTTAATGATCGGGGAATGGCTTGCTCTCTTTATCCACAGCTATCCTGGTCGGCCGCAGCTTTTAGAGCTTGAGGAAAGGGATTTTTTAAATAAGAATACAGAGGTTCAAAAGTTAGCGGAAGGGGATAAAATAATTTTGGCGAAGCTTTTAAAGATTTATGATGCATTACAGCCTTTGGGAGTAATGGCGGAGGTGGAAAAGGCGCGAGAACAGGGAGCGAGTGTAGAAGAAAGAAAGCAGGTGAGATTAGGTCAAGCCTTGGCTCAAACTGCGTCGGAAGGAGCTAACCGACCGCCCCAAGGTTATCAAGGTCCGCAGGATTTGAGGGATATTCGGCCTGCGAACGGAGGAGCGAGATTTCCCCAAGCGCAAAACAGGGCGCCTTTAATCGCGGAGACTCCTTCTCCTTATGCCGCCGGAGCCGCTTCAAAGCAGTCTGCCCCGTCCACAACAGAGGAGATTAAAAGACCCGCGGCATTTGCTGGAAGAGAAGAGCCATTGCCATCTCAAACATCCGTTCCAAATGCGCCTAAGGATTTACTATCGCAGAGAATGCCGGAATCTCCCACCCCCTCCGCCTCCCCCTCTGGCAGGGGGAGTGTCACTCCCTTCCCCTCCCTGTCCGCTCAAGACAGAGGGAGCGCCGTTTCTGCCCCACCCCCTCCTTCTCAAAGGGAGGATGGATCCTCCTCTCCAGCGCTGAACAAAAATTTTGTTCAGAGCGCTGTGGCGGAAAAGGGGTTGGCTAGCTCCTCAAATTCGGAAATTACGATTTCTATTTTAGAAGCCGCGGCGCAAAAAGGAGATCCCGTTGAAGAAGGGCGATTGCGGCAAATTATCCGTCAGAACTTTAACCAATTATCGCCGGAAGTAAGAAGCTATATTGTAAATAGTCCATTCTGGGCGGAGTGAAATCCAGTTAAAAGTTCAAAGTCTAAAGATAATTTTTAATTTTTATTTCTTAATTTTTAACTAATTTTTGTTGAATTAACGAATTATTGCATGCGGAAAACTAAAGATAAAGTTAATTATGATAATGTTTTCTAAAATAATTTCCACATTACAAAACAATAAAAATCAAGTAATTAAAAATTAGTTAAAAATCAAGTAATTAAAAATTGTCGTTTTCAATCTTCAGTTTAACTTTTGACTTTTGTCTTTAAATTTTGAACTAAGATGGCCAATCTTCCTCAAAATCTTAATACCCTTCTCTCTTCCCGCGAAACAGCCTCGCGCCTTGCAAAGATAGGCGACACTTTTCGTCTCTCGGAAAAAGAGAGAAGATTACAGGCGAGAATTTTAGGGAAGCTTGCAAGCGGGGAGATTAAAAAATCTGATCTGCCGCGCGTTATAAGAATTAATTTGAATCTGCCGCTTAAGGAGAGTGTTGATTTAAGTCGGGCTATAGAGAAGGTGATTAGTATTCCTCCAAAGCAAAAAAAACAAGCCTTGGATCGTGAAATTCCCGCCTCTCGAGATGGCTTACCAGAATCCAAGACCATCGCCGAAAGACCAAACCTGTTAAAATTGGGCCCGGGGGCGATCAGGGATTTTGTGGATCGCGCTTTGAGCGATTTAAATTTGAAATTGTCTCCTCTGCGGAAATCGCGTTTTGAAGGCAGTATCCTCATTTATATTAAGGATATTCGGGACGCGCTAGAGACCGAAGACGCTCTATCCCGGCCCGAGGAGCGGGGAGGGGTAGGACTCGGACAGGCGGAAGCGGCTCAAATTACCCAACTTTTGAAAGAAGAGTTTCCAGAAGATGGACAAGCGGATTTTCTGCATAAGTATCAGAATGTTCAGAAGAATAACTTGCAGCAGGATATTGATTTTAGAGTCCGGATGGAAGAGATTAAGCCTTCTATTTTAGAGGAGAGAGAAGCTCCGCCCCCTGCCGCCAAAAATTTGGCGTGGGGGGAGTCACCTATATTCCCCGTTGTTCATCCCGATGCGCCGGGTTTTCCGAGGGATAAAATTTTTACCCCGTTAGATAGCAAGCATCTAATAGGGTCCGCTCCTTTGCAAGACAAAAAGGAGATTCCCAGAGTAGAAGGTCCCGCGCCGATTTTTGGACAGTCTTCACGCGAGGTGAGCGCCGCGCCCGCCACGCAAGATGAGCTTGCGAGGCGTTGCGGGCAGGCCGCTCCCACCCCCTCTTTTCTCCCCTCTCCGGGCAGGGGGAGTGCCACTCCCGCTCCCATATCTTCTCTCCCGGAAGGGAAGAAGACGGTCGTTACTGATGTTTTGCGGAAATTAGAATCTCATTCAACTGTGGGAGAAAAGCAAAATGCCGGGCTTGCCATTGAGGCAATCAAGAATGTCACCGACCTTAAAAATTTGGGTTTAGAGAATTTTAAAATTCGTCAACCCAGCGAAGCGGCAAGTCATCTCGTCGCGCAGGTGAATAGTTTGGTGGGTAAGAGTGAGATTGCCCGATTCCAGAGTATAGAGGCTTGGCGCGCTTCAGGGCCTTATAAATTATATATTATGATCGGCGGCGAAAGCATTGCTCAAGGCAAGACAATCACGGAGATTGCCAAAAGGAGGATGATGCAAGGAGAGCCTTATTTGACTGAAGAGGAATTCAACGCTATTGCCGACGCGAGCAGAAAATTTCAATATTAAATTGTGATTTTTCATTTTTCATTTTTAATTTGTTTTTATGCAAGCCACTGTTCCCCAATTTATTGATATAGAAGACAAGGTGGTGGGGCCCCTCACTATTAAGCAGTTTCTTTATTTTCTCGCCGCCGCCGCCGTGGAATTGATTTATTGGTTTTTCTTTGATTTTTCCCTCTTTATCGTCGTAACCATTCCGACTCTCGCAGTCACCTCTGCTTTCGCGTTTATCAAAATCAATGATCGGCCATTTATTTATTTTGTTTTAGCTGTTTTAGGTTTCTATTTAAAGCCTCCGGTCCGGATTTGGCGCCGTGAAACAAGCAAATTAACTGCTAAGAATACGATCAAGGTTTCGTTTGCCGAAGGCAAAGAGAAAAGAGAGGTAGTCAAGGCCCATATGAAACGCGGCAGTTTGTCTCATATTGAGAAGGCGCTAGAGACATCGTAAATTATCTAAAAACTCAAATGTCAAAAGTTAAAAGTGCGTACAAAATAACCCCTTTTTACTTTTATCTGGCAGATTTAACTTTTAACTTTTGCGATTTGACTTAATTTCTATGTTTTCAAAAAACAAAGATCAAAAAGGGAACCTTGCTAGTGGGGATAAAGAGCCGCAAAATAAGAAAGAGAACCTCCATTCTCCCGAATTGGCGAAGGCAAAGCCCAAGAAATCCACCCAGCAGTTTTTAGATATTATGGGTGTCAGAGACAATACCGTGGTTTTGCGGGATGGCACCTTGCGCGCGATCTTGATGGTTTCCAGTTTGAATTTTTCCTTAAAGAGCGTAGAAGAGCAAAATTCTGTTATTTATGGTTATCAGAATTTTCTCAACTCTTTGGATTTCCCGGTGCAGTTTGTGATTCAGTCCAGGGAACTCAATATTGAAAGTTATCTAAAAAGTTTGGAAGAATTAGAGAAAAAACAGACTAATGAACTTTTGCGTATTCAGACCATTGAATATCGGGAATATGTGAGCAATTTAGTAGAGTGGGGAAAGATTATGCGGAAACGTTTTTATGTTGTGATTCCTTACGCCTTTACAGAGGCAAGAGAATTGGGGGTGATGGCAAGAATAAGAAATTTATTGCGTCCCGCGGAGGTGATCAGCCAGAACGAGAAGCAATTTCAAAAATATAATAGTTTATTGGATCAACGCGTGGCGCGGGCGGAGGGGCTTCTGAATGCCATGGGATTGAAAAGCGTGCGTCTGAACACCCAAGAATTAATTGAGCTATTTTATAATATTTATAATCCCGCGACCTCCAAAAATCAGCCGATGACCGATATTAAGCAGTTGAATGTGGTGTAAAAATAAACTCAAATCTCAAATGTCAAATCTCAAAACTAAAACTCAAAACCCTAAAACTGACGTAAAGATTAGATGCTATTACTTTTCCATTAAGATTGTTAAATTTATGGGGATTTTGCCTAATCAAAAAGTTTACCCCGTTAGAGAAAGCCACCGATTTTAATTGGTGGTCATTACCGCTTAAAGCTGATGGTGGTTTAATGCCACCGTCAGAGCAGACCGTTAGAGAACGAGGTTCTCTAACGGGGTTTACTGGATTATTGGCGACCAATTATTAAGATCAGCCACCTCCATTGGCTCTAATATTGTGGAAGCAAAATCGTCTTCTTCTAGAAGGGATTTCATTAAATTCTACGAGATAGCCCTAAAATCGGCTAACGAGACCCGATATTGGTTAGGACTGCTAAGGGACGCAACCAGCCTAGATAAAGATCAAATTAAACAATTATTGAATGAAGCCGAGGAAATATCCAAAATGCTTGGTGCAAGCATTTTAACTTTGAAGAAGAAAAAGTTTTAAGGCTTTAAGCTGCGGTTTTGCGTTTTGAGATTTGCGTTTTGAGATAATTATTATGTTCAACAATAAAAATAAAGGCAACCAAAATACTCCTCCCGCCAAAAAAGAGGATTCCATCCTGGAGATTCTCGGTCCTGGCGCGCCTTCGCGTTTAGGTTTAAGCCAGGAGGAGAAGATTAATATTCTGGAGGCGCAAAAGGCGTACTTGGAAGGGGTAGCGACCTTGCGGGATCTCTTAGCCCCTTCGGCAATGCGCGTTACTTCGCGCTATGTCCAGATTGGCGAGTATTTTTCCCGCACCCTCTTTGTTTATACTTATCCGCGTTATTTGCATACGGATTGGTTTACGCCGGTGATCAATATGGACGCCATTTTTGATGTCGGGATGTTTATTTATCCGCAAAGCTCAAACACGGTTTTGAAGAATCTCACCAAAACTCTAGCTAAGATATCTTCCAGTATCGCGGTGGAGCAGGAGCAGGGAAAGGTGCGCAATCCGGTTTTAGAAAGCGCATATAAGAATGTGGAAGCCTTGCGCGATTCCTTGCAGCAGGGGACCGAGAGGTTGTTTAAGTTTGCTCTCTATATTACGATCTACGGCAGTTCCTTAAAACAATTAAACAAAAATACGAAGAGAGTGGAAAACCTCCTCGGTTCGCGCTTGATTTATACCAAGCAGGCGGTTTTCCAAGCCGAACAGGGTTTTATTTCCACCCTTCCCTTGGGCAATGATGAGATTTTTATCACCAATAATCTCAATACCTCCCCTCTGTCCACGAGTTTTCCCTTCGTGTCCTATGAACTTTCTTCTAATGAGGGAATTCTCTACGGCATCAATCGCCACAATAATAGTTTAGTCCTTTTTGATCGTTTTTCCTTGGAAAACGCGAATGCAGTCGTTTTTGGAAAATCCGGAGCGGGGAAAAGCTACGCGATTAAATTAGAGATTTTGCGCAGTCTAATGCTGGGGGCGGATGTTTTAGTGATTGATCCTGAAAATGAATATAAATATTTGGCGAACGCGGTGGGAGGAAGCTTTTTGGAAATTTCTTTAGCCTCTCCTTATCGCATTAACCCCTTTGATTTAACTATTGTCTCTCACGAAACTAATCCCACTGATATTTTACGGGAGGCGATTATCAATCTTAAGGGGTTGGCAAAATTAATCTTAGGCGGCGTCACCCCTGAAGCCGACGCCTTGCTGGATGAAGTATTGATTCAAACCTACGCTTCCAAAGGCATTACGCCTGACACTTCTTGGGAGGGCAAAGAAATGCCGACGATGACGGACTTTGAGCGTATTTTGCAGAGTACCGAAGGAGCGCAGAGCATTGCCCAGGTTTTTTCTAAATTTACCGAGGGGACTTTCGCGGGCATATTTAACGAGCCGACTAATATCAGTCTGGACAAGCAGTTCGTCGTTTTCAGTATCCGCGATTTGGAAGACGAACTGCGGCCGATTGGGATGTATATTGTTTTGAATTATATCTGGAATATTGTGCGGGCAGAACTCAAGAAAAGGATTCTGATGGTGGATGAGGCGTGGTGGCTGATGGAACATGAAGATTCCGCGATGTTCCTTTTTTCTATTGCCAAGAGAGCGCGCAAATATTATCTCGGTTTGACCACGATTAGCCAGGACGTTAATGACTTCTTATCCACGCGGCATGGTCAGGCGATTGTTACTAATTCCTCAATCCAGCTCCTCCTGCGTCAATCCCCAGCCGCGATTGATTTGGTCGCCTCGGTGTTTCACTTGACCCAAGAGGAGAAATATTTGCTTTTAGCTTCGGATGTGGGCGAGGGCATCTTTTTCGCCGGCAATAAGCATGTGGCGATTAAAATCGTCGCTTCTTATTCCGAGGACCAGATTATCACATCCGACCCGAAGCAGTTGATTGAGATTGCCCGGGCAAAGGAAGATTTCGCTCGAGCGCAAGGGCAAAATGGCGTGGAAATGTCAGCAAACGAAGGTATGGAGGTAAATGAAGATGAGACAAAAAGCGCAGAATGATGAGGAATTTTAAATTTTCAGACAAAGAAAAAAGTTTTAAAATTAAAGAATTTAAAATTTGGATTTTCAAATTGATTTTCAGCCCTAGGTCGTTCAGACTCTGATGAGTCTTCAGACTCGAAGAGCTGATCCGCCTTGGGCGGAAAAATTTAGAATTTAAAATTGAAAATTTTTTAAGTATGCTTTTAAAAAATAAAAAATTCACTATTTTTATTATGACTCTCTGTTTTATCCTGATGACGGCAGGGGGTTTCGGTTGCAAAAATAAAACAGGGGAGGGGAGCGCGTCTCCTTCCATCACTCCTTCTGGAATAGCGCCAGAGACAGCTCCGTCTTCCGCGCCGTCTTTGCCCGTAGCGCCGCAAGCCATGGATGTTGTTGATGAAGAGATAAATGCTGAATTAGAATTGAGAACCTTAGCCCGCGATTTTACGGAGGTGTGGGGCACTTTTTCCAGCGCGGATAGTTGTCAAAACATCAAAGCTCTTTTAGATTATATGTCGGGCCGTTTCCGAGCCGAGTCTGAAGGCATCATTGAAGAGCAATGCGCTGAACAATATAGCGGTTTGCCATTTGAATGGAAAACCAGGGTGCTGGAAACCGTTGTTTTGAGCCAAGAGAAGAAACAAGCAAAAATTTTGGCAGTGACCGAACGCACGATCCAAAGAGGGGAAGCAAGCGAGAGCCATTATGCCAATCTTCTTTTGAATTTGGTCGTGGAAACGAACCTCGCTGGTCAAGATGAATGGAGGGTGGATCGCGCTTCTTGGGCGGATTAAAATTATAAGGCCTTTTGCGAGATAATTTTTTGTTATGAAGTTGAACAATTGCGGTGAAACCTCGCACCGTCCCACACCTTTTTTAAAAGGTGTGGGGGGCTGGTGCGTGGGTAGAAAAGGTTATTTTGCAAAAGGCCTAAAAAAACATTATGGCAGAGCGTGATAATTTTCAAGGACAAAATATTGATTTTAGCGGTAAGAATGTGGATATAGATGTGCGAAAGTCCGCGTCGTCCCAGGGAGTAGGGCGCGGGACTCGCGGAACCCCGATTGAGCGCAAAGAGATTCGCGTTACCGAGGAAGGAGGCCAAGGGGTTGCTGGCGTTTTGGATGAGGAGTATAAGAAGCAATGGGACACAGCGCGGCGCGGGCTTAAAAAGGTAGCAATAGGAGCCGCGGTGGCTGGAATAGCGGCAAGGGCAAAAAAGAAAAGCTATCTTGACCGCCAAGCGGCGCGGGAAGAGGAAGCGAGAAGGCAGGAGGAAGAATATAAAAAGAGAGAAGCTTTATCCCGTCAGGGTGGGGGTAAGGAGAAAGAGGAGAAGCCGGCGGCAGACCAAGAGGAAGAGGAAGGAGAAGAAGCCCCGGAGTCCGCAGAAGTTCCGGAGGAAGAAGGGGAGGGAGAGGGCGAGGGAGCGGAAGAAGGAGAGGAAGAAGGAGAAGAGGAAGGAGAAGAGGAAGCCCCGGAGTCCGAAGAAGTTCCGGAGGAAGAAGGGGAGGGAGCGGGCGAGGATATAATGGACAGGATAAAGAAGGAGGCAGAAGAGAGGGGCAAGAAAGAGATAAAAAAAAGAAGAAAAGAATCAAAATTTCAGAAACGTTTGCAGGAGTTGCGGCAACCGGAGAAAATAGCGCCCAAAAAACCCGCGAAAATCAAAGTTCCTGCCAAACTTCGGTCGCGAGCTGCCGTGCCAAAAGCGGGTCCGGCCGCGGGAAAGGCCGCGGGAGGCGCCGCGAGGGCGGCAGGTTCTGCTCTTGCAAGGGCGGGCGCCGCGATAGTGGCAGGAGGCGGGTTAGTGGCTCTTATCATTTTAATTATTATATTAGTCATTGTCTTAGTAGTGGTAATTGTTTTTTATGTCAAAGCGCAAAGGAGCTGTGACAGCACTGCTTCGGGTCAGGCTTTCTGTTCTGTTTTTAAATCGCCGGCTGGTATGGGCTATGGCAATCTAGGCGGTCCTTCTGCTTACGGACCTTCTGGCGAGACGGGAGAGCCCAATGGCTGGGAAGTGAATAATTTGGTCGCAGGGCAGAGGGATAGGCAGTTAAACGAAGCGGATTGGCGGCTCATTGCTTTTATTAATTGTATTCATAGCGGTTTTCCTGCTGACACTAATGCCTGGCAGGTTACCTCTCTTTCTGACGACGCGGGTTTTGCCGCCTGTCAGGGAAATAGCTGGACCGACCCTGCCTGCGCTCATGGTCAATGGTCTTGCCATTACGGCGGACATAAGTGCACCAAGTCAGTGGCTTTTGATGTTCAACCTGTTGATAGCACGAAAAGGAGCGATATTGATGATCCAATCTATGCCGGTTTAAGGGCAGAAGCAAGATTGTGTGATACACAGATGAATTTTGGCGCGGGTTTTCTGAACGAGACCACAAGTAATAATCATATTCATTTGAGCGTCAAGGACACGGAGTGTGAGTGCGCGGAGAATTTGACTCCACCTTAATTTACAATATTCTATTTTTGTGTCATTGCTTCGTCGTCCCCCACTTTTTGAAGAAAGTGGGGGACTCCTCGCAATGACAAAATGAACACAGATTCTTATGAAAAAATATTTTTTCCTTATTTTCCTGGTGATTTTCCTTGGCGGTTTGGCTGCGCCTAGTGTCAGCCGCGCAGATCAAACAAGTTGCGAAAACACGCAAGGGACTTGGCTAAAATTTCCCCTCCCAGTTATAATTGATAGAACTTTGACAGGGTTAGGATCATTGAAAGACTACACACAGAACGGCCGCTGTATTCAAAATCCCGTGGTTTTAATTTTCATTCTTTATGATTTGGGTTTAGTCTTAATGGCAATCGCGGGAGTGGTGATGATAATGATCGGCGGTTATCAATATTTGACTTCTTTGGGCGGGGATCAGGCGAAACAAGCGAAGACCCGTATCTTTTACGCTATCGGCGGCTTGGCTTTGGGTTTAATGTCTTTTATCCTGTTGAGGTTTGTGAATCCGGATTTAATCAATTTGAAGTGGGACAACGAAAAGCTGTCCGAGAGTTTGAGGCAGGCAGTGACTAAGATTGAGCAGGATAGTTTAGCCGGCGCCGCCCTCTGTCCTTCGGACTCGGTGACAGAATGCAGACCTGTCTTGGGAAAGCGAGTAGGAGATGTTTGCAAAAAGGGCGATCAATTTGGTTATTGCACATTACAGTCCAATGTTGGCACTACCTCCATCTGCGCTTGTGATGCCGACAAAACCGGTTGCGCTGACAAATGCAATGGCAATCCGAAAACTATTTGTTTAAATAAAGCCTGCTACACCGCCACCAATACGCAGGGAACTTGTTTGAAAGAAAAAGACGTGGTGACATGTCTAGATATCAAGGGTCTTTGCGAAGACGACAAATGCGGCTCCACCCATACTAGTGTGTCAGGGCTGAACTGCCAGGGAATGTATGATTGCACTACAAGCGACAACAAAAAAGGTCTTTGTTTGGGAGGAAAAAATTTATGTTCTAATTTTACCGAGATTTGTTCCCTTACCTGCAGTGGAGATCTTAACAAGGGGACAGAGGAGTTAAGGGAAAAATGCCACAACCAACCTATTAAATTAAATAACAGTAGTCAGCCGACAGCAGTTTGCTTCAATGGTAATTCGCATCAATTAATATCCCCCTCCGAACCCGAACGGCAGTGTACGAATGAAGATGTTAAAATGAAAAGAGCTTGTAAACAATCAGTAGGCAGCCAATATGGGCTTTGTCAGAAAGACGGTAATAACTATACTTGCAAAACAGTTCCATTACAAACACAATAATTATATTTTTGCGTTTTGAATTGCAGTTGGCTCCGTAGTTCCCGAAGGGGCTGTGGAGCCATAATGCAGGTCGTGGCTCATGCAAACACAATTGCGCTAATTTAAAAGCTTGATTTTAGGGGAATCCAGGCTGTGGTATTCACCGTGCCTTTCACTTCTAAAAATTATTCTAATTGTTCTAATTAACCTAATTGACCTAAATAAACCCCAATGTCCAAATCCCAATTATTTCACGAAGTGATCTTCAGGAAAATTAATTTTTTTGGGTATTGGTTATTAGGTATTGGGATTTGTTTAGAATAATTAGAACAATTAGATTAATTAGAATAATTTTAAATAGAACTCTAAAGGGTAAATTCCCATTTTAAAATTTTACACTATCATTTTACATTTTGATTTTTACATTTTGATTTACCCAATATGTCCCGCAAAGTTTTTCTCATCATTATTGGCGTTTTAATTCTGGTGATTTTAGGATCGCTGGTTTATCTTTTATTTTTTTCCAGTCCGCCGCAAAAGTTACCTCCCGCCCCTTCCGTATCCGCTCCTGTTGCGCCGCCGCAAGTGACGGCGCCCAGCCAAGCGAATGGTCAAACTATTGTGCCCGAGGTTTCTAAGGTGACCCAGATTGTGGAGAATCGCGTTTTAAGTTTCGCCTTAAAAGGCAATGAAATTGTTTATTATGATGTTGATCAAGGTAAATTTTTTCGCATCTTGTCAGATGGCAAAGAAGCCGTTCCTTACAGCGACAGCGTCTTTAGTAATGTCAGCGAGGTCATTTGGTCTCCGGACAAGACGCAGGCGATTTTAGGTTTTGGGAATGGCGATCATTATCATTTTAATGTGGGGACGGGTCAATCCACTAAACTAATGCCTGCCGCGAGCCGCATTTCTTGGTTTGCCGACGGCGCGAAGATTGTATACGAGTGGCAGGAGAACGAAGGGGAAAGGCAGCTCATTATCGCGGATGCGGATGGCAATAATTGGGAAAAAATTAAGGATTTAGGTTATGCCAAGGTGCTTGCCGGAAGTTCGCCGCAGTTAAACGGACCCGTGGCGATATTGCAGAATTACGCTTACGGGACGGAACGCAGCGTCTATCTGGTTTATAAGGATGGGGCGGCGGGCGTCCCGATCCGTCTAGAGGGCTATGGCGAAAAAGCAAAATGGAGCCGAGACGGCGGTCGTTTGCTTTACGAGGCGGTATCGGCGGAAAATTATGAACAATATCTCTGGGTCGTTGACTTGACTGGGACGAACAATTATAATTTAGGGATCAAGAGCTTTATTGAGAAATGCGTCTGGAATAAAACAAGTGAGAAGCTTTATTGCGCCGTGCCTTCAGAGCCCCTTGGCGCGCAAGCGAGCGTGGACGATGAAAGCGTTGATAATTTTTGGGAAATCAATACTAAAACGGGGGAAAAGCGGAAACTCTATGATGAATCCGAATCGGACGCGAGATTTGACGCCACTAACCTCTGGCTTTCGTCCAACGAAGACAAGCTTTATTTTACCGACGCGGGAAACGGCGTGTATGTCCTAAGGCTAGACTGATTCATTGTTCTATCCTTGAATTACGAAATTCACTCCCCCTGCCCTGCCTGTCCGCCTTGGGCGGAAGGGGGAGATGGAGGGGGTGGGAGTTTAAATAATTTTAAGATCCCTTCCCACCATCCCGCAGGTCAAGGGGGAGGAACATTTTATGATTTTATGGAAGTTTCATAATTCACAGTTCTATTATTTAATTGCTCAATTGTTGGTTGGGTTGTGTATAGTAATAAAGCAATTAAACAATCAAACAATTATTTTATGGTGAATCGTTTTGATAAAATTATTCTTCTAGTTGTCACCCTAACCGCCGTTGGTGGCGGGGTCCTTTTCTGGCGGGGGATGAAGAACCGGCAGATTTCTTTTAGCGCGTTGGGAACGCAACTGGAGGGGAATTTAGCTGAAGTCGTGAGTCAAAACGCGGACAATGTGGACCAAGGCAAACTTTTCGTCTATGATGAAGAGGGAATACACGCGTCGCAGACCCCGGAAAATAGCTATTTAGCCCGCGCCAAAAGTGAGAATACTGCCGGCGAAACAATAGAAGAAGGGACGGAAACCACCCCTTCCGCGCCAAGCGCTGCCAATCCGCCCCAAATGGTGGCGGGAAGCGCGGGATATAATAATTTAGCCGGCGAGGGGAATCCTTCGTGGGGGCCGGAGGGCGCCAAAGTAACCATCGTGGAATTTTCTGATTTTTTATGCCCTTATTGCGCCGAGTTTGCCAAGACCACCTTAGCCCAATTAAAAAATAAGTACGGCGCGCGGGTGAAATTTGTTTTTCGCGATTTACCGATTGAAAATATCCATCCTCTTTCCCCTCGGGCGCACGAGATGGGGGAATGCGCGTGGGAGCAGGGCAAGTTTTGGGAGCTCCACGATTTAATTTTCGCGAACAGCGCCCGTATTACCGAAAGCTTCCTTGCTTCTTTAGCGGAAAAAGCGGGTTTGGAAATGACAAAATTCAATACCTGCCTGAATCAGGGTGAAGCGAAGCTGAAAATAGTAGAAGATTTAGATGCCGGTATTTCCGCCGGCGTTTCCGCCACGCCGACATTATTTGTGAATAATCGGAAAGTGGAGGGAGCAGTGTCGTTTGAAGAGTTGAGTGGGATTATTGAGGAAGAGCTGAATAAATAAATTATTCTAGTTGTTCCTGATTTGGAGGTCAAGCCGAAGGTCCTGGAAGGGCGAAAGCTTGACACAAGGAGGTCGCGCGAAAGCGCGACACGAGTAATTAGGATAATTAAGTTAATTAGAATAATTTTAGAATGTCCAAAGTTAAAATTCTCTATGTTTGTTCTAAGTGCGGAGCCGATTTTTTGACTTGGCAGGGAAGATGCACGACTTGCGGGGAGTGGAACAGTTTAGTGGCGGAGGTAAGAGGGGAAGCGCGGAACGCGAAAAGCGCCGCTCTGCCGGCCGCCACAGAAGTTTTAGGCGATATCCAAAACAAAGATTTTACGCGGCTTACTACTTATTTTTCCGAGTTTGACCGGGTTTTAGGCGGAGGGATCGTTCCAGGATCCCTTATTTTGTTAGGCGGAGAGCCCGGGATTGGCAAATCCACTTTAATTTTGCAAGCCGCAAGCAGGGTTAGCGAGTTGGAGAAGGTTCTCTATGTCTCCGGCGAAGAATCAGGCGCTCAAGTGAAATTGCGCGCCGACCGCTTAGGTTTTTCCGCGGGTGAACTTATCTTTCTAGGAGAGCGGAATATTGACGCGGTTTGCGCCACCATAGAAAGTTTGAAGCCGTCTTTGGCGGTGATTGATTCCATTCAAACAATGTCCTCTGAAGATATCCCGGGCGAAGCCGGTGGCATCACTCAAGTGCGCCTCGCGACGCAAAAGCTCGCTCAAGTGGCGAAAACAAACAATATCCCGATTTTTTTGATTGGTCATGTGACCAAAGAAGGCAATGTCGCGGGACCTAAAACCTTGGAGCATTTAGTGGATGTGGTTTTGTATTTAGAAGGGGAGCGTTACCACACTTTTCGCATTTTGCGCGGCGTGAAAAACAGGTTTGGCGCGACGGACGAAACCGGCGTTTTTGAGATGACGGGGCAAGGTTTGGCAGAGGTTAAAAATCCTTCCCAAATTTTTTTAGAGGAACGGCGGGAGGGTTTGCCCGGCTCTTGCGTTACCGCCACTATTGAGGGAGTGCGCGTTTTTTTAGTGGAGGTGCAGGCGCTATGCGCCACGACTATTTTTGGTTATCCGAAAAGAGCGGCTTCCGGCATTAATTCTCGGCGTTTGGAACTTATTATCGCGGTTTTAAGTAAGAGAGCTAAATTGCGGCTCGCTAATCAGGACATTTATGCTAATATCGCCGGCGGATTTCGCGTGGCTGAACCCGCCATTGATTTAGCGATTGCCTTGGCGATTTTTTCCTCCCTCACGGATAAACCCTTGCCTCCGGACTTAATCGCTCTGGGTGAAGTGGGCTTATCGGGCGAGGTGCGTCGGGCAAATAATATAGAAAAGAGAATTAAAGAAGCGGCGATTTTAGGGTTTAAGAAAATAATTTTACCCTCTTTTTCTACTCTCCAAAACACAGGAGGAATGGAAATTATTAAAGTCAACACCATTCAGGAAGCGATTGAGAAAGTAAAATAAATGGGAATTTAGGCTTTAGCCTTTCAAAACCACGGCATCTGACTCATCTTTGTTTTTAAAACCATAAATGGTGAATTCTCAAAATAAAAAAGCGGGCACTCAAAAGCCCGTATTTTGTATTTTTATTTTTAGGAAAAAATAGCCATACCTGCTCCAATTTAGGTATGGCGTTGTCTTTGTTGTTATTCCCCCGCAACAAAATAAATATTGTAAACTCCAGCGGGAATTATAAACCAAGCCTGTTTGCCTCATAGCAAACATTAAAAATTCTATCCTTAGTCGTAGAATCCACAATTTCAGTGTAAGGCACTTCAGTCATCGTCCTGCCACCATATTTATCTATTCCGCTTTCAATTATTACATTACGGGTCAAAAAAACCAAACTTCTAGCCTGTTCCGGCGTTATTTGAGGAATCTTGCTGTTCAAGGAAATGATTCCATTCAGATCTTTGGCGATCTTAAAAGATCCATCATTTATAACAGGGAACCATCCATTGTATTTTTTTATTCCTTCAGGCAAATCTAGATTAATGTCTATTTGTGATTGCCTTAATTTCATCCTCTGGTTCCTGTCTTCTTTTGCCCTTGTATGTGCAACGACATGGGCACCATTTCCTAAATTCAGAGTTTCATTAGCGAATGCATGCCCAGTGCATTCATCTATCCTTTGTGCATAGTTTTTTGACATTGTTCCGCTCCCTCTCTTACACTTTTTTACGCCATTGCCGCAATTTATAGTATCTTCCAAAAAAGATAAGATAGGAGCCGAGCTAGGGGGGGTGGTGATCACGGATTAATAGAACTTTCATTTCGCGCCTCCAGTTGCATTTGTCTTAGCGAGAGAGAATCGCCAATAAAGATCCATTACTTTCACTATAACTCAACCATTTCAAATGTCAAGATTTGACAAATTTTAAGGATATGTAATATAATAGAATTAAGGCAAAGGGAAATAATCTTTGGTTGTATCGTCCGCCAGCCGCCGCCGCCCAAGGTTTTCCCCTCGCCCCTTCCCCCCCCCTTAGAAGACGACATAAAAAGTTGAATGAAAGATTTTCCATATTGGTTTTCTAAGGGGTTTTTTTATACTAAGCTAATCTCGCTTAGTTTTTTTGTTATTTTTTCTTGGAGCAGGGGATATTTATTTAAATTTGGGTTCTTTTCTAGAAGCTCTTTAGCCTCCTGCCTTGCGGTTTGGATTAAATCTAAGTCCCAAAGAGAGCCGATTTTTAAATCTAAATAACCCGCTTGGCGCGTCCCGTAAATTTCGCCTGGACCGCGAAATTGCAAATCATATTCTGCCAGCTCAAAACCATCGCGGCTTAAGACCAGCGCCTTCAATCTTTTTAAAGTCCTTGGCTCGTTTGATTCCGTGAAGACAAAAGTGTAGGCTTGTTTCTCGCCGCGACCCACCCGCCCGCGGAACTGGTGTAGAGAAGCAAGGCCAAATCGTTCCGCCCCTTCAATCATCATAATCGTGGCGTTTCGCACATCAATCCCTACTTCCACCACCGCGGTGGCGACTAAAATTTTGGTGTGACCCGCTTTGAAATCCGCCATCACCTCATCTTTTTCTCCTGTTTTCAGTTTGCCGTGGAGCAGGCCGATTTTAAATTCCGGGAAAATTTCTTTTCGCAGTTTTTCGTGCTCTTTAGTCGCGGATTTCACGCCGAGTTTATCAGATTCAGAAATGAGGGGGCAGACCACAAAGGCCTGTTCATGAGCCTGGATTTTTTCGCGGATAAATTCATAAGCGAGATTTCTTTTTTCGGGAGGGACGATTTTGGTGATTACTTTTTTGCGTCCCGGGGGCATTTCCCGAATAAGCGAGATATCCAAGTCGCCATAGAGGGTGAGGGCAAGCGAGCGGGGGATCGGCGTGGCGGTCATAGAAAGAAAATGGGGAGTAAGAGAGGTCGTTTTATGTTGAAGCTCCCCGCGTTGCTTTACGCCAAAGCGGTGCTGTTCATCCACAACTACTAATCCCAAATTTTTCAATTGCACCTTTTTTTGAATCAAAGCGTGGGTGCCGATTAAGATTTGGGCTTTTGGTTTTATTTTTTTCGCGCGGGTGAGAAGACCAATTTTCACTTTAAATTTTTGGAGCAAATGAGAGATTTCTTGAAAATGCTGCTCGGCTAAAATTTCCGTGGGCGCCATCAGAACCGCGTTCCATCCGGCACGCGCGGTTTGCAAGAGCGCCATTGCCGCGACCACGGTCTTGCCGCTCCCCACATCGCCGTTTAAGAGACGGTTCATAGGCTGCGTTTTTTCCAGATCTTTCAAAATTTCATAAGCGCATTTGCGTTGGTCGCAAGTTAAAAGAAAAGGCAGAGAGCGAACAAATGACTGGGCGAGTTTCACGTCCATGGGTATGGAAGGCGCCTTTTGCTTGGCTAAGTTTTTTTTATGGGCTAAAGCCGCGGTTTGCAAGATAAAAAATTCATCAAAAGCAAGGCGCTTTTTCGCTTCCTCCATTTTAGGGAACGTGGAAGGAAAATGAATCTCGGTTAGGGCTTCAGTAAGGGGAAGGAAGTGGTATTTCTGTTGGATTTGAGGGGGTAAATAATCAGGAATTTTTTGAGTTGAGGGCATCACTAAACTTACCAGATAGCGCAGCCATTTCGGCGAGATGCCGTAGGTTACATTATAAACCGGCGCGATCCGAGCGGTATGCGTAGTGCGGGGTTTGTAGATTTCGTATTCCGGATTCCGCATTGTGAAGTAAGGAAGCCCGTATGCCGCTTGACCGCTTAAATATATAAGCGCGCCTTTTTTAAGAGTCTCCGCGAGATACGGCTGATTGAAAAAGAGGCAGGAAATGACCCCTGTTTCATCCGCCACTTCTATCTCCGTCAGAAACATTCTCTTGCGCGGCGTGCGGATCATCTGAATCTTTTGGATTGTACCCAAGACTGTGATGATTTTTCCAGGTCGCAGATCTCGGATGGTAACGATTTTGCTAAAATCATTATAACGAAAGGGGAAATAAAAAATTAGGTCGCGAATTTTTTCTAGACCCAATTTTTTCAAAGCTTTTTGTTTTTGCGCCCCTACGCCATAGAGGGAGGAAAGGGGAGAGGAGAGAGTTAGCATAAGAAATTAAAAGGTTAAAACTAAAAGTGTCAAACAACAATTTAAAACCATTTAAATTTTTTAGTTTTTCATTTTTAGATTTTAGTTTGAGCGAAAGCGAATGTGCCCTTGGCAGGGATCGAACCTGCAACCTTGAGCTCCGCAAGCTCACGCTCTATCCAATTGAGCTACAAGGGCAAAAGCCAATTTTTAATTTTTATTGAGAAATCAATAACACAATAAGCCAATAAAAATTAGCTAAAAATTACCTGCCCGCCATCGCTTCGCTTCAGGCGAGGCGGGCGGGAGAAATAAAAATTAAAAATCATTATATTCTATTCTTCTTATATTTTCAATAACCGCGATAGGCGGTCGGTGGTTGATTCTTCGGTTTTTTCTAGGTCCTCATCCAGGAAGGGGAGTAAAATTTCCCTTATTTTTACCGGGTTTTGATCCGTAATCTGCATGGAGATCTCCGGGAAAAAAGTGCGGTTGTTCTTGAAATTGAGGGTTTTTACCGGCGGATCGTAAATAATCCAAAATTCTTGGAGTGTGTTGTAAGGGTAAAATTTATCTCCCATCTTCACTCCTTTTTCCATCAGAGCGAAATCAAGCGTCAAAGGTTCTTTTTTATTCAGAATGTAAAGCACGATCCCGAACATCGCCACGACAATAATGAGGAGATAGTTTTTCATCCAAATACTGGAGCCTACCAAAAAGGCGCTAACGGAAAAAGTGGCGATATACCAATTGCGGCTTTTGGGTTGTTTTTCATATTCTGGCGCGCGCCATGACATTAAAATTTCGCCGTAATTTTCTTGAGGCGCAGCGGGATTATTTGTCTGATTTTGAGGCATAGAGTGTGTTTTATTATTTTTTTTAAAATGTTTTTTGTATGAGAGCGCTGTGCTAAATGGCACGAGGCGAAATGATTTTATTATTTACTAGATCAATTTTACAAATATCAACCGCACCTGCATAATCAGGAAACAATACTCCATGGGTTATATTCATAGATTCTAAAGATCTTAAACACTCATCTTGAAACTTATCAGGTATTCGAATTTCAGCAAAAATGATTTCGTTTAGGTATTTATTTTTTTTTCTAGTTTCTTTCCAAAACTTTTCAACAACTGACTTAATATCCTCTCCCTCCAAGGCTTTAGTAAACTTTCCTTTTTGGTTTCTCAATCGTTGGTTTTGCCTATGGTCAAAATTGTTATTGAATAAATCAAAATCAACAAATCGATCCGCTCCTTTCATAAGCAACTTTAATGCCCTATTAAGTGCGTATACAACTCTGTTTTCTTGTCCATTCCCTCTCTCGTAGAAAGCAAAATAGGATGCGATATATGGAGATTCTGTCCAATCAAGAAGTGGTGTTAACAGACCATAATGTTGCCCGATAGCCCATATTTCGTTATCGGTTAGAGGGCCAGTTTTTTGTAAATCTTCTAACCTTTGCTTTAAATTATTAAATATTTTATTGAGTTCTTTTTGTCTATCTATTCTCTGAGTAAATTTTCTGTCGAAAGAGGATTCCAATTTTGCTATTTTATTTTGGCCTCGCCAAATATAATCTTTACTACTACCAAATATCCGCACAACATCATGGAACTCGCCCCATGAAGTAAGTTGAAGCTCCAATACCCCATCATTGTATGTTTTATTTTCTTTACGAAAGTTATTAAAATCGTCAATATGCAGTTTTTTGTATGATTCCATTATTGTTCTATAAAGTTTGTTGATATAACCAAATAGCTAAAATACAATAGCAATTTAGATGTATCACACCGTAGCCGAGCGAAGCCCGCCTCCGCCCTTGCGGGCTTCGGCGAGGCGAAGGTCGCCTTCGCGAACCTACTGGCGGACTGCGTCACGCCGTAGGTCCGCTTCGGCGGACCAAAGGCGGAGAGGGTGGGATTTGAACCCACGGACCCCTTGCGAGGTCAGCACATTAGCAGTGTGCTGCTTTCAGCCACTCAGCCACCTCTCCATATTTGGAATTATGAATTGGGAATCAGGAATTTTGTTTCATGATTTTAGTAAAGTCTAGTTGGCTCCATAGTTCCGCCCTCGCCTTCGCCGCCGCGATTTTTCGTGCCAGCGAAGTTGGCGCGCGTCTGCCTAAAGTTTTACTTCTTTTCCGGCTTTCTCATTATAAACAAATATTTAAAACCTCTCAAATAAAAATTAAACTGTCTTGCTCTATGATGCCAAACGTCTGTATTTGATGTTTGATTATGTCTCGTTAAGCAAACAATATCAATTGGCTCAAAATATTTTTCTAATCTTTGCCAAAGTAAAAATCCAACGGCTGTAAATTTCTTTTTGATCCATTGGTCGGCAATAACCCAGCCCATCGCTTTACCCGGTTTTAATATTCTTACGATTTCAGAAGCGACTTTTTCTAATTCGTCATAAAATTCTGTTTTTTCACAAGAGATTTTGCCAATACACTCCTTGTTAGTGGAATAGTTGATATTGTCGGAGTATGGCGAATCAATAAAAACAAAATCAACCGAATTATTTTGAAGCGGGATTTGTCGTGCATCATTTTTAATCACATCCGGTCTAACTATATTCAAATCATAACCAATTACTTTTCTGTTTAATTCCTTTGCCACATCAATTGTTGTCCCGCTTCCACACATCGGATCAACAACTAAATCGCCCTCTTTCGTATATCGCTGGAGTAAATTCCAAATAACGAACGCGGGCGTAACGCCATTATATTTATTATTTCCATGAGGTTCATCACCATAATTCTGTCTTGGAAAATCCCACAAAGTTGTTGATTCTATTTGCATATTATTTCTTTATTTAACCATCTCTATTTGAAAAAAATGATTTATAATATTTTTTGCATTATTTCTGTCTAAGTGAACAATCGACATTTCGTTATTTTTGCTGATTATAATCTCTGATAACCACGCAGGTTTATTTTTGTTGGAAACGAAAAAAATATAGATAAATCCACCAATTAGAAAAGTGTAACCTAATATATTATTGCTTCGGTATTTAATTGGTTGACCAACTATTTCACTCGGCAAATCTCTAATACTTTTATAAGTGCTAATTAAGCAGGGAAAATCCATTGGATCCTTTGGATTATTGTTGATTAGCATCTGCCTTATAAGTTCTTGGTACTGCCCAAGATCAACATACTTAAAAAAAATTCTTTGCGAGATGCTCGCTCTCCACAAAAATGACAACAAAAATAATTTAAATTTTGCATAATCAACGCCTTTGCAATATGTCATCTTTATGCCGTGTTTGTTCTCTCTATTTTCGAAATATATGTCCTTATGACCACCATAAATAAATTTGCTTGCATAATTTTCATAACAGCCAATTATTTTATTGTCACATTCTTCACATAATATATCTGATTCATATTCACTAGACGATAACCTTTGGGACTGACTAAGGTTTTGTAAATTAATTTTATACAAAATATGCTTATCATCAAACAAGCCTCTATACATAAAATTAGGAAAAATATGAGATTTTTTTAATAAAGGCTTGTCTTGTAAACATAATTTGCAAGGCATATAATTTTCTATAAAAGATAAATTACCTTAACAATTTTTTTAAATCATCAATAAATTTATCAAACATTTTTACCTTGTCACTTTCCTCAATATCTGTCTCACTCAAAACATAACTGCCGTCAGTATCTACTTCAACAATCGCGCGTCCCTTCTTTGCAGGCGTTTTTATTGTTAGCGTTCCGTCCTCATCTGGCGTTACGAAATAAACTTTGATATGTTTTGTCGCCTCGTCAGAAGCAAGTTTGATTTTCCAATAGCCAGTTTGGGCGATCCTTTCTCGCAAAGTTACTTTGCTTGATAGAACAGCGATGACCTTACTCGTTTTTGGGTCATAAATAATAATATCAACATCTGGCAAATGCGAACCGAACTCACCAAAATCAACTAATAAATTTCTTTTAACTAAACTTAGCTCTTTAGAAAGATTTGCACTGTTAGTTTTTTCTAATTTATTCCCGTCCGTCACCTCTAAACTTAATCCATTGATTACATCTTTTAAAATATAAATGACTATTTTTTCTAAATTTTTTCCCTTAAACGCTCTCCACGACTGCTCATGATCTGATATTCCACCTTTCTTGATTTTTTCCTGCACCTTTTTACTGGTCAAAAAATATTTTTTATGAATCGGCTTCGCCTCTACAAATATTTCGCTTAAATATCTATAGGCATCCTCTCCGTATTTTGCCCCCTTTTTATCATAGAGTAATTTTAAATCTTTGATATTAAAAGTTTTTTTTATTGTCTCCCTTTGAGTTTAAAACTCTGGACTTTTAGTCCATAACTTCAGTATACTGGAGTTAAAATATGCAATACTCCAGAATTACTTCCCATACAAAGTTTGACAACAAGT
>Ga0265296_1001241_pt1 | contig 30296 bp, 21 predicted proteins | sample MunlanPumphouse1_FD_189073 | JGI IMG/M metagenome (GOLD analysis project Ga0265296, IMG submission 189073) | Groundwater microbial communities from a municipal landfill in Southern Ontario, Canada - Pumphouse #1 | ecosystem: Environmental > Aquatic > Deep subsurface > Groundwater | place... | reverse complement strand
TTCAGGACGCGGAGATTTATGAAAAAAAACCAGTTTTCGCTATGCCAAACTGGTTTTTCGGATTCCAACTTTACCACCACCTTATCTCAACCTTACATCAATTTCCACTTTTGTGAACGTTTTCCCCGACCGGATGCCGCAGATTTGCCAACCATGATTCAGGAAGGATTCAACCAGTTCCGAAGAGTATTTTTCCCGGACGAGCGGATAAGAGCCGTTCTGTTTTTTATCGGTTCCGTAAAGGATTCCTGTCAGAAAAAGTCGCCGGATGAGCGAGACGCCCAGAAGTGTTTGGCTTTCCTTGCCGGAGACGCCCGCCGGAACATGAATATTATCGTCACCGGAATCATCCTCGATCGAGGGAAATCCATCGTCGGCGAGGCTTTTCAGAAAATTGACGATGCGGCAAATCCGGAAAAGCGTCATGGCAGAGAGCCGGTTGCAATTCGCCGTTTCCACCGGATAAAAACTGCTCCGGTAACAGAGCGTGGATTTCGGAACTTTTCCGGAATCTCTAAGCCGGTCGAAAACCGGTGTGCCGGGGACGAGGTAAAAAAGCGACGGACCGATCAGGCACGGCAAACTGGCGAGAAGAAGAATGGCGTTCAGGATTTCCGCGGTCGTTTCACATGGAAGTCCGATGATGAGGTAGGCGGTGACGGAAAGTCCGATGGCATGAGCGCTGTTGACGACTTCGATAAACTTGTCGGTTCCGAACGGTCGCTTGAGATTTGCCTGCATCGTTTCGCCGGGCGTCACCAACGAAATGTTCAGCGAGGAAAATCCCGCCTGTTTCATTTTCTTCAATATTTCCGCGTCCAGATTCGACGCCGTTATGCCGTTCATCGCCTGAAGAGAAATGTGAAACTCCGAGAATCGCTCGATGACGCCGTCAAGGAATTCGGTCAGCCAGCGCCGGTTTCCGCCGAAATGATCGTCTTCAAAATCGAAAGAGCGAATTCCGGCGGCAATATTTTCACCCATTTCGTCGAGAACGTTCGACACGGAGCGAATCCGGTAGCGGTCGCCCATCGTCAGGTGAATCGAGCAGAATTCGCACCGGTTAGGACATCCGCGGCTGGCGAGGATCATCGCGTGGCGCTTGCCGTTCAGGAAATAATCCGGCGTTCCCGGCGTCTTCGCGTCAGCGAACGGAAGTGTGTTCAAATCCGCGATCCATTCGACCGGATTGTGAACGATCGCGTCGCCGCTTCGCCAAACCAGATTCGGAACCGATCCAAAGTCGGATGAATCTTTCTCCAATTCGTTGAGCAATCGTTTCGCCGCGATCTCACCTTCGCCGACGATGATGAAATCCGCGCCGATTTGAAGATAGTTTTCAGGTCGGACGACTGTGTCTGCGCCGCCGACGATAATGACGGCGGAAGGTTTTCTTTCACGAATCAATCGGATGAGGCGAAAAACCGTTTCGGAGTAAGTCGTGAACATCGCGGAAATCAGGAAAACGTCGAATTCACCGGGAATTAGCCGCGCGATTTCTTCGTCCGAATGTCCGAAGCGGTAAAATCGTTTGTACAGAGAAAACGGCGAGGCGTCGTCGGGACGATAAAACGGCGAAACTTCCTTCAGCGCGTCGGGAAGAGAAACCGGTCGCGGTTTTGCATTCCGCAAGTCGATCAGCGTTGGATGAAATTCACGAATTGCAACTGCGACGGACAGCAAACCCAGCGGGTAATTGCGGATCGGCGTCCCGTAAAAATCTTCGATCGGCGGCTGGATCAGGCAAACGGCTTTATTCACGATGAAACTTACTCAATCCGGTTCAAGCCGCGAAATTGATTTTTCAAGAAGACGGTTGCGCCGGAGTGTATTCTGTCTTAATTTCTTCCGAATGATAAAAATGGAGCCAGAATGACGAAATCGAATCCAGTTCAACCGAGGGAAAATCATCTCGAGTTCGATGAAATTCTGAGGCGATTGAAATCGCTGTCGAATCCGTCGGCGATCGCCGGAATGGAGCGTTTCGGCATCACGCCGGGAAAAACATTCGGCGTCGGAATTCCGCCATTGCGCGCATTGGCGAAGGAGATCGGGAAAAATCACTCGCTGGCGGCGCGTCTCTGGAACGAGAACATTCGCGAGACGCGGATTCTGGCGAGTATGATCGACGATCCGAAGCAGTTGACCGAAGCGCAGATGTCTTCGTGGGTTGTCGGGTTCGACTACTGGGAAATCTGTGATCAGTGCATCATGAACCTTTTCGAGAAATCGCCTCTGGCGTGGCAAAAAGCGATTGAATGGGCGGAACGACCGGAGGAATTCGTGCGCCGGGCGGGATTTGTTCTGATGGCGCGGCTGGCGGTGAGCGATAAAAAGGCGAAAGACGAAGATTTCGCGCCGTTTTGGGAGTTGATTGAAAAATACGCCGACGACGAGCGGAATATGGTGAAAAAAGCGGTCAACTGGGCGCTGAGACAAATGGGCAAACGGAACCTCGCGCTGAACCGGCAGGCGCTGGATTTGTCCCGAAAACTCGTGCAATCGGGGTCAAAAAGCGGGCGCTGGATCGCCTCGGACGCGCTCCGCGAATTGCAGAACGATTACGTTCAACGGAGAATCCGAAAATGACAGGGAGAATTTAAGCCGATGATCGCCGCAACCATTCATATCGAAGCCTTTTCGACGATCTTAAAAATCACTGAAACGACCGACCGGTCGGAAAAGATTTTACAATTCCGGAAGGAAATTGTACGAATCGCCGCCGCCGAATTTTCCAGCCGGGACGAACAGTCGGAAATTCAGGATCGCGCAGAAAGTGTTCTGGACGATTTTATCAAACAAACCAAAATATACCGACCCGATTCGATAACCGTGACTGCCGCCGAATGTCTGGCGGAATCGCAGACGCTGAGGAATCTGCGGTTGTTTTTAAAAGACCGCGGTTTTCCGTCGCCGCAGATGCTGACGCCGGAAATGGAAAGCAGGATGTTCCTGCCCGCCGGTTGTCTGACAAACGAGGAAGATTTCTGCGTCATTCGCCTCGGCGAAGGTGATTTTCACATCGACGCCGGGACGCGACGGAGCGTTCAAATGATCCTAACCTTGCGACTGGGATTGTGTCGTCTTTCCGACCAATTTCTGGGGAATTCGCCGCCGGCGCCAGAAGATTTGATCGGATTGCGACAGCATATTTCGGATGAATTGGAACGTTTTCGGTGGATTTCCCGCCCGGGAAAATGTCTCTGCGTCAGCGACGCGGCCGTAGCGCTTTGGAAGTTTGCATGTCCGGAGGCGGAGAAGTCAACCGTTCGGAATATTATTCTGACGCATGCCGATGTTCAAAAGATTATTAAAGATATTTGGACGATTACGCCGACGGAATTGCGTCGCCGCGGAAGCGATCCGAACTATCAATCATTGTTCTTGCCGACCGCGATTTTAATCGAGCATTTGTTCAGGCACTTCGATCTGGAGCGGATTCAAATTCTGCCGCTTTCGGTTTACAGCGTTTCGTAAACCAGTGGCGGCGGTGCGACGGGCGTTTCGGAAAAAGCGTATGCCTTCCGAATAGCCGATTCGGCGCGTTTGAACGCATTTTTATCAGGCGCGTGGACGATTACCAGCGGCTCGCCGACGGAGACAAAATCCCCCAACTTCTTTTCGATGACGAGTCCGACTTCCGGCTGAATCACATCGGTCAGCGTTTTGCGTCCGGCGCCCAGTTCCAACGAGATCATGCCGATCGATGTGGTTTCGATGTAAGCGACATACCCGGTTTTCTTCGAAAGAACCGGCGTGATGAATGCGGCTTTCCGGTATTTTTCAGGCTTTTCGATCAAAGAAACATCGCCGCCCTGTGCGGAAACCATCATCAGAAATTTCTCGTAAGCCGCGCCGGAGTCGAGCGCCCGGCGCAGAGTCGTTTTAGCGCGCGCCAAATCGGTTTCGAGTCCGGAAAGGAACATCATCCAGCCGGTGAGGATCAGCGTCAATTCGACGAGATCGGCCGGTCCGCCGCCTTTCAGGACATCGATGCACTCGAGTACTTCCAGCCAGTTGCCGACATTTTTTCCGAGCGGTTGATTCATGTCCGTCAGCAGAGCGACGACTTTCAAACCGAAATATTCGCCGACATTTTTCAACTGGCGGGCGAGTTTTTGAGTCTCTTCATAATTTGTCAGAAACGCGCCGTTGCCGGTCTTGACATCGAGAACGAGTCCGTCGATGCCTTCGGCGATTTTCTTGCTCATGATACTTCCGCAGATGAGTGGAATGGATTTGACCGTCGAAGTCACATCGCGCAGAGCGTACATTTTCCGGTCAGCGGGGACGAGATCCGGCGTTTGCCCGCCCATCGCGAGCCGGTTCTTTTTTACCAGATTCGTGAATTCCGCGCGGGAAAGATTGACGTTAAAGCCGGGAATGCTTTCAAGTTTATCCAGCGTGCCGCCGGAATGTCCAAGACTGCGCCCGGAGATCATCGGCACGACGCATCCGACGGAAACGGCCAGCGGCGCGAGAATCAGCGAAACCTTGTCGCCAACGCCGCCCGTGCTGTGTTTGTCAACTTTAAATTCAGGAACGTCGGTCAAATTGATCAATTCACCCGGGTGGATCATTGTATCGACTAAGGTAATTGTCTCGGCGTCTGTCATGCCCTGGAAATTGACGGCCATCAGCCATGCCGCCATCTGATAATCCGGAACCGTGCCTTTGACATAACCGTAAATAAAGTCGGCGATCTCTTCCGGTGTGTGTTCCATGCCATTTTTCTTTTTTTCGATAAAATCGGTTGGAATCATTTATCTCTGTCTCCGGTTATATGAATCATTCGTTCGTTAATAAAAAAGCAAAAAACGGGAAGTTCGTCAGGTAAATATCCACGGAGTTTTCCCTATTTTTTCCGAGTGAAAAATCGGAATATTTTGCGAAAGTCCAGCGCTCTCTGTTCGTGTGAAGTGTAATAGATCAAATAAACGCCGATGATCAGGATGATGAGGTTCGGCATCCACATTGCCCAGAATGGTGAAATGATCACCATATCGGCGAGTTCTTCTCCGCCGATGAGAAAAACGTAATAGAGCAGGAAAAATGCGATACTAAGCGTCGCGGCGACCGTGATGCCGCCTTTCCGCGTCATGACGCCCAGCGGTGCGCCGATGAGGATGAACATGATGCACGCGAAAGGGATCGAGAATTTCTTCTGAATTTCGACGTTGTATTTGTTGATCTGTTTCTGGTAACTGAACGCCAGTCCCGATTCGCCCCTGACGCGGTTTTTCAGGTTGTTCAGGCGCGCATTCTTCTGCATCGCTTCGAGAGGCGACAGCGTCTTGGAATTTTTTATTTTTTCCGCCTCGATTATTTTCTCCAGCGATTCCATTTTTGCCGGCGCCTTGCATCCCAGTTCGCTCATCGTAAGTTTATTGATTTTGTATAGGATTTTCTTGTGTTCATCCGAAAACTTGGCTATTTCTTTCCGCATCAGCGCGATGCTCATTTCGCGGTCGCCTCTTCGGGCGGTATCGCGGCGTTCCAGCATCATGTTATCGACGGGAATCGCGATGCGGTGTTTTTTAAAGTCGATGCGCCGATAGTCGGTCATGTTCTCTATATTGAGTTCGTGGATTTGTCCGGAAAACAGCGTGAAGAGGATCGTATTGCCGTCCACGGCGAGAAAGCCACTATCCGCATAGATTGTCGTCTGCGTATCGTACTGATCCTTGTTGTAGATCGTGATCTGGCGGAGCGATTCGCCTTTTTTCGACTTGACGTAGATCGAATAGTCGGGAATGTCGTCCATGAAATATCCCGGTTCGATGGTCAGTCCGGGACGCAGGCGGTAAATATCTCCCGCCAAAAGCCTCGCTTTATGATTGAAATCGGGAAGAATATTATTGCTGAAATAGACCATGAATATGGCGACCGCCGTGCCGAAAACGATTCCCGGTCCCAGAATCGTGAAAAAACTGATACCGCTGGCGCGCATGGCTGTGATTTCGTTGTCTTCGGCGAGACGTCCGTAAGCCATGAGCGACGCGACGAGAACCGCCATGGGAACCGACATGGCGATGATCCACGCGAGATTCAGATACAAAAATTCGATCAGGACGCCGAACTGCAAGCCTTTGCCGAGGAGCCGATCGACGGATTTCAGGAGAAAATTGACCAGCAGGATGAAAGTCACGACGCCGATCGCGAAGAAAAACGGGAAAATCAGTTCACGGTAAATATACCGGGCACCAACCCAGGTACCGCTGAAGGCGAATATCTTTTTTACGCAGGTTCGGACGAATTTTCTCACGGAGTCAAATATACAGAATCGCCGGGGCTTTTTACAAATTGAATTATCGGAGGTATGTTTGCGGCAAACATGACGCGCGGCAATATTTCTATTGAATATCATGGAAGACTTGCTTAAACTTTTTCAGATGGACAGATCAAGGAAATCATGAGGAATCTCCCGATGCGACTTCAAAAGGTCGCGGCTATCTGGTTAAGCGCACTTGTGCTAATGACCTGCGCCCCGCGTAAGAGTGAAAAGGGTCCGAGGATCCGGTTTTCCAATCCCCGGACGCTGATCGAGAAAGTTCAGTCCGGATACGTCATCGTTCCGCGATTCAATCCCGATGCGCAGTCGATCATCTTCAACGGTCGGCTCGGCGGCGACTACTCCGACTGCATTTATCTCATCGCCGCGAACGGAAGCGCGCCCGAAAAGATATATGAATCCGACGAAGACCTGTATTTTCCGTCCATGTCGCCGGATCAGAAGCAGATCGTTTTCAGTAAAGGTCTTTCGCGCCATCTGAATGTTATGAATCTGGACACAAAAGCCGTCACGGCATTGCCGGTCTATGGAAGTTCGCCGACTTTTCTGAACGACGGCGCGACGATTTTATATTCCAACGTCATCGACGGAAACCTGAACCTTTTCAATATTCCATCCAGTGAAAACCGGGAAATCACGAAATCATATCTGACGGCGAATTCCTATCCGATCCTTATGCCTGATCAGAGTTCGGTCGCGTGGATTGAAAACATCCGGCAAGGACTGTTTCGGATCAACCAGTCGCCGGTGGACTCGCTTTTCGTCACGCGGATTTTTCAATTTTACGCCCCGGTTCTGTCCATGACCTGTTCGCCGAGCGGGCAACTGTTTCTCCTGACGAATCCGGACGGTTCGGTTTCTGGCGTCCGGGCCGGCGATTCGACGTCCATCGAGGTCGTCATCGGCGATGAACAGGACAAAACCGCGATCCGTCACTATGCGCAATTCGTACATTGGTCGCCGCAGGGAAATCGGGTCGTTTACGTTGGAGACAAGGCCGACAAGAACTCCTTTCGGACGCCTTACCTACAGACCGGAATGTTCACCGGAGACATCACGATTGCCGATGTCGCCTGCGACGGAATCAACCCGACAGACGTGTTTCAATCGCCGCCTGTCAGAGGAACCTATTTCTTTCCGGTGAAAAGGATCGGCGAATTGCCGCAACGAACATTTCAACCGATTAGCCGGAACAATCCGCCACGAATCGTTTCGGAGCCGCCGGAAAAAACGTACGACGGGGATTTGTTCATGTACCGCATTCAGGCGGTCGAGATCGATCTCTACGATAATCTGCGCTATTCAATGGTCGCCGGTCCGGCGAATGTGGAATTGCTGGAGAAGACCGGAATGCTGATCTGGTTGCCTTCCGACACAGGTTATTTTCACTTTAATGTCGCCGTTACGGACAATCGCGGCGGGGAAGACAGTCAGGCGTTCGATATTCAGGTGCTACCGACGCCGGATTGGCGGCAGATTTCAGTTTTGCCCAAGAAGCAGACGCCTGTTTCCGAATTCAGCGCCGGAATGTTTTTTGTCGATTCGGATCAGGATGGAATCCTGACGCCCGGCGAATCCTGTCAAATTCTCGTCGATCTCCGGAACAATCGCCCGGAACCGGAAGAGAACGTCAAACTTCAGTTGTTGATTTCTACGGAACCGGACGAAATCGAGTGGGGCGATTCGCTGATCTATAACCGTCTCGAAACGAATCTGTGGAACCGCATGAGCGTTCCGATCCGCGGTTCGGAAAATCTGCGTAACCGTCCTATCGTTGTCCGGGGAATTCTGGAAACCCAACGCGGAATCCGAATGTTGCCGGCGAATTTGATCATCGCCGCCAAAAACCCTAATCAGGGAAACAAATAAAATGGAACTTTTTACGAGTTCCATTTGTCAAACAGATGTAAGTTACTTGAAGTCGATAAAACAGATGAGTAAATTTGAACCGATGAAAGAGAGGCAAAAAATGAAACGCAACCTTTTAATTCTATGGGCAATGTTGACCGGCGTTATCTTCCTTTCCGGTTGTTATACGAAATTTATCGAACCGGTTGTCCGTCAGGAAATCTACGAGCAGGCGGAATCCGATACCGTTATTCAGGAAAATCAGTCCTTTGATAATTACACCTTCGATTCGTCATCCCTGAACGAGTACAACATGGGTTACAGAGACGCTTCCCGTGACTTTCTGAACAGTAACCTTTGGATGGGTTACAGCCCGAATTCAAGGCTATTTTCTCCATATCGCTACGGGTATTACCAGAACAATTCCTATTTCTTAGGCTATTACGATCCGTGGTCCTATGATCCTTTTTACGATTGGGATTACTATCGGTATTATTCCTATTACGGCGGGTACTACTATCCTTATTACGGATATTACTCCGGCGGGTACCATGGACATGGCAGTCACTGGTATAATACCGGTGGCGGCGGCAGTAGAGAAACGATTGCCGAAGGACGCGATCAGAAAAAAGCCGAGTGGCAAGCTAAAGAAACCTCGGTAAGTCGCAGTCGGACGTCCGACACTGGAAGCAGTTCCGATTTCCAGACGACGATTTCCTACATGCCGTCAACTTTTCAGGCTAGTAGTACAACTTCGGCCTCCGGTACCAAGACCGTCACGACGACCGTGACCGGTTCCGGTTCGCAAAAAGCCCGCTGGACCACGAAAAGTGCCACAACCGGCACGACATCGAACGGCGAACCTGTCGTCGGATTTCAGACGACGTTAGTTCCCGCGGCGTCTCAAACTACGGTCATCCGGCAGAATACCGGATCGCGTACTGGTACGAAAACCACTTATATCAAGAGCTCCGGTTCGAGTCGCTCCTCGAGCAACAAGAAATCTTCTTCGAGATCGAAATCTTCGAGTTCCGACAATTCGTCGTCAACTCCTTCGAGCAGTTCCAGCAATTCCAGCAGTTCCGGCAGTAGCGGTTCCTCTTCCACGCCTTCATCGTCCACTGGTTCAAGTACTTCTTCTTCCGGTTCGAGCAGTTCATCTTCCAGTTCCAGCGGTCGTTCTTCATCGAGTTCTTCTTCCGGTTCGAGCCGCTCTTCTTCGTCCAAGGCCTCCAGCGATTCATCTAAAAATCACAAATAGGAGTCATACTATGTCCTTTTTCCGTAAGATTTTACCAGCCGTGGCGATCATGTTCTTTCTAATTCATGCAACCGGCTCTGCCCAGAAGTTCGATGAGGTGATGAGCAGTGAAGCGCTCAGTCCTTTCTGGAGTGTTTACGGCTTTGGCGCCTCGGCTTTTACTCTGCTGAACAATTCCCAGCTGGCTACGGATATCTCGTCCACCCAATACAATCCTGCTTTTCTAACCAATATCAAGCGCCCGAAAGCCAGTATTTCCGGCAAGAGTATTTCAGTCAAGCAATTGTCCACACTGGCTGACGTCGGCAAGGAGTATTCCGCATCGGCAAACGAATTCTACATCGATTATATCGGATTTGCCTACCCTGTACCGGTTTTTCAGGGAAGTTTTGTGATGTCCGCCAGCTATACTCCTGCGGCATATTATTACTCCTCGTCCTACAGCAAGGGAATCACGGGAACGACATTTTACGATGAAGATGACGATGGCAACACCGTAACGCACGTTTTGGATACCGATCTGGAGTACGATGTCCGGGAAAACGGATCGATCGATGTCGTCAGAATAGCTGGGGCGGTGGAATTCATGAAAAATTTCAACATGGGTATGTCATTGAATTTTTACAATGGCGAACGCAACTACCTGTCTTCCGAGATTTGCACCGACATCTATGACACGTTGGGCGTCAGTTCAATTATTTACACTGAAAACATCAAGCCCAGTTATTCCGGTGTCAACGCGGATTTCGGTCTGTGTTACCAGTCGGACAACTATAAACTCGGACTGCGTATATCGACGCCGCTCAACATGTCCGTTCACGAAGTCAGCGAATTTATAGAAGAATATACCGATGACGACGACACGACAACTATATATCCAGATCCCTATGATTTCAAGTATAAAACCCGTTATCCGCTGGAAATCGGGACTAACTTCGCGATCAAGATCGCCAAAGTTACATTAGGCATAGACCTCGTTTTCCACAATTGGCAGAAGATCGAAGTCGATCTCCTTGAGGATAAAACCGCCATCAACCGCGACCTCTACTGGAATCTGCGCAATACGACGGATATCAGCGCTTCCATCGCCGTTCCTTTCGGCAATTCGTTCTCGACGCGTTTTGCATACCGCCTTGTACAGTCGCCTTATGCCGAACTTGCCGACAGTGACGAAGAATATTATCATGTCATCGGCGCAAACGTTGAAACCATTCTGAATAAATCCGTCATTATCGGTTGCAGTTATCAGCGCGGTTTTGGCAATCTGTCCAATTACTATCCGTACTTCGAGACGACCACCAAGCAGAAATATACCGAAGATCGTCTGGCGTTATCGCTGGCGGTTCTCTTCTAAATCGCCTTTTGATCGATGCGAATCCACGGCTGGTTACTGATTTGTCTTCTGTTAACGACAAGTTATTCCGCCGCGGCTGAAGCGCCCCGCATCTTCCATGTGCGGCCGGACTCGCTTGAAAATGCGCGGGCGGATTCGATCGAGTGCATCCTCCAGAGCGGCGATCTGCAAATTCGAAAAGTCAGTATTTTCATCCGGAACGACCGGTGGGAAATGTTCAGGGAACGACCGATGGAATACCGGAGCGGGCGGTACGTTTACGACATCGATCCAGAAACGGCTACGGGAAAATACCTGCTTTACTTCATACTCGTCGAGTTCGGCGATTATTCGGTCGTTGCAAGCCCCGCCGAATCGCCGGAAAAAAATCCATTTCGCATTCCCATCGTTCCTAAGATGAAAAAGATGGAGAATCCAGCCGAAAGTCGTTAAATTGATGACGCAATTGCGTAAATTCTGGCGTTCGTTATCAATTTAGGAATCTGAAAATGGTCAAGAAAATCCCGGTCTTTTTAGCGAGTTTGGCGATGGCGCTGATGACGACGCAGACCGTTTCAGCCGCCGAAGTGCGGGTTCTGGAACTCGACGGCGTTATCAATCCTGTCGCCGCGTCCTACATTCACGATAATATTTTACAGGCGGAAGAAGATAGCGCCGAGTGTCTGATCATCAAAATGGATACGCCCGGCGGGTTGATGACTTCCATGCGCGACATCATCAAGGACATCCTGAATTCCAAGGTTCCCGTCGTCATTTATGTTTCTCCGCGCGGCGCGCAAGCGGCTTCCGCCGGTGTGTTCATCACGGCGTCGGCACATTTTGCGGCCATGTCGCCCGGCACGAACATCGGCGCGGCGCATCCGGTAACGATGGGCGGCGGCGGATTTGGCGGAGAAAAACCCGACTCTATCGGCACCGAAACGATGATGGAAAAAGTGACCAACGACGCGGTCGCTTTTATCCGAAGCATTGCCGAACAACGCGGGCGAAACGCCGACTGGCTGGAGCAATCCGTCCGGAAAAGCGTTTCGATCACGGAAACCGAAGCGGTTCAGAAACACGTCGTCGATCTCGTAGCAAAAGATTTGGATGAACTGCTGGAATGGTTGGACGGGAAAACCGTCAAACTCGCCGCCGGTGAAAAGACGATCCACACGAAATCCGCCGAAATCGTCGTCCGACCGCTCGGCATCGCGCGGAAGATTCTGGACATCATCAGCGATCCGACCGTCGCGTATCTATTGCTGATGCTGGGTTTTTACGGCATCTACTTCGAGTTTGCGAATCCGGGCGCGATCTTTCCCGGCATGCTGGGCGGGATTTTCCTGATTCTCGCCTTCTTCTCGTTTCAGGTATTGCCGATCAATTACGCCGGACTGGCGTTGATCGTCGTCGGCATCGTTTTATTCATTTTAGAAGTAAAGATCGTCAGTTTCGGATTGCTAACAATAGGAGGAATCGTTGCCATGACACTTGGTTCCATGATGTTAATCGATGTCAATCAGGCTCCTGATATCTTGCGTGCCATTTCACTCAAGGTCATTCTGCCTATCGTACTTTTTACAGCCGCCTTCGTTATCCTCGCCTTCTCGATGACTTTAAAGGCTCATCGCCGCAAACCGGTTACCGGACTGGAAGGTCTGATCGGCGAAATCGGCCAGGCAATAACCGATATTAACAAAACCGGCACGGTGCAGGTGCACGGTGAATACTGGCAAGCCCGTTCAGACACAGTGCTCACGAAAGGGAGTGAGGTAGTCGTGTTGAAGGTTGAACGGATGACTTTGCATGTTGCTAAAAAGTAAACAACGAATTAAATAATCTTACAAAGGAGAGCATTATGAGTATTCCATTTTTAACAATCGTCGTCCTGTTGATCTTTTTGATTTCCAGCGCGGTGCGAGTCCTGCGAGAATACGAACGGGGAGTCATCTTCCGTCTGGGAAGATTGATCGCTTCTAAGGGCCCGGGTCTCTTTTTCCTGATCCCGATCATCGACCGGATGGTGAAGGTCAGCCTGCGGACAGTCGTCATGGATATCCAGCCGCAAGACATCATCACCAAAGACAACGTCTCGGTCAAGGTCGACGCCGTGGTTTATTTCCGCGTCGTCGATCCTTCCAAAGCTATCGTGGAAGTCGAGGATTTTCTTTATGCCACCTCGCAGCTGGCACAGACCACTCTGCGGAGTATTCTCGGTCAGTCCGAGTTTGATGAACTGCTTTCCAGCCGCGAAAAAATCAATTCCGAACTGCAGATGATTATCGACATGCACACCGATCCCTGGGGCATTAAAGTTTCCCAGGTCGTAATCAAGCACGTCGATCTGCCGCAGGAAATGCAGAGAGCCATGGCTAAACAGGCCGAAGCCGAACGTGAAAGACGCGCCAAGGTCATCAATGCCGAAGGGGAATACCAAGCCTCTAGCCGTCTGTTAGAAGCCGCCGATATCCTGAACAAACAGCCTATTACAATTCAGCTCCGTTTCCTCCAGACCTTGCGGGAGATCGCCACGGAGAACAATTCGACCATCATCTTCCCGGTGCCGATCGACCTGTTTACGCCGTTCATCAAGTTGATGGAGAATAAGGTCGCCGAGCAGAAGTAAGGCGTCATCGGTCATTAGGGCATTAGGGCATTAGTTCAGGGTTCTGGGTTGACGCAGAGAGATTGTTCTGTTTCATATCGGACATGACGATAAGACCTTGCATTTCTCCATCATGACGCAAGAAGCCGTTGTATATTCGTAGCATTTTTAATAGAATTGTGCTGGTGTTGTAGAATCGGCTATTAGGTGACAGGCAAGACTGATGATAAATGGCAATAGACCTAATACGGAGAAACATGAATCATAACGGCAATCATATTGAATCCCGTCTTTGGGCCGCGGCGGATGAACTACGCGCAAACTCTAAACTGAAATCTTCGGAATACTCCGTGCCGGTGCTGGGGCTGGTCTTTCTGCGCTATGCCGACCATAAGTTTCAGGCGGCGGCGAAAGTCCTCGAAGGGACAGGCGGAGTACGGCATAGGATCGGCCCGGCGGATTATCAAGCCCGTGGGGTGCTCTACTTGCCGGAGGAATCGCGCTTCTCTGCTCTTATCAAATTACCGGAGGGCTCCAATATTGGGTCGGCCATTAACGATGCCATGCGCGCCATCGAGGTGGAGAATCCCGACCTTAAAGATGTCCTGCCCAAGACCTATAACCGCTTCGAGAACTCCTTGCTCAAGGAACTACTCAAGACCATGAACTCCGTCCCAATGGACATCGAGGGCGACGCCTTCGGCAAGATTTACGAATACTTTCTCGGTAACTTCGCCATGAGCGAAGGCCAGAAGGGCGGCGAATTCTTTACACCCACTGCAATTGTTCAACTAATCGTCGGTATCATCGAGCCGTTCCACGGGCGCATCTTCGACCCAGCCTGTGGTTCAGGCGGTATGTTCGTGCAAAGCGCCCGCTTTGTCGAAGAGCGCAAAAAGAATCCTAGTGCGGAACTAAGCATATTTGGTCAGGAACGGGTTGCCGAAACTGTCAGGCTGAACAAGATGAACCTGGCCGTGCACGGTTTGGCTGGCGATATCCGTGAGGGTAACACCTACTACGAAGATTTGCATCGTTCCACCGGCAAGTTCGACTTCGTCATGGCCAATCCACCCTTTAACGTAGACCGGGTGGATAAGGACCGGCTCAAGGACGATCCGCGCTTTCCCTTCGGCCTGCCGCGCACCGACAACGCCAACTATCTCTGGATTCAACTATTTTACAGCGCCTTGAGCGACGCCGGCCGTGCCGGATTCGTCATGGCCAACTCCGCATCCGATGCTCGCGCTTCAGAACTGGACATTCGCAAGCAGATCATCGAAGCCCGCGCTGTGGACGTGGTAGTGGCCGTCGGCGCAAACTTCTTCTACACCGTAGCCCTGCCCTGCACCCTCTGGTTTTTCGATAAGGGCAAGGGTAAAACTGCCCGCGCCGATCAGGTGCTCTTCATCGACGCCCGCCATCTCTATCGCCAGATTGACCGCGCCCACCGCGACTGGACATCGGCGCAGATCGAGTTCCTGGCCAACATCGCCCGGCTCTACCGGGGCGAGACGCCCGAGAACCTGCACGACAGCGCCAACTTAATGGCCGAACACTTCCCCGATGGTAAATACGCCGACATATCCGGCCTGTGCAAGGTGGCGACGCTCTCCGAGATCGAAGCCCAGGGCTGGAGCCTCAACCCCGGCCGCTATGTGGGCGTGGCCGCCCGCGCCGAGGAGGACTTCGATTTCAAGGAGCGGCTGGGGGAGCAGAACGAGGAACTGGAAACCCTCAACGCCGAGGCCCGCGAACTGGAAGTGCGGATCGCTGAGAATGTGGCCAGGCTGCTGGAGGCGGAGTGATGACGATCAGAAAACGTGATTCGGGCCTGATGAAGCCTGCAAAGCCGACCGTGGCTCTCCCACTGCTGGAAGACCTCCGCCGGTTGATCGAGGAAACCCGCCAAGGTGTTGCCGCCACGGTCAACGCTGCCCTGAGTTTGCTCTACTGGCGCGTTGGCAAACGCATTAACGAGGAAATTCTGAAAGGCGAACGGGCAGAGTACGGACAACAGATTCTTGCGACACTGTCGCAAGAATTGGTGCGTGACTATGGGAATGGGTTTGGTGAAAAGAATATGCGCCGCATGATCCAATTTGCCGAGGTATTCCCGGATGAGCGGATTGTCGTATCACTGATACGACAATTGAGTTGGACCCACATTATCGCGCTGATCCCTCTCGACAAACCTCTGCAGCGCGACTTCTATGCTGAGATGTGCCGCATCGAACGCTGGAGTGTCCGCACCCTGCGGCGGAAGATCGACTCCATGCTCTACGAGCGTACCGCTCTGTCCAAGAAACCGGAGGAACTGGCCCGTATCGAACTCGACGCCCTGCGCGAAGAAGACAAACTCACCCCGGATCTGGTCTTTCGCGATCCCTATTTTCTCGATTTTCTCGGACTCACCGGCGCGTTTCAGGAAAAAGACCTGGAAGCGGCGATTCTGATGGAGATGGAGGCATTCATTTTGGAACTCGGCGTAGGGTTCGCCTTCCTCGAACGGCAGAAGCGCATCACTCTGGATGGTGACGATTTCTACCTGGACCTGCTGTTCTTCCATCGGCGTTTGCGCCGTCTGGTAGCGATCGAACTTAAACTGGGCGAATTCAAACCCGCGTTCAAGGGACAGATGGAACTTTACCTGCGCTGGTTGGATAAATACGAGCGCCGCGAGGGCGAAGACACACCCCTGGGCATGATTCTCTGCGCCGGCAAGAAGCAGGAGCAGATCGAACTGCTGGAACTGGGCCGCTCCGGCATCCATGTCGCCGAATACCTAACGGATTCATTGCCAAAAGAACTGCTGCAAGAGAAACTCCGAAAAGCCATCATCATCGCCCGCAAGCGGCTGGAGAACGGGGGCAAAGAGCGGATCACCGAGAATTTGGGCAAGTTGCTGGAGGGGGAGTGATATGAACACGTGTCGCTTCCGCTCGAAGCAACTTGAGAACATTCTTGCTTTCAAGAACGGAAAATCCATCAAACCCGGTGGTATCGGTAAATATCCAGTGTATGGATCAAACGGTATCATCGGTGGTTGCGACGAATATAAAGAACAAAACGGAATAATACTTGGCCGTGTGGGTGCGTATTGCGGATCAGTATCCTACTATCCCGGCAAGTTCTGGGCGTCTGATAATACGATAGTCGTTTACCCGAAAAGCACGGAATATGACGTGCTGTATCTTTCATATTTACTAAGAGAACTAAATCTCAATCGATGGGCTGGAGGCGCCGCTCAGCCGCTTCTTACGCAGACTGTATTGAAGCAGGTAGAAGCACCTGTTCCTCCCCTCCCCACACAGCGCAAAATCGCGGCGATTCTCTCGGCCTACGATGACCTGATCGAGAACAACCTGCGGCGGATCAAGATTCTGGAGGAGATGGCGCAGAACCTCTACCGCGAGTGGTTCGTCAAGTTTCGCTTCCCCGGCCACCAGCACGCCCGCTTCACCGATTCCGTTCTCGGCAGGATTCCGGAGGGGTGGGAGGTCGTAACTGTGGAACAAATCGTGGAGAGAGTACCTTCAGGAAAGAAGTATGACCAAAAGACGGTTAGTGTGACAGGCACGGTTCCAGTTCTTGATCAAGGTAGATCTGGAATAATCGGTTATCACAATGATGAGCCAGGTGTTTTGGCAAGCGAAGATACACCAATTATCGTTTTCGCAAACCATACCTGCTATCAAAGGTTCGTTATGTTTTCATTCTCAGCGATACAGAATGTTTTGCCGTTCTTGACCAACTCTGAGTATCCACGGAATATCTATTGGCTACACTATGCGACAAAGGATTTAGTTACATTCAATGACTACAAGGGGCACTGGCCAGAATTTATGGCTAAAGAGCTTTTCCTGCCATCATCGAATACTTGCCAACAGTTCGTAGGCTTTGTTGAGCCGATAACAAGACTTATTTACAAAATGGAAAAGCGAAATGAAACCCTCCGCCGCACCCGCGACCTGCTCCTGCCCCGGCTCATCTCCGGCGAGGTGGATGTGTCGGAACTGGATATAAAAATCGAGGAGTCCGCATGAGTGATACCGTTTTCAAACAAGTCAATTACGACCTGAATTCTCTCGTCAACTATATCGAATTGGGTGAAATCGGCTTGCCCGACATTCAGCGCCCGTTTATCTGGAAAAATGCCAAAGTGCGTGATTTGTTTGACTCCATGTACAAGGGCTATCCGGTGGGTTATTTGCTCTTTTGGCAAAATGGTTTATCCGATGATGCCCGAGTTATCGGCACGGATGCGAAACAAAAACCCGCGCGCCTGCTGATCGTGGACGGACAGCAGCGGTTAACGTCCCTCTATGCCGTTTTGAAAAGGATCAAGGTGGTACGTGAAAATTATGACAGCGAATTGATTAAAATTGCATTTAATCCGCTTTTAGAAAAATTTGAAGTAACCGATGTCGCCATAGAAAGAGATAAGTCATACATTCCCGATATCTCCATTTTGTGGAGCAAGGACACGGACCTTTTCGAGGTTGTTGAGAACTATCTTTCTGTATTGAAGGGTTCACGCGAGATCAGCGGCGAGGAAGAAAAGCAGATCAAGAAGGCAATCTCAAAACTTCAGTCCCTGGTAAGCTTTCCCTTTACTGCGCTCGAGCTCTCGGCAAACATCAGTGAAGAAAATGTGGGTGACGTTTTTGTGCGCATCAACAGTAAAGGTACGCCTCTCAAGCAGGCCGACTTTATTTTGACGTTGATGTCGGTTTTTTGGGATGAAGGTCGAGCCCAACTTGAGGCTTTTTGCCGCGAGGCGCGCAAACCGTCAATAACTGTACCATCACCATTCAATTATTTCATTCAACCGGACCCCGCTCAACTTCTGCGGGTCGGAGTAGGACTCGGATTCAAGCGGGCACGGCTCAAGTACGTTTATTCCCTGTTGCGTGGGAAGGATCTGGAAACGGAACAATTCAGCGATGAACGGCGGATTGATCAGTTCGAAATACTTAAAAAAGCACAGGAACGAGTACTCAACCCCCAGGGTTGGCATGACTTTATGAACTGTATTCGGTTAGCCGGTTTCCGTAGCGACAAAATGATCAGCTCTCAGAACAATCTTCTTTTTTCATACATTCTCTACCTAATGGGGAGAACTGAATATGGTGTCGATGAATTCCGCCTTAGAAATGTAATTGCCCGATGGTTTTTCATGTCGAGCCTAACTGGACGATTTACCGGTTCCCCTGAATCGGCCATGGAATTCGACTTGGCGCGCTTCCGCGAAGTAAAAGAGGGGAACGAGTTCTTGAATATACTGGAACGTGCTTGCGACATGCCGCTGACGGAAGATTATTGGAGAATTACTCTGCCCAATGACTTGGCAACATCATCTCCCCGAAGCCCTTCGCTGTTTGCCTACAACGCAGCCCTTGTCCTGCTTGACGCACGCGCTCTGTTTTCTAAATCAAAAGTTTCTGAGTTGCTGGACCCGGCATCGCGCGGGATTCGTGGAGCGGTAGAACGACATCACCTTTTTCCAAAGGGCTATCTCGAGACGCTCGGTATTACGGATTTGCGAGATACAAATCAGATCGCTAACTATGCAATGGTCGAGTGGGGCGACAACATGAAGATTTCAAATCAGTCCCCCGCCGATTATCTACCTGAATTAGCATCCCGATTTAATAAAGCAGAGCTGGCGCGTATGTACCATTGGCATGCTCTTCCCGTAAGCTGGGAAATGCTGGGTTACCAGGAATTCCTTGAGCAGCGACGCGAAAGGATTGCGCAGGTTATTCTGGAAGGTTATCGAACACTTGCCGCTGAACCGGTTGAAATAGCCCCATACCAGCCCTTCTCTATAAAGGACATCATTGTAACCGGCGAATCGGACCAAGTTGAATTCAAATCAACATTGAGGACCAATCTGCATACTGGCGACAAAGATCCCAGAATGGAATTGGCAGTACTGAGAACCATTGCAGGATTTCTCAATACAAATGGTGGGGTACTGACGATCGGTATTTCCGACGACGGCACGCCACTAGGTATTGACTCCGACGGATTTGAAAATGAGGACAAGATTAACCTTCACCTTGTGAATCTGGTAAAAGACCGCATGAGTCCGATGTTGATGTCGTTTATTCATGTGCACTTTGAAGATTATAATGGATGCAGGGTAATGGTTGTTCACTGTCCCAAATCGATGAAACCAGTATTTGTAAAGGATGGTAATATCGAGCGCTTTTATATCCGTACTGGACCATCTACGACTGAGTTGAGCCCTAGTCAGACACAGGAATACATTAGACAGAGATTTAGTGCATGAGTCCCACCGGCTACACCGAAGACGCCCTTATTGAGCAACCGGCAATCGCATTGTTGGCGGAGTTAGGTTGGGATACAGTCAACGCCTATCATGAGTTCGACCACGGCGCAAGCACTCTGGGCCGTGAGACAAAAGCAGAGGTCATCCTCAAGGCTCGCCTGCGTTTATCTTTACTGCGGCTTAATCCCGATGCTTCTATTGAAGTCATTCATCAGGCTATTGAGGAATTGACCCGCGATCGCTCACGGATGAGTTTGGTCGCGGCCAACCGCGAGATATACCACCTGCTCAAGAACGGCGTGCGAATTCCAATACCTGATCCGGAAGGCGATGGTGAAACAGTGGAATTGATACGGGTAATCGACTGGGATAAGCCCGCCAACAATGACTTTTTGCTCTGCTCGCAATTCTGGGTCACGGGTGAAATGTACACCCGTCGTGCCGATTTGGTGGGCTTTGTCAATGGTCTGCCCCTGCTGTTTATCGAACTCAAAGCCGCTCACCGCCGCTTAGAAACCGCTTTCACCGGCAACCTGCGAGACTACAAGGATACCATTCCGCATCTCTTCTGGCCGAATGCGTTAATCATTCTTTCTAATGGCAGTCAGAGCCGCGTAGGCAGTGTGACCGCCGGTTGGGAGCACTTTGCCGAGTGGAAGAAAATAGACAGAGAGGATGAGACGGGAAGAGTCTCGCTTGAGACTATGTTGCGCGGCGTCTGTGAACCAACGCGATTCCTGGATTTGGTGGAGAACTTTACTTTGTTTCAGGATGCCCCCGGTGGACTGATTAAACTGACGGCCAAGAATCATCAGTATCTGGGCGTCACCAACGCTTTAGCGGCATTGGTAAATATCCAGCGTCGTGCGGGCAAACTGGGCGTTTTCTGGCATACCCAGGGAAGCGGCAAGAGTATCTCGATGATATTCTTCGCTCAGAAAGTGATGCGCAAGATTCCGGGCAACTGGACTTTTCTCGTAGTCACCGACCGGCAGGAGTTGGATGGGCAGATATACAAGAACTTCGTATCAGCGGGAGTTGTCTCGGAAGGACACGCCCAGGCCGAAAGCAGTAAACACTTGCGGCAGTTGCTCACCGAAGATCACCGCTATGTCTTTACTCTGATTCACAAATTTCGCACTGAAAGGGGCGAAGCCCATCCGGTGCTTTCCAAGCGGTGCGATATCATCGTAATCACCGACGAGGCGCATCGCACTCAGTATGACACGCTGGCGCTGAATATGCGCATGGCCCTGCCCAATGCCGCGTTTCTTGCTTTTACCGGAACGCCGCTGATTATCGGCGAGGAGAAGACACGCCAGGTCTTCGGCGATTATATCAGCGTCTATGATTTCCAGCAATCGGTGGCCGATGGCGCAACAGTACAGCTTTACTATGAAAACCGTATCCCGGAACTTCAAATAGTCAATGAAGCCCTGAATGAAGATATGGAACGCTTGCTGGAAGAGGCGGAACTGGACGAAGCCCAAGAGAAGAAACTGGAACGTGAATTCGCCCGCGAATACCATCTCATCACACGCGATGATCGGCTGGAAACAGTCGCCAAAGACTTGGTGACTCATTTCACCGGGCGGGGATTTCAGGGAAAGGCTATGATGATCTGCATCGATAAAGCGACGGCCATCCGCATGTACGATAAAGTACAAAAGCATTGGTCGGCCAGGATCGCAGTATTGGAGCGTGAGTCCTACAGTGCAGATAGCACTGCCAGGCAGGAGATCGAAGAGTGCATCGCTCGGATGAAGGAAACCGATATGGCGGTGGTGGTTTCGCAGGGGCAGAACGAGATCGCCGATATGGCGGAAAAAGGGCTTAATATCCGTTCGCACCGTAAGCGCATGGTTGAGGAGGATCTGGAAACAAAGTTTAAGAAACCGGACGATCCATTCCGGCTGGTATTTGTCTGTGCTATGTGGATGACCGGTTTCGATGTGCCGATCTGTTCGACTCTCTATCTTGATAAACCGATGCGCAACCATACCTTGATGCAGACAATCGCCCGCGCAAACCGGGTCTATCCCGGTAAGGTGAGCGGTTTGATCGTAGACTATGCCGGAGTGTTCCGCAATCTGGAAAGAGCGCTTGCTATCTACGGTGCAGGTGGCGACGGGCAAAAGCCTGTTGAGGATAAGGCCGCACTTTTAGCGGCATTGCGACAGACCCTGGCAGAAACACGCGATTTGTGCCTTGAACAAGGAGTTTCTCTCGAAGAAATCCAAACTTCCGAAGGTTTTGCCCGCGTCGGCCTGCTCGACGATGCCGTGGAAGCGCTGGTTGCCTCTGAGGAGATTAAGCGCCGCTATCTTGACCTTGCCAATGCTGTACAGCGGCTTTACAAAGCAGTTCTGCCTGATCCGACCGCACAGACGTTCGCCGCTGAGGTGAATTGTGTACGGATTATCGCTGAGAAAATTAATGCCCTTACTCCTCCAGCCGACATTTCTCTGGTTATGCAAGAAGTCGAGACGTTGCTCGATCGTTCTATCGCCACTGAAGGTTATCTTATCCGTGAGCCGCGCATTACATTTGGCGATAAGCGAATAATTGATTTGAGTGGGATTGATTTCGATGCACTTGCCGAGAAGTTCAAGACTGGTCATAAGCGTACTATTAATGAGAAACTCAAAGGAACGGTGGCACAAAAACTCATGGCCATGGTGCGGCTTAACCGTACACGGATGGATTATCTGGCACGGTTTCAAGAAATGATTGACGCATATAACGCAGGCAGTTTAAATGCCGAGGAGTTCTTCCAACAGCTAATGGATTTCGCACGAAGTCTGAATGAGGAAGAGCAAAGGGGTATAAGCGAGCAACTGAATGAAGAAGAATTGGCAGTCTTCGATCTATTAACTAAGCCGTATATTGAAATGAGCAATGCTGATCGGGATAAGGTAAAATCAACAGCGAGGGAATTGTTAAATACCCTCAAAGTGGAGAAATTGGTCTTGGATTGGCGCAAACGCCAACAAACACGAGCCGAGGTGCGAGTAACCATCGAGAAAATACTAGACCAAGGTTTGCCGAAGGCTTATACACCAGAACTATTCGAGCAAAAGACCGATGCCGTGTTTCAGCACGTCTATGACGCCTATTATGGCGCGGGGCGTAGCGTCTATGTATCTGTGTAAAGAAGCAGTCTAACAAGGCGGTAAACCGATCGATGATTCCATTGCGTTCCGTTGCTACCACCATGATGTCGTGAAATCAGTATCACTCAGCAGTTCCCGGACGTTAGTCCGTCGTTTTGGGCTAAAGCCCATTTCATTTTTCGGATTCCTTTCCACGCGCTAAAGCATGTGGCAATAGAGCCTTTATTCACCAATAGCGGACAGTCCCGGAACATTCGTCATTGGTCATTGGAGGCATTAGGGCATTATGGTTAGGTTCATCCCCAATCAACCTAATCAACCTAATCGACCGAATCCAACCGAATCCAACCGAATCCAACCCAATCAACCCATTCTACATAATCAACCTATTTAACCTATTCTACCTAACACCCAAACGATTCGGTGCTTTTTTTGATAACATCCCTTAAATTTGATTTGTGAACCTGTTCAGCGCAAAGATCGAAGAACTCCGGCGGCAGATCAATGAAGCCAATTATGCCTACTATGTGCTGGACAATCCGACGATCAGCGACGCCGAATACGACCGGCTGATGCGCGAACTCGAACGGCTGGAGTCGGAATATCCGGAACTTATCACGCCCGATTCGCCAACCCAGCGCGTCGGCGCCAAACCGCTTGACGAGTTCAAGACCGTTACGCACCGCATTCCGCTCCTCAGTCTCGATAATGCCATGGACGAAAGTGAGATTCGCGATTTCGCGTCGCGGGTCATGCGTGGGCTGACACCGGACGAAAATGTCGTGTTCGTCGCCGAGCCGAAAATCGACGGATTGGCGGTGGAACTCGTGTATGAAAACGGCGTCTTTGTCTCCGGCTCGACGCGCGGCGATGGTGTGACCGGCGAGGACATCACGCAGAATCTGAAAACGATCCGCTCTGTGCCCCTGAGCCTTCGCCGGAACAAGATTCCCGCTCCGAAACTTCTCGAAGTGCGCGGCGAGGTTTACATGGAGAAGAATGACTTCGCCCGGCTCAACGAACAGCAAGCAAAAGAGGGAAAACCGCTCTTTGCCAATCCGCGTAATTCCGCCGCCGGTTCGCTGAGACAACTCGATCCACAGGTCACGGCCAAACGCCCGTTGAGCATTTTCTGCTATTCGCTCGGTGCTTGTGAAGGCCATACGTTCTCGACGCATTGGGAATTTCTTCAGACTCTGCCGCAGTGGGGATTCCGCGTCAATCCACTGATCGAGCGTTGTGCCGGTGCGGAGGAACTGGTTGCATTTTACCGCAAGATCGAATCCATTCGAGATACGATTTCCTACGACATCGACGGCGTGGTGTTCAAGGTCGATTCGCTCGCTCAACAAGCCGAACTCGGTTTTAAGTCGCGTTCTCCGCGTTGGGCGATCGCGGGAAAATTCAAGGCGCAACAGGAAGTGACGCAAATTCTGGACATCGAGGCAAGCGTCGGTCGAACCGGCGCCATCACGCCCGTGGCGCATTTTCAGCCGGTACAGATCGGCGGCGTCACCGTCTCGAATGCCACGCTTCATAATCAGGATGAAATCGACCGCAAAGATATCCGCGTCGGCGATTGGGTCGTCGTTCAGCGCGCCGGCGACGTGATCCCGCAGGTCGTGAAAGTCATCCCGGAACGCCGCACCGGCAATGAAGTCCCATACAAAATTCCGCCTGCATGTCCGGTCTGTGGCGGACATGTGGTTCGCGACGAGGGCGAAGCCAAGCACCGGTGTGCGAATATTAATTGCCCGGCGCAGATTTCCGGAAGCATCCGGCATTTTGCCGAGAAACGCGCGATGGACATCGAAGGCGTCGGCGACAAACTCGTCGAGCAAATGGTCGATGTCGGTCTGATCCGGAACGTTTCCGACCTCTATTTTTTGACGAAAGCGCAGTTGCTGACACTGGAGCGGATGGCGGAGAAGTCGGCGCAGAATATACTCGACGCCATCGAACTCAGCCGAAAGACGACGCTGGCGCGATTGATCTATGCGCTTGGCATCCTGAATGTCGGCGAACACATGGGAAAAGTGCTGGAAAAGGCGTTCGGCTCGCTGGAGAAAATTCAAATGGCGTCGCTCGATGTGCTGACGTCGGTCGAAGGCGTCGGCCCGATCGTCGCGCAATCGATTCGCAATTTCTTCGACGAATCGGCGAACGTTCAGACGATTCAGCGTCTGTTGGAGGGCGGCGTGACGATCGAAACGGTGGAAAAGCCGTCGGAAGAGTCGCCGATTGCCGGGAAGACGTTCGTTTTTACCGGAACGCTGGCGACGATGACGCGGGACGAGGCGAAAGAACTTGTCGAAAGCCTCGGCGCAGTCGCTTCTTCATCGGTCAGCAAGAAGACCGACTACGTCGTCGTGGGGACCGATGCTGGCTCGAAAGCGGACAAAGCCAGAGAACTCGGTGTGAAAATCCTGAACGAGGACGAGTTCCGGACGCTGATCGGCCGGGGATAAGATTTTTAGCCGCGGATTTACGCGGATTACCACGGATTATATTTTCAGTAACGCCTTTGAACGAATACCGCGACTTTTGCCACCGGTAACTGTGTTCCGTATGTTCTGTGTGTTAAAATAGTTTTTCTTTTGTGGTCTTTTCTGCCTTTATCTGTGTCGATCCGCGTTCATCCGCGGCAAAAAACTCTGTAGATTTCGCTGTTTCAAATTCCGAGATACGGATTGAAATAGCCGTGCCGGAGATTCGGGAAAGTCTTCCGGAAGCGGTCGATCATGTTTCGGATGCCGATGCCTTCTTCTTCGGGCGGATTCATCGTTTCCCAGTACCATTCCGGATCGATGTTCAGGTTCCGCCATTGGATCAGGTCGATGTCGTATTTCCCGATCAAATCTTCCACCGCGGCGATCTCTTCCGGCTGGTCGGTAAATCCCGGGAAGACGAACAGATTGATCGAGACGAACCCGCCGAGGTCTTTCATCACGCGAATGGATTCCAAAACGTCGTCGAACGAATAGTTCGCCGGTTTGTAGTATTTTTTGTAGAGGTCGCGCCGGGCGGAATTCATCGAGACGCGCATGCTGTCGAGTCCAGCCGTGCGAAGATTGCGGACGACGTCCGGCCTGCTGGCGTTCGTGTTTAGGTTGATCGTGCCTTTCGACGTTTTTTGCCGGATGCCTTTGACGGCCTGGATCAATAAATCGGGATTCATCAGCGGTTCGCCTTCGCACCCTTGACCGAAGCTGACGACGGGAAGCGGAGCGGTCTCGAGATGTGGAACGGCGATCTCGACGATTTCATCCGCTGTCGGCGTGAAGTCGATGCGGAACTGTGCCGCACAGACGCCGGAATCCTTTTGAAGCGAGATACAACCGAGGCAATTGGCGTTGCATGCGCGGGAGGTTGGCAACGGCATTTCCCAGCGATTCAGCAAATAATTTAGCGCGGCGGGACAACCATAAGTCAGCGCGCAGTTGTTGATCAAATGAGCGGCAAGCCGGTTGCGCGGATGTTTTTTCAACAGATGTTTGGCGCTTCGCTCGATCTGAGGACGATTGACGAGAAGCGGATCCTGGCGAATATCCGGATCAATGCGCGTGGCCGGGACGTAGAATTTGCCGTCATGCCAGCCGACGGCGCAATAAGCATAAAGCGACAGCCACGGCGCATCCGGTTTCCGCTCCCATGCGGCGTGGTAGCCGATCGTGTAAGCGGGCGCAACGAAAGCGGCGACGGCAAGGAGTTTTTCACCGTCGGATTCTTCGAGCGTGACAATCTCGCCGGTCTGGCGGTCGATACCGACCGGTAACCGCTCCGGCAATTCCATGAGTTGACTGCCGTTCGGCAGAGGAATCCACTCGTCCGGCTGAATTTCCAGAATTCGCTCTCCGGAAAAGCCGACAGCCCGATAATTTTCCATGTCGGTGACGTTCCCTCTGCCGTCCGAAACGACGAGCGAGGGTGAAATATTGCTGTTTGTATGGGTCACTTTCAAAATCCTTTCGTCGAAAAACCGCCGGAATTTACCGACTTTCGGCTAATTAATGAAATCCGGCCTTGTTTCCCAATTGAGTAGAGAATGACGGAATTTCTATTGGAAACGAAAAAGGTTTCAGATTAAATTCAGCCAGTCGGTTTTAGAAATTTTACAAGTCAGAGCAAAGCATGAGCACAAACCCGGTTCCCAGAGCGACATGGATTCTCAGTTACGGCGACATGGTGACGCTGTTGTTGACCTTTTTCCTGATGATGATCGTCGTGCTGAACGAAGCCGAAAATACGATCTACCAGATGGTTGACGTGTTGTTGAATGAGACCCAGCAAAGCCTTACCAACTATGTCCGTATGGAAAAACTCAACAAAAATATTATCGTCAACCGTACCACAAAAGGCGTCCAGTTGACGATCAGCGGCGAGTATTTTTTCGATGTCAACTCGGCGGAAATATCGGCGAATCTTCGCCCGATTCTGGATCATATCGGGAATACGATCCGGCATTCGCGGATGTTTGCGCTGGAAGAAGACAAGGAAATGAAATCCTTTTACGATGCCATGCAAAAATACAATCATGTTCTGAACATCGAGATTCGCGTTGAAGGACATACCGACAACTGGGCGATTCGCGGCGGGAAATATGCCAGCAACTGGGAACTGAGTTCGGCGCGCGCTCTGCAAGTCGTGCGTTATCTCAGCGAGGTTTCCGGGATCGGGGAGAGTAAGTTTTCGGCGCTGGGTTACGGCGAATTCCGGCCGGTCGCCGACAATTCCACGGAAGAGGGACGCTCGCTAAACCGGCGCGTCGAGATTTTTATCGACGCCGACCTTCAGGAAATTCAGCCTAAAAAGGCTGCGCTCTGAGCCGTGCCGGTTCGTCGGCGAATCTAAAAACACTTACCGTTTATTTTCTTTTGGCAAACGCCGTTTGTGCATTGATAACATATTTCGTTGTCGAGCGGTTTGTTATCGAAGAAATCTCTGATGTTTTGACAGGTCGTTTGGGCAATGTTCCTCAGCGCTTCCTGTGTGAAAAATCCCTGATGCGAAGTGATAAGCACGTTGTTAAAGGTGAGTAGTCGCGCCAGTGTGTCGTCGCTTAGAATCTGGTTGGAGAAATCCTCGAAGAAATATTTGCTTTCTTCTTCGTAAACATCCAGACCGGCGGAGCCGACTTGCTGGTTTTTCAGTCCATCGATGAGCGCCTGCGTGTCGATCAAATGTCCGCGTCCCGTGTTGATCAGCATGACGCCGGGTTTCATCTCGGCGATGGCTTTTTCGTCGATCATGTGGAAAGTTTCCTTGCTTAGCGGACAATTCAGGGAAATGACATCCGATTCGCGATAGAGTGTCTGGAGATCGACATAAGTCACGTCGTTTGCCTTTGCATAATCCGCGTCCGGAAACGGATCGTAGGCGAGAATTTTCATCCCGAAACCGTTGAGAATCCGAATGAGGACTTTCCCGATTTTTCCCGTCCCGATGATCCCGGCGGTCTTGCCGTGCATATCGAAGCCCATGAATCCGGCGATCGTGAAATTGTTGTCGCGGATGCGATTGTAGGCGCGGTGGATTTTCCGATTCAGTGTCAGCATCAGTGCGACAGTGTACTCGGCGACGGCAAACGGCGAGTAAGCGGGAACCCTGACGACGTGCAGGTTTTTGTAGGCGGCGCGGAGATCGACGTTGTTATAACCGGCGCTTCTAAGCGCAATCAACTTGACGTCAAACGATTTGAACAGGTCGATCGTCTCTTTTGTGAGCGGATCGTTGACGAAAATACAGACGACGTCGGAATCTCTGGCGAGAATCGCCGTATCGACCGAGAGATGAGCGTTGAAATATTTGAACGAAAATCCGAACGCGGAATTGACTGCGTCGAACGACTGGATATCGTAGGATTTGGCGTCGAAAAAGGCGATTTTGATAGGTTCCATAACGTTCCTTTTAAAGATTGACGGCTATTTGCGATTGAGCGAGTCCGTCGGTGTAAACACAAGATCAGAATAGACGCTGACCTTGTCCTGTTCTAACAGTAACGTTTCGTTTTGCGTTGAAATTGACATGACTTTAACGCTTCCGTCCGGCAGATCGATTGAGATTTCTTTCTGGATCGGCTGAGGGCCGGCAAATTCAAAGGCGGGGCGGTAATATTTGGCGATGTCGATGGTGCCGATGGGAATCTCTTTGCCGAAAAGCCGGAAGAAGAGTTTGACCTTGGCCTCGCGAACCTGAATGCGGATGCGGTTGGTTTCGCGGATGTACTGAATATCGACCTGCCCTTTCGCGTCTTCGGTGGTTTTAAAAACACCCGCCTCGATTTTGACTTTTGCGTAGAAATGGGCGATGCCCGGTTCGATGTCGACCTCCGGATCGATGACCGTCCACTCGTATTTGATGTCGGCCTTTTTGCCGGTTCCAGTCACCGGACCGATACTGTTAAAAAAAGCATTGATCATGCTTTCGTGGATCGAAACGCCGACGTGCCGTGGCGCCGTCTGAGCAAAAGCGCTCGCACTCCAAACAAAAACGAAAGCGATGATGAGATGTACGGTTTTGATTTCTTTATTCATTTTGATACCTTTGAGCAAACAACTTTTTCATAAAATCGCCGGAATTTACCATTTTTCCCGGAAAAATGCGCCAACTGACTCGAAAAACCTCTTTTATTTTTTGATGCAAACCGATATACTCTCCCCCGATGATTGCAAAGTCGAAAAGAAATCTTGTTCAGTGGTGGTGGCGCTGCACTATTTTCTTTTCGGGTTCGCTGATCCGCATCGATAACTAATTCAATTTAAAAATCATTTAAGAGATCGCAGAGCCTGAAAAGACCTGCGACCGTGGTCGTTTTATATCAAAAAAGTAGGAGAATCTTGATGATTGAGAAGTTACCAAATGAGAACGGATATTTCGGAGAGTACGGCGGCGTTGACCGGACTGGCGTGCGATATTTATATGGGCGAAGTCGATATTGCTAAAGAGCATCCGAACGTCGTCCGAATGAAAATTCTCGGGGCGACGGTCGTTCCGGTTTCGGAAGGGCGGAAGACGCTGAAAGAGGCGGTTGACGCCGCATTTCTCGCCTATTTACAAGATCCGGTTACACAGTTTTACGCCATCGGCTCCGTCGTCGGACCGCATCCGTTCCCGATGATGGTTCGCGATTTTCAGAGCATCGTCGGTTACGAGGCGAAGGAACAATTCAGAGAACTGACGGGAAAATTGCCGGATCATTTGGTGGCGTGCGTCGGCGGCGGATCGAATGCGATGGGATTATTCACGGCGTTTTTAGACGACACTGGCGTAGAGATTCACGGCGTCGAACCGGCCGGGATCAGCTTCAAGGACGGCGAACATGCGGCGACGCTGACGCTGGGGAAACCCGGCATTCTGCACGGATTCCGGTCGTATGTTCTTCAAAATGAAAAGGGCGAAGTGATGCCGGTTTATTCGGTCGCCAGCGGATTGGATTATCCGGGCGTCGGCCCTCAGCACAGTTATTTGAAAGACATCCGCCGCGTTCAATATCACTGCGCCACGGATCGTGAAGCTATCGACGCTTTCTATTTTTTGTCGCGTG
>Ga0265296_1001240_pt1 | contig 30328 bp, 25 predicted proteins | sample MunlanPumphouse1_FD_189073 | JGI IMG/M metagenome (GOLD analysis project Ga0265296, IMG submission 189073) | Groundwater microbial communities from a municipal landfill in Southern Ontario, Canada - Pumphouse #1 | ecosystem: Environmental > Aquatic > Deep subsurface > Groundwater | place... | reverse complement strand
TGTTCTTTGATGTAGTCGGGAAATTCGCGAAAACTGGTGGTTTTCGGATCGATGGCGCCTTCGAAGGTGCCGATCGACACTTCGTAATCGTTGCGCGTGTCGATCAGCAGCACTTCCGGGTCGCTGATCAGTGCGTTCCAGTCCTGCGGCTCGACGTAGGTGCCGACCTTCTTGTTCGGGTCAACGCCTTCAACGCCGAGGGTGACGATCTCTTTCTTCAGCTTGACCTTGGTGCGATAGAACGGCTGTTCGTCGCAGTACGATTCCTTGTGGTCGATGTCGACCATGCGTGGGTCATTCTTGAGCCAGGCGAGCAGGCCGTCGATGCCTTCGCGGCTGCCGGAAACCGTGCCGTTGATGCCTTCTTCGGCGATCAGAAGAGTGCCTTTGATGCCGTTGTCGACCATCGCTTGCAGCAGTGGCTCGCGCAGGTCAACGTAATCTTCGAGGGTGACGAACTTGTAAAGTGCCGCCACGACAATCGGTTGTGTCATGGGTATTTCTCCAGGTGGCTACCCTCGCAAAGGGTGAACCGGATTCAAAAAAAACGCGCCGGCTAAGCGGCGCGTTGCGGATTCTAGCAAAAACATGATGTGTTTTGGATTTACTCAGTCTTTTGTGACAACACAAAACCTGTGGCGAGGGGATTTATCCCCGTTGGGTCGCGAAGCAACCCTAAGCCCATTCAGCCCCGTTCCTTCTGCCAGGACCGTGGTTACAGGGTTTACGACTGCTGCGCAGCCGAACGGGGATAAATCCCCTAACCACAAAAATCCCGCCACATCCAAAATCAGTGCTTGCTACCGCCAGCACAGGTCGGCGACGCCGGTGCGCCGTCGATCTCTGCCCATTCCTGCGGGGTGTAGGTGTGCAGCGCCAACGCATGGAACTCGCCCATCAGCTCGCCGAGCGTGCCGTAGACTTTCTGGTGGCGCTTGACCCGGTTCAGGCCTTCGAACTGCGCGCTGACCACCACCGCCTTGTAGTGGGTCTGAGACCCGCGACTGTGCATGTGGCTTTCGTCGAGCACTTGCAGGTGCTCAGGCTGTAACAGGGCCAGCGTCGATTCGATGCGTTGTTGCATGGTCATCACGAACTCCGCTTACTTCTTCTTGGCTGGCGCCGCGGCCGGGGTCAGCTCTTTGGTCATGTCGTCGAGCAGCTTGTTGACCACTGGCACCGCGCTTTCCAGTTTGCCCTGGGTCATCTGCGCCGACTGCTGGGTCAGCTGCGGCATTTTTTCCAGGACTTTCTTGCCCAGTGGCGACTGGTAGAAGGCAACCAGATCCTTGAGCTCGGATTCGCTGAAGTTGCTGGTGTAGAGCTTGACCATGTCGGGCTTGAGCTTGTTCCAGCCAATGGCCTGGTCCAGCGCAGCGTTGGCCTTGGCCTGATAGGTTTCGAGCACGGCTTTCTTCGACTCAGGCGCTTTGGTCTGTTCAAAGCGCTGGGCGAACATTTGCTGCACTTGCATGTACACCGGGGTACCCAGCTTGTCAGCGTGAGCCAGCGTCAGGAAAGCTTCGGCACTGGCGTTGTGGCTGGCGGTATCGGCAAGCACCTGGCCGCTGGCGCAAACCAGTGCAACCGCGGTACAGATGGCGCGAAGACGAGTCATCGAGTTTCCTTTAAGCAAAGCGAGGTCGAACCCCAAGGGCGACCATTCTGCGCCTAACAATCGCTGTGGCTCAACCCCTGGCCCTTGCCGCGCTTGATTGGCGGGGTTTTGCGATCAACAATCGAGCCGATGGAACCACCCGGGCCGACGCCGGCCTAAATTGCGCCAACAGACCAACAGGAGTGTGCACGATGAGCCGTATCGAAACCGACAGCCTGGGCCAGATCGAGGTCCCGGACGACGCTTACTGGGGTGCTCAGACGCAACGCTCGCTGATCAACTTCGCCATTGGTCAGGAACGCATGCCGCTACCGGTGCTGCACGCCTTGGCGCTGATCAAGAAAGCCGCCGCACGGGTCAACGACCGCAACGGCGACCTGCCGGCGGACATCGCTCGCCTGATCGAACAGGCCGCCGATGAAGTGCTCGCCGGCGAGCATGACGAGCAGTTCCCGCTGGTGGTCTGGCAGACCGGCAGCGGCACTCAGAGCAACATGAACGTCAACGAAGTGATCGCCGGTCGCGCCAACGAACTGGCCGGCAATCCGCGTGGCGGCAAGTCGCCGGTGCACCCGAACGATCACGTCAATCGCTCGCAAAGTTCCAACGACTGCTTCCCCACTGCCATGAGCATCGCCACCGCCAAAGCGGTGCAGGAACAACTGCTGCCGGCGATTGCCGAGCTGTCCGGCGGCCTCGCTGAACTGGCGGCGCGGCACATGAAACTGGTGAAGACCGGGCGCACGCACATGATGGACGCGACGCCGATCACCTTCGGTCAGGAATTGTCCGGCTTCATCGCGCAACTGGATTACGCCGAGCGCGCGATTCGCGCGGCGCTGCCGGCGGTCTGCGAACTAGCTCAGGGCGGCACCGCCGTTGGTACCGGTTTGAATTCACCACACGGTTTCGGTGAGGCGATTGCCGCCGAACTCGCAGCACTGTCCGGTCTGCCGTTCGTCACCGCACCGAACAAGTTCGCTGCACTGGCCGGTCATGAACCGCTGGTAACGCTGTCGGGTGCGCTGAAAACCCTCGCCGTGGCGCTGATGAAAATCGCCAACGACCTGCGTCTGCTGGGCTCAGGTCCTCGCGCAGGTTTCGCTGAAGTGAAGCTGCCGGCCAACGAACCGGGCAGCTCGATCATGCCCGGCAAGGTCAACCCGACCCAGTGCGAAGCGCTGTCGATGCTCGCCTGTCAGGTGCTCGGCAATGACGTGGCGATCGGTTTTGCCGCCAGTCAGGGGCACTTGCAGCTGAACGTGTTCAAACCGGTGATCATCCACAACCTGCTGCAATCGATCCGTCTGCTCGGCGACGGTTGCAGCAACTTCCAGCAGCACTGCATCGCCGGGCTCGAGCCGGATGCCGAGGTCATGGCCAAGCATCTGGAACGTGGATTGATGCTGGTGACCGCGCTGAACCCGCACATCGGTTATGACAAGTCGGCGGAGATTGCCAAGAAGGCCTACAGCGAAGGGCTGACTTTGCGTGAGGCGGCGTTGCAGCTGGGTTATCTGACCGATGAAGAGTTCGACGCCTGGGTGCGGCCGGAGAACATGATCGAGGCTGGGGCCAAGGGCTGAAATCTTCAGCGCCTGGAAGTCAGCCTTCGCGAGCAAGCTCGCTCCCACAGTGGGCTGCATTCTCATGCTGGGAATGCGCAAAAATGTGGGAGCGAGCTTGCTCGCGAATGCGGCCGGCGCGGTTCAACTGGCTGCCATCTTCATCCGACGCGCCTTCAACCCTGCAATCAACGATGGCCCCAACGCCACCAGCGCCGAACCCAGCACCACCAGCACCGCCCCGCCATAGCCCAGCGCATTGATCTGCTCGGCATGCACATAGTCCGGCCAGATCCGCGCCGCAATCGCCACCGCAACAAACGTCACCAACGGAGTGATCGCCAGCGTCGCGCTGACCCGCGATGCTTCCCAATGCGCCAGCGCTTCGGCGAATGCGCCGTAGGCGATCAAGGTGTTCATGCAGCACGCCAACAGCAGCCAGCCCTGCAACGGGCTCAGGTTGAGCGCTTCCAGCGGATGCACCCACGGCGTCAGCAATAGCCCGCAGAACAGATAGATCACCATCATCACCTGCAACGAATTCCACACCGTGAGCAATTGCTTCTGGCCCAGCGCATAGAAGGTCCAGACCGTCGACGCCAGCAGCACCAAGAGCACGCCGGCGGTGTAGTCGGACAGCGAGGTCAGCAGCTCGGCCAGGCGCTGATTGAAGAACAGGCCAAAGCCGATCAGCAACACCAGCAAGCCGATGCCCTGGCCGATGCTGAAGCGCTCCTTGAACACGAACAGACTGGCGATCAGCAGCATGATCGGGCCCATTTGCACCACCAATTGCGCGGTGCCGGGGCTGAGCAGGTTGAGGCCCATCAGGTACAACACGTAATTGCCGACCAGCCCCAGCACCGCCATCAGCACCAGCCAGCCACCCTTCGGCCCGAGCACCTTGCGACTTGGCAGGCGCTTGACCGACGCCAGATAAATGAACAGGCAGCCGCCGGAAACCATCAGACGAAACCAGGTCACCGTGACCGGATCCATCACCAGCAACACCTGTTTGAGCTTGATCGGCAGGATGCCCCACAGAAACGCGGTCAGCAGCGCCAGGAACAGTCCGTACACCCAGCGCCCCGATGAAATGTGCATGCGAACCCCAAAAGCCTGCTGACAAGAGCACTCATTCTAGGCGCCCTGTCCCGTGCAACACAGGGACAGTTGCCGCCAGGCCGCGAATGAAACTGTGCAGGTCGCAGCAGTAAACCGGCGCGCCGCCGTTGATCGGCCGGGCAGGCGCGCCAAGTGCTTCAGGCATAAGCTGAATGCAGACTTTTCAACGCATATCAGGGAGACCGACATGTACGCCATGCGCGCCGAGGACAGCGCCCCCGCCACCCGTTTTCGTAGCGACCGCGTGTGTCGGGTCAATGGCGAGCTGTATTTCAGCACCCGCGAAAATACCCTCGAAGGGCCGTATGACAGTCAGGTGATCGAGCGGGAGATTCAGGCATATATAGCGCGGATGCAGCGGCAGGATTCTACCCGCTGAACCGCGGCGCTGCCTTCGCGAGCAGGCTCGCTCCCACAGGGGAATACCGTCACCTGTGGGAGCGAGCCTGCTCGCGAAGGGGCCTGAACAGGCAACCAATCCTTTAGCGCACCGCCTCAAACAACCCGCTCGCCCCCATCCCGCCACCCACGCACATGGTGACGATGCCGTAGCGCAGATTGCGCCGCTGCAATTCCCGGATCAAATGCCCGACCTGACGCGAGCCGGTCATGCCGAACGGGTGGCCGATGGAAATCGAGCCGCCATTGGCGTTGTATTTGTCGTTGTCGATCTCCAGCCGGTCGCGGCTGTACAGGCACTGCGAAGCGAACGCCTCGTTCAATTCCCACAGATCGATATCCGCCACTTGCAACCCCTTGGCCTTGAGCAGTTTCGGCACCGAGAACACCGGGCCGATGCCCATTTCGTCCGGCTCGCAGCCGGCGACGGTGAAGCCACGGAAAAACGCTTTCGGCTTGAGCCCCAGCTCCAGCGCTTTGTCCAGGCTCATCACCAGTGTCATCGAGGCACCGTCGGACAGCTGCGAGGAATTGCCCGCCGTCACCGAACCGTCGTCGGCGAACACCGGTTTCAAACCGGCAAGGCTTTCGTACGTGGTGTCCGGGCGGTTGCAGTCGTCGCGCTCGACGACGCCGTCGACAATCTGCACTTCGCCGCTGTTCTTATCCTCGACCCGGTATTTCACCGCCATCGGCACGATTTCATCATCGAACAAACCCGCAGCCTGGGCCTGGGCCGTACGCATCTGGCTTTGCAGCGCATAGCGATCCTGGGCCTCGCGGCTAACGCCGTAACGGCGCGCCACCACTTCGGCGGTCTGGCCCATGGTGTAGTAGATGCCGGGGGTCTGTTGCTTGAGCAATGGGTTGATCAGGTGATCGGTATTGACGCTTTTCAGGGTCAGGCTGATCGACTCGACGCCGCCGGCAACGATGATCTCGCTGCAACCGGAGGCGATCTGGTTGGCGGCAATTGCAATCGCCTGCAAGCCCGACGAGCAGAAACGGTTGAGGGTCATGCCGGCGGTGCCGGTGCCCAGGCGCGACAGCACCGCGACGTTGCGACCGATATTGTAGCCCTGCGCGCCCTCGTTGGAGCCGGCGCCAACGATGCAGTCCTCGACGCTGGCCGGGTCGATATCGTTGCGGGTCAGCAGCGCATTGACGCAGTGGGCCGCCATGTCATCGGGGCGGGTCTGGTTGAACTTGCCGCGAAAGGATTTGGCCAGGCCGGTCCGCACGCTGTCGACGATCACCACTTCACGCATGGCATACCTCATTGTTGTTGTCGGTTGAAAGTGGACCTGAGCATAAGTCCACCTTCTTGCCGACCGCGAGGATCATTCACCCGGCGTATGCGCGGCCATCGCTTCAGTCCTTGTGCTTTTTGGCCTTCTTGTCGGATTTCTCGAACGCGTCTTCCAGCGCGCGGTTGATGGTGCGCAACACTTTCACCCGTGCCCAGCGTTTATCGTTGGCTTCGACCAGCGTCCATGGCGCGATCTCGGTGCTGGTGCGATCGACCATGTCGCCGACCGCCCGGCGATAGTCGTCCCACTTTTCCCGGTTGCGCCAGTCGTCCTCGGTAATCTTGAAGCGCTTGAAGGAAATCTCTTCGCGCTCCTGAAAGCGCTCCATCTGCGTGTCCTTGTCGATGGCCAGCCAGAACTTGACCACGATGACGCCGGCATCGGCCAGTTGCTCTTCGAAGTCGTTGATTTCGCCGTAGGCGCGCAGCCAGTCGGCCGGGGTGCAGAAGCCTTCGATCCGCTCGACCAGCACCCGCCCGTACCAGGAGCGGTCGAACACGGTGAATTTGCCCCGCGCCGGAAGGTGTCGCCAGAACCGCCACAGATACGGTTGTGCGCGCTCTTCTTCGGTCGGCGCGGCGATCGGGACGATGCTGTACTGACGGGGATCGAGCGCGGCTGCTACGCGGCGAATCGCCCCGCCCTTGCCGGCGGCGTCGTTACCCTCGAACACCGCCACCAGCGCATGGCGGCGCATGCGTTTGTCGCGCATCAGCCCGGACAGACGCGCCTGTTCGGTGATCAGTTGTTCTTCATAGTCTTTCTTGTCCAGACGCTGCGTCAGGTCGAGGCTGTCGAGCAGGTTCAACTGATCGACCGGCGTGCCCAGCGGCGCGGCACTGACTTCGTGGGGATTGACGTCGGCGCGCTTGAGCGCACTTTGCAGGCCTTCGAGGAGAATCTTGCCCACAGCCAGGCTGCGGTAATTGGCATCGACGCCTTCGATGACATGCCACGGCGCGTAATCGCGGCTGGTACGGCGCAGCACGCGCTCGCCGTATTTGACGAACTTGTCGTAGGTCTGCGACTGCTGCCAGTCCAGCGGACTGATGCGCCAGCTATGCAGCGGGTCGTCGGCCAGCGATTTGAGCCGCGCTTTCATCTGCTTCTTGGACAGGTGAAACCAGAACTTGAAGATCAACGCGCCTTCATCGCAGAGCATTTTTTCCAGACGCTCGGCGCCGGCGATGGCCTGGTCCAGACGCGGATCCTTGAACAGTCCGTGCACCCGGCCCTGGAGCATCTGGCTGTACCAGTTGCCGAAGAACACGCCCATTCGCCCTTTGGCCGGCAGCATGCGCCAGTAGCGCCACGCCGGTGGCCGCGCCAGTTCTTCATCGGTTTGTTGGTCGAAGGTGCGCACTTCGATCAGGCGCGGGTCCATCCACTCGTTGAGCAGCTTGACCGTCTCGCCCTTGCCCGCCCCTTCGATGCCGTTGATCAGGATGATCACCGGAAAGCGCTTCTGCTGCTGCAACTCGAACTGCGCTTCCAGCAAGGCTTCACGCAGCGCAGGGACCGCCGCCTCATAAGTGTCTTTGTCGATGGCGTGACCGATTTCAGCGGATTCAAACATTGGACGGCTCCTTCCAGGGTTCAACAAGACTAGCGGATTGGGCACGGGCGCAGGACAGAAATTCCCATGAACTCAGGACGGGATGAGAACTTTGTGGTGAGGGGATTTATCGTTGACTGGCTGTGCAGTATTCGTAGATCCGGGAAGTGCGGTTTGGATCGGGAAAACGGGGTGGATGGTTTTGGGACTGCTTCGCAGTCCAACGGGGATAAATCCCCTCGCCACAGGGTTCTTTTCACCGCGAGTCTTGTGGTTTTGGGACTGCTGCGCAGTCCAGCGGGGATAAATCCCCTCGCCACAGGGTTCTTTTCACCGCGAGTCTTGTGGTTTTGGGACTGCTTCGCAGTCCAGCGGGGATGAATCCCCTCGCCACAGGGTTCTTTTCACTGCGAGTTTTGTGCTGGATCAGGTACTACCGGCGTGATCGGCTAGAATGGCCGCCTTGTGTTTGCCGAGCCTGCCATGAAAGCCGAAATGCCCCACGCCCAACTCGACTGGGACGACCAGGGACGCCCACGTTCGCGGGTGTTTGATGACGTGTATTTTTCCGATCAGTCGGGGCTGGAGGAAACCCGTTACGTGTTTCTTGAGCAGAACCGTCTGGCCGAGCGCTTTGCTGCGCTGCCGGCGGATGGTCGGCTGGTCATTGGCGAAACCGGCTTCGGCACCGGGCTGAATTTTCTCTGCGCCTGGCAGTTGTTCGAACAGCACGCGGTGGCCGGCGCGCGTTTGCATTTTGTCAGCGTCGAGAAGTACCCGCTGGCGCCTGCGGATCTGCGCCGGGCCTTGGCACTGTGGCCGGAACTCAAGCCGTTGGCGGATCAGTTGCTGAGGCATTACGTGGCGATTCATCAAGGCTTTCAGCGCATTACTTTGGCCGAAGGTCGAGTGACGCTGACCTTGCTGATCGGCGATGCGCTGGAGCAACTGCCGCAACTCGATGCGCAGATCGACGCGTGGTTTCTCGACGGTTTCGCTCCGGCGAAAAACCCGGACATGTGGACCGCGGAGCTGTTCGTCGAACTGGCGCGCCTGGCTGCGCCGGGCTCGACCATCAGCACCTTCACCAGCACCGGTTGGGTCCGGCGTCTGCTCAACGCTGCCGGGTTCAAGATGAAGCGCACACCGGGCATCGGCCACAAGTGGGAAATCCTGCGTGGCGAATTTCTCGGTTGGCCCGCCGAGGTGGCGGCGCCCATACCGGCGAAACCCTGGTTCGCCCGCCCTGCTCCGTTGCGCGGTGAGCGCCGGGCGCTGGTGATCGGCGCCGGTCTGGCCGGCTGCGCGACGGCGTCGAGTCTGGCGGCGCGCGGCTGGCAGGTGAGTCTGCTCGAGCGTCACGCGGCGGTGGCGCAGGAAGCGTCCGGCAACCCGCAAGGCGTGCTCTATCTCAAGCTGTCCGCCCATGGCACGGCGTTGTCGCAGTTGATCGTCAGCGGCTTCGGTTACACCCGGCGCCTGCTGGAAAGCCTGCAACGCGGCAGCGACTGGGATGACTGCGGCGTGCTGCAATTGGCGTTCAATGCCAAGGAAGCCGAGCGCCACGCGCAACTGGCGGCGGCGTTTCCTGAAGATCTCTTGCAGTGGCTGGAACAGCCGCAAGCGCAGGCTCGCGCCGGTGTCGGCGTGGCCCACGGCGGCTTGTATTACCCCGAAGGTGGCTGGGTGCATCCGCCGGCACTGTGTCAGGCCCAGGCGATGCACGCCAACATTGAATTGCTCAGCCATCACGAAGCTTTGGAACTGCGTAAAGTCGCTGACCAGTGGCAAGCCTTCGACGGCGAGCGTTTGCTCGCCAGCGCGCCGGTGGTGATCCTGGCCGGAGCTGCCGAAATCAAACGTTTTGCCCAGAGCGCCGAATTGCCGCTCAAGCGCATTCGCGGGCAGATCACGCGTCTGCCTGAAACCGCAGACAGTCATGCGCTGGCCACCGTGGTGTGCGCCGAAGGCTACGTCGCCCCGGCGCGTCTGGGCGAGCACACCCTGGGCGCGAGTTTCGACTTCAACAGCGACGACCTGACGCCCACGACTGCCGAGCACCAAGGCAATCTGGCGATGCTCGAAGAGATTTCCAGCGACCTGCTGAGCCGTCTGAACATCAGCGAGCAGCCGCTTGAGAACCTTGAGGGCCGCGCAGCCTATCGCTGCACCAGCCCCGATTACCTGCCGATTGTCGGCCCGCTCGCTGATCTGCAAACCTTCAATCAAACCTACGCTGCGTTGAGCAAAGACGCCCGACAGGTGCCGGACATCGCCTGCCCATGGCTCGATGGTCTGTACGTCAACAGCGGCCACGGTTCTCGCGGGCTGATCACCGCGCCGCTGTCCGGCGAACTGCTCGCCGCGTGGCTGGACAACGAGCCGCTGCCGTTGCCGCGCAGCGTGGCCGAAGCGTGCCATCCCAACCGGTTTGCCTTGCGCAAACTGATTCGCGGCAAGTGAATATCAGATGTCCGGCATCACACAGAGGCCGAGATCCATCAGGCGTATGGACTCTTCGGTCAGGCGCTTGATCACTGCCTCTTGTGCCTGCTCCTTTTCAAGCTGGAGGGCATTCGCCTGACTCACATAGTCGGCACTGAGGAGGGTGTCCGCCTGCTCATCGAGGGCACTCATGCGCGGCGCGAACGATTCATCGATCATTGAAAATTTGCGCGTAAACGTACGCTTCAGATAATCACGCCAGAACGTTCGCTCCTGCATGTATTTCAGCCATTGCGGGGAAAGTTCGGCAGTCATCACGCGATTTCTGGCGACCTCAAGATCAGCGGCTGTCACGCCACTCTGGGCATCGAACAGCATACCTTTCGGTTGACCGCGCAGCCCCAGCTCATCGGTCAGACCGATGCGATAAGCAAGGTTCATTTCCAGTGCATCGACCTTCGGGGCCCGGAGCGAATGCTCCAGGGCAATTTCTTCCAGCTTGTCCAGCCTGAACAGACTGCGGCCCAGTTCCAGCAGAGCCTTGGCAGTGACCTTGCGGCCGCTTGCCGCGCTGGTTACCCGCTCGACTTCCACCTCGACTTCCAGGCGACTGAACACCAGCGTTGCGTTGTCGGTGCAATGAAGCGGATCGGCAGCCGTGTCGAGCACTTGTTCACACAGCGGCCCGTCAGCTTCGGCCGCCTTCAGTACCGCCCAGACGCGTCGCTGCAAGTCGGCGCTGGCCTTTTTTCCGTCTGCGGTATCGCCCAGTTGCGCCAGCACGGTGAACAACCCATCGGCCTTCGGCTCGTTTCGCAATGCCGTCCAGATGCGCGTCTGTTCTGCCCACTCCTCGCCACTGTTCTTGGTCAACCAGAGCGAGCGGGCGTGTTGCTCGTTCATCCTGGCGATGTCATTGGGGAGGTAGTCCATACCGATGCCGAAATTATCGCGATAGTTTTCCAGATGCGTTTTGCTGCGTTCGGAAAAAGGATTCAGTCCCAGCTTGAGTGCGCTGGTGAAATGGCGTGTTTTCTGGAATAACCAGTCGGGCAGCTCTTTGATTTTATTCCCGGTCAGGTTCATCAATTCAATGTGGACGGAATTGGACAGGCCTTCTGGCAGTTCCGTGATGCCGGTGTCTTGCAGGGACAAGCGGCGCAGTTGCGTCATTTGACTGAAATCCGGGGTGGCGCCCAACGGATTCTTGTCCAGATTCAGGTAGCGCAACGTGCTCAGACTGTTCAGCTTCGCCAGGGTCTGTTCGGTCAGTTTGAGCTGATTGTTTGCCAGGCTCAGCCGTTGCAGACGCGGCATGTGCGACAACACTTCAGGCAACCGGGTGATCGTGTTGCTGCCCAGTTCCAGTAGTTCGAGCTGTTTGAAGGACTTGAGGAAGTGCGCGACATCATCACCCAGCGCCATGTTGCGCATCGACAATTGCTCTATGTGGTCGAAGCTCACCGACGGCGGCAATGTTGGCACCTTACCGATGCGCATGCCGTCAAGGTTGAGGGTACAGAGGCTTTTTCCCTCTTCGTTGGTGGCCCAATGAAAGCGTCGAAATCCTTCTTCGATCAACTCGGCGGCGATTTTCCGGCTGTGCCGCGCTTCGGCCAGATCGCCACCCATGGCTTTCAGGGCCGCGGCATCTTCGCTCCAGACAAACAGAACGTCACGCAGGGTCTGCAGATCCTGACGCAGAGCTTTGATGCGGGTCGCACGGCTCAACGGATCATCGCCCAGCCCATCGAGCAATTGGCTGAGCTGCTGCTGATTCAAGCGTGGATACAGTTTGCGCGCCTTGCGCAGCAGCGCCCGCGAATGCTCCGTCCCGGCAGCCTGATCGCTCTGCATGCAGGCCGGCTCGACAAGCCGAGGCTCAAACGTGCCGCGAACCAATGTCTGCGCCGTCTCCTCGCGTTCATCCAGCGCTGCATCGAGCAATTTGCTGCGCAAGCGCACGGTGTCGGCCTGCGCAGACTCGCCCAACCCGGCGGCCGTCCGCTGACGCAACGGCAGCGCTTTGAGAATCGCGCTGTACAGATCCCCCGGCGCTGCTGCCACTTTGCCAAGTGACTTGCCGTCGCCACTGAACGCCTCGTAACCGGCAGCAGACTTCACCAGCGAGCAGGTATTTTCGGGTTTCGCAGAAGCATCGCCAATGGCTTCCATGATTGGCCCGGTGAGTGTCTTGTCATGCACTTGCAAGCGCAATTGTGTATCCCAGCCGCTCAGTCGAGGCAGCAACTGAATGGCCAGTTTGTCGGTATCGGCATTGGCCAGTCGTGGCCAATGCAAACCTGCCAGGGCACGATCGAGTCGCACTGCGTTGATGTTTTGCCTGACGCGTTGCCCCATCCGTAACGGCACCTGTCCGGTCTCGCGCAGATGCAATCGTTCGATACTCGGCGCGCGCTCGATCAGCCGCTGCCCATGGCGCGTCGCAATGGCGGCAAAGACCTTGCGCAACTTCAGCACATCGTCCGCCTCGCTCCGGTCATAACTCTGATACATACGCTCAAGCACCGCCCGATGATCCGTCTTCAGCGCCGCGCCGAGCTTCTTCGCCAGCGCCGACTCTTCCAGACTAGCGGCGGTTTTACTGCCGAGCAGAGCATCGACTTCGTTCTGGTACAGGCCATCAATGACCGTTCGCAGCAACTGCCCCGCCGCCAGTTGTTCACGGCTGACTACCACGCTCAGAGCTTCGTCGGGCTCGCGGGTCAATGGATATGTTGCCTCGACGCTGCCATCGGCGTTGGTCACCTCGATGTAGCGGTCGGTTGGCCAGCCCTTGAGCTTGGGCAATGCTTGCAATTGCTCCTCGGCGGGCTGGCCGGAATGTACTTCGCCGGCCTGCAGTTCGCGGGTCAGCTGGCGCAGTTGACGGGAGAGACGCACGCGTTCCACCGTGTCGCGCAGACGCTCCGGCAACGCCAGGTTATCGTTGAACGCCTGGAGCAATTGGTCATGACTGGTGCCACTGAGCCGACGCATGTTATCCAGGTCGCTGTCGGTGAATTCGCTCAGGTGCGGGTCGATGCGTTTGAGTGTGTACGCAGAACTGCCCCACTCCTCGGGCTCTTCGCCAGGAATGCGCCAGCCGCCCTCAACGTGTCGGGCCAACTCCGGGGCATAGGCGTCAGCGCGACTGGCATGCTCCAGACGCCACAGGCTGGCATCGGCATCGTAACTGCCGGCAAAGAATCGATGATCGACACGCCCAAGGGTTTTGCGGCCCACCTGATAAAACTCCTTGGAGCTGGCATCAATGGTGAATCCCGCCGGGAGTGAATGCTCATAGGCAACGAGATCGGGCTTCCACAGACGTGCCTTGCCTGCGTGATTGAGGATGGCCCGAAATTGCCCGAAGAACTCCGGGTGCGAGCGCAGCAGTTTGCCGCCCAGCGTGCCCAACGCCTTCTGCCCGCCGGCAAACGCCGCCATCAGCGCAATGTTCTCCACCACGCTGAGCAGGTGCGAAAGCGCTTGCTGATGATCGCCACGCTGCCAGTCTTCGACCCCTTCATACACTTCGCCGAGCAATTGCCCGACCGCGACGCCCATCATCAGTTGGCCAAGGACCGGCACAAACATGCCCGCCACTGACGCGATGGTCACGCCCAGCTGGAGAAAATCCAGCAGACGTTTCTGGCGTGCGTCCTCATCGATATCTGCCGTCGGCACTGCCAGTTTGCGCGCATCGATCTGTAATTTTCCGACGTGACTCTGCACCATGAAATCAAAAAGCGGGACACTCATCGACAGTTGCCTGATGAGGCCCAACTCGCCCTTTTCCTCGAACGTTTTGAAGAAATCGGCCTTGTCATCCTCATCAAGGCATCGACCGAAATAATCCTTGTAGTCCGGTTTGCGCAGTTGTTGCGTGAGATAGTTTTTGAAGGCATTGAAGCTCGGATATTCGTACAACGCCCTATCGGGCTCGCCCGCCATGTAGACCAGGCAACCATCCTCGGGATGTTCCTGCACCGAGCGCGCGCAGAACACCACGACACCCCACACGCAGCTGTCCAGTATCTCGATTCCCTGCATGATCATCGGGTCGTTGCCGTGGCGCAGGGTTGCCGACGCCACGCCCTGGGCATCAATCAGATCCTGCAGCATGCGCAATCCCTGCGGAGTGATATCAGCCTTGAGCGCGGCCAGATGGGCGTCGAGCTGCAACAGGCTTTTTTTCATCGCGCCAATGTCGCGGGTCAGGACGCTACTGGTCACGACTTTGCCGTCGGCATCGCGCAGGCCGAAGACTTGCTGGAAATGTTGCTGATATTTCTTGCCCAGGTCGAGCGTGCGGCACAACGCGGCGAACGCCTGCGGTGTCAGGCCCTGCACACCCGCAGGCGCACTGGCAATGCGCACGACACTGCCGGACGGGAAACCATCGGCTTGCTCTTCGTCTTCAGTGAAGTTCTGCATCGCCGTCTGCAGCAGGGTTTGCTCGGCGTGTTTTACGACATCGATACCCGCTTGGTTGGTCGCCGTCGCGTCGCAGCCGCAATCGTCACCCGGCAGACTGAGCACATCCTGTTCGACGTCATAGACCGCCGGCCACTTGGCGTTCAACGCAGCGGTGAGTTCTTTTTTGCAGAAACCGCGCAACGATTGCAATCCGGCCAGATCCTTGGCCACTTTGAGCTGCAGGCGATGCAGCTCGCGAGCGGTCTGATCCAGCGTGGCCAGCGTGTCGGTCGAAGCCTTGAGCAAATAAGGCGGCAGACTTTTCTCCAGGGCCTCGGCCGTGTCGAGGTCTGCGGTGGCTTCCAGCAGCGTGCCGAGCACTGAAGATGGAGCAAGGTTTTGTTTCTGTTGCTGCACTGACATGGCAATAGTCCTTTATTGCTGTTGGGGCTTTCGACCTTAGCGATGGTGTGAATGAATTGATAATGGAAAAAACTGCTGGCAAATGCCGCAAACACACGCAGTTTTTCGGCCTATAAAACAGCCCGCTACCGCCCCGCAAAAAAAACCGGCTAACGCTGCCAGGGCGCCCTCTAGCACCGACCTGCAGAGGCCGTAGCGCCGCGCTTATAACTTATCGATCTAAAACTCCGCCTACCGTGACAGGTCAGTTTCTGAGTACCCGCACTTTTCGCGTGGTACGGCTTGACCTTCCCCAACGGAAAAACCGGTAAGGACTTTATGTGCGGATTAGCTGGCGAGTTACGTTTTGATCAACAACCTGCAGACCTTGCAGCGATCGAGAGAATCACCCATCACCTGGCCCCTCGCGGCCCTGACGCGTGGGGCTTCCATGCCCAAGGGCCGATTGCCCTGGGTCATCGACGCCTGAAAATCATGGACCTGTCGGACGGCTCGGCGCAGCCGATGATCGACAGCCAACTGGGCCTGTCCCTGGCGTTCAACGGTGCGATCTACAACTTCCCGGAACTGCGCGCAGAGCTTGAAGCACTGGGTTATGCCTTCTATTCGGGTGGCGACACCGAAGTGCTGCTCAAGGGTTATCACGCCTGGGGCGAGGGATTGCTGCCGAAGCTCAACGGCATGTTCGCCTTCGCCATTTGGGAGCGTGATGCCCAGCGCCTGTTCATCGCCCGTGACCGTCTCGGCGTGAAGCCGCTGTACCTGTCGCGCACTGGCCAACGCCTGCGCTTCGCCTCGGCATTGCCAGCGCTGCTCAAGGGCGGCGACATCAACCCGATCCTCGATCCGGTGGCGCTCAATCACTATCTGAATTTCCACGCGGTCGTACCTGCGCCGCGCACGTTGCTGGCCGGTATCGAAAAACTGCCGCCTGCCACCTGGATGCGCGTTGAAGCCGATGGCCGCACCGAGCAGAAAACCTGGTGGACCCTGCCCTACGGTCCGAATGAAGACGAGAAAAACCTCAATCTGGAAGACTGGGTCGATCGCGTCCTCGACAGCACCCGCGAAGCGGTGGCGATTCGTCAGCGCGCGGCAGTGGATGTCGGTGTGTTGCTTTCGGGCGGTGTCGATTCGAGCATGCTCGTCGGCCTGTTGCGCGAAGTCGGCGTAGAAAATCTGTCGACCTTCTCCATCGGTTTCCAGGATGCCGGCGGCGAGCGCGGCGACGAATTCCAGTATTCCGACCTGATCGCCAAGCACTACGGCACCCGCCACCATCAGTTGCGCATCGACGAGAAAGAAATCATCGAGCAACTGCCCGCCGCGTTCCGGGCGATGAGCGAGCCGATGGTCAGCCACGACTGCATCGCTTTCTATCTGTTGTCCCGTGAAGTGGCCAAGCACTGCAAAGTGGTGCAGAGCGGCCAAGGCGCAGACGAACTGTTTGCCGGTTACCACTGGTATCCGCAAGTCGACGGCGCGGCAGATCCATACGCGGCCTACCGCGATGCGTTCTTCGATCGCAGCTACGACGACTACGCGGCGACGGTTCAGCCGAAATGGCTGGTCGACCACGATGCGGCGGGCGATTTCGTCAAACAGCACTTTGCCCAGCCTGGCGCCGATGCTGCCGTGGACAAGGCGCTGCGCCTGGACAGCACGGTGATGCTGGTCGATGACCCGGTCAAACGCGTGGACAACATGACCATGGCCTGGGGCCTGGAAGCGCGCACGCCGTTTCTCGACTATCGACTGGTCGAGCTGTCAGCCCGTGTGCCGGGCAAATTCAAGCTGCCCGATGGCGGCAAGCAAGTGCTGAAAGAAGCTGCTCGCCGGGTCATTCCAAGCGAAGTGATCGATCGCAAGAAAGGCTATTTCCCGGTGCCGGGTCTCAAGCACTTGCAGGGCGACACACTCAATTGGGTGCGCGAGTTGCTGCTGGATCCGAGCCAGGATCGCGGCCTGTTCAACCCGAGCATGCTCGACAAGCTTCTGACTGACCCGCAAGGCCAACTGACCCCATTGCGCGGCTCGAAACTGTGGCAACTGGCGGCCCTGAACCTGTGGCTCAGTGAACAAGGAATCTGATTGATGAAACCCCATGCCACGTCCATCAACCAACGCCTGTTGCGTGGTCAGGCCCCCTCGTATGAACGTTTGCAGGCGCGCCTGGCCGAAGACGGCAGCGAGCCGGCCAGCGCCCCGATTGCCGTGCATTGCGGTTGGGGCCGGCTGCTGATCGGTCACACCTTTCCCGACCCGGCGTCGCTGGCGCAGGAGCTGCTCAACGAGCAACCCGGCGAGCGCGATATCGCCCTGTATGTTGCCGCACCGCAGCAGATTCTCGGCCTGGAGCCGACGCAGCTGTTTCTCGATCCATCCGACACCCTGCGTTTGTGGTTCAGCGATTACCGGCAGGCCACGCGGGTGTTTCGCGGCTTCCGCATTCGTCGTGCGCAGAGCGAAACCGACTGGCAGGGCATCAACCGTTTGTACCAGGCGCGCGGCATGTTGCCGATCGATCAGGAGTTGCTCACCCCGCATCATCAGGGCGGCCCGGTCTACTGGCTGGCGGAAGACGAAGACAGCGGCGCGGTGATCGGCAGTGTCATGGGCCTCAATCATGAAAAAGCCTTCAACGATCCGGAACATGGCAGCAGCCTCTGGTGCCTGGCGGTCGACCCGCATTGCTCGCGCCCCGGCGTCGGCGAAGTGCTGGTGCGACATTTGGTCGAGCACTTCATGAGTCGCGGCCTGGCTTATCTGGATCTGTCGGTGCTGCACGACAACCGTCAGGCGAAAAACCTTTACGCCAAACTGGGTTTCCGCAACCTGCCGACCTTTGCCATCAAGCGCAAGAACGGCATCAACCAGCCGCTGTTTCTCGGCCCGGGGCCGGAGGCGAATTTCAATCCTTACGCGCGGATCATCGTCGAAGAAGCGCATCGACGCGGTATCGACGTGCAAGTCGATGACGCCGACGCCGGGCTGTTCACCCTCAGCCATGGCGGCCGTCGCGTGCGCTGCCGCGAGTCGCTGAGCGATCTGACCAGTGCGATCAGCATGACCCTGTGCCAGGACAAAAGTCTGACCCACAAGGTGCTCAAGGCCGCAGGCCTGAAACTGCCGGCGCAGCAACTGGCGGGCAATGCCGACGACAACCTGGCCTTCCTCGATGAGCACCAACGGGTGGTGGTCAAGCCTCTCGATGGCGAACAGGGCCACGGCGTCGCGGTGGATCTGCGCACCATCGAAGAGGTGCAGAAGGCTATCGAAACGGCGAAGCAGTTCGACAGTCGCGTGCTGCTGGAAAGCTTCCACGAAGGCCTTGATCTGCGCATCGTGGTGATCGGCTTTGAAGTGGTGGCGGCGGCGATTCGCAAGCCCGCCGAAGTGGTCGGCGATGGTCAGCATTCGATCGGTGCGCTGATCGAAGCGCAGAGCCGCCGCCGGCAAGCGGCCACCAGTGGCGAAAGCAAGATTCCGCTGGACCACGAAACCCAACGCACGCTGCATGCCGCCGGTTACGACTACAGCAGCATCCTGCCGGCCGGCGAGCATCTGTTCGTGCGGCGCACGGCCAACCTGCACACCGGCGGGACGCTGGAAGACGTGACCGACATTCTTCATCCAACGCTGGTCGACGCGGCCGTGCGTGCGGCGCGGGCGCTGGATATTCCGATGGTCGGGCTCGATCTGATGGTGCCGGCGGCAGATCAGCCCGAGTACGTGTTCATCGAAGCCAATGAGCGCGCCGGCCTCGCCAACCATGAACCGCAGCCGACGGCGGAGCGCTTTGTCGATCTGTTGTTTCCGCATAGTCAGCCGGCTGTCTGAACCCTTCCTGATCGTTCCCACGCTCTGCGTGGGAACGCCTCATCGGACGCTTCGCGTCCATTCGAGGGACGCAGAGCGTCCCGGGCTGTATTCCCACGCAGAGCGTGGGAACGATCAGTGCTCAACCCATCAGGAGTTTCCATGACCATGACCACACAAATCCCTGAACCGGATCTGGCTTACCTGCAAAAAGTCCTGCTGGAAATGCTCGCCATTCCCAGCCCTACCGGGTTCACCGACACCATCGTGCGCTATGTCGCCGAGCGTCTTGAAGAGCTGGGCATTCCGTTCGAAATGACTCGGCGCGGCACCATCCGCGCGACCTTGAAGGGCAAAAAGAGCAGCCCTGACCGCGCGGTGTCTGCGCACCTGGACACCATCGGCGCCGCCGTGCGTGCGGTGAAAGACAACGGTCGCCTGACCCTCGCCCCGGTTGGTTGCTGGTCGAGCCGTTTTGCCGAGGGCAGCCGGGTCAGCCTGTTTACCGACACCGGGGTGATTCGCGGCAGCGTGTTGCCGCTGATGGCGTCCGGGCATGCGTTCAACACCCAGGTCGATGAAATGCCGATCAGTTGGGACCATGTCGAGCTGCGTCTGGACGCCTACTGCACGACCAAGGCCGATTGCGAGTCGCTGGGCATTCATGTCGGCGACGTGGTGGCCTTCGATCCGCTGCCCGAGTTCACCGAAAGCGGCCATATCAGCGCCCGCCACCTCGACGACAAGGCCGGTGTTGCCGCATTGCTCGCTGCTCTGAAGGCGATTGTCGACAGCGGCCAGGAACTGAACATCGATTGCCATCCGCTGTTCACCATCACCGAAGAGACCGGAAGCGGTGCAGCGGCGGCATTGCCGTGGGACGTCAGCGAGTTTGTCGGCATCGACATCGCACCGGTCGCCCCCGGCCAGCACTCGAGCGAACACGCCGTGAGCGTGGCGATGCAGGATTCGGGCGGGCCGTATGACTATCACCTGTCGCGGCATCTGTTGCGTCTGGCCGATGAACACGAATTGCCGGTGCGACGTGACATGTTCCGCTATTACTTCAGCGATGCGCACTCGGCGGTCACCGCCGGCCACGACATCCGCACCGCCCTGCTCGCTTTCGGCTGCGATGCCACGCACGGCTACGAGCGTACGCACATCGACAGTCTGGCGGCGCTCAGTCGCTTGCTCGGCGCGTACATTCTGAGCCCGCCGGTCTTTGCCAGCGATGCGGCGCCGGCCAATGCTTCACTGGATCGCTTCAGCCATCAGATTGAGCATGACACGCAGATGGAAAGCGAAACCCGCGTGCCGCCGGTGGACAGTCTGGTGGGGCAGCGCTCTGACAGTTGAGCCTTCGGTGAACAGATAACCGCCTTCGCGAGCAGGCTCGCTCCCACAGAGATCGCATTTCAAAGGTGGGAGCGAGCCTGCTCGCGAATGGGCCGGCAAGACCGATACAGAACTGGCACGCAAAACCCAATCCCCGTAGCATCCCGACATTGATTTGACCGAGGTGCCCATGCTCATTCCCCACGACGCGCTTGAAGTCGACACCCTCACCCGCCTGATCGAGGATTTCGTCACCCGCGACGGTACCGACAACGGCGATGACACCCCGCTGGAAACCCGCGTCCTGCGCGTGCGTCAGGCACTGACCAAAGGCCAGGCATTGATCGTGTTCGATCCGGAAAGCGAGCAGTGCCAGCTGATGCTCAAGCACGACGTACCCAAGCATCTGTTCGACTGAAACCGTCAGCCAGCCTTCGCCGCGGCCTCCTTGCGCTTGATCCGGTCATAGACCTCGGCGCGGTGTACATGGACCTTTTTCGGCGCCTCGACGCCGAAACGCACGCTGGAGCCGTTGACCGACAGAACACGCAGGGTGATGTCGTCTCCGATTGAAATCAACTCACCGACCACACGGCTGAGTACAAGCATGGGATTCATCCTTCAGGACTGGCAAACCCTGAAGATGCGCGGCTTACAGCGTCTTCACAATCCACGACGAGCAAATCAGTCTTGCCCTACAGCTGCCCACGCCCGCAGCTGTCAGACGCTTCGCACAAAAGCCTCAGGCAGCGGAAAAGCGCGGCCCGAACAGAATGATGCTGGCACCGACCACGCACAGGGCCATGCCGATCCAGTCCGAGCCCAGCGGACGCACCCGCTCGACCACCGCCAGCCAGCCAATCGAAGCAACGATGTAGATCCCGCCATACGCGGCATAGGCGCGCCCGGCGTAGGCCGCTTCAACACGGGTCAGCAACAGCGCGAACAGGGTCAGGCTGAGCAACGCGGGAAGCACCCACAACGCACTCTTGCCCTGGCGCAGCCACATGTAGAAGGCAAAACAGCCGGCGATTTCAAATAGCGCCGCAAGGAAGAACCACAAGTAATTGAGCATGGAGGCGTCTCGACAGGGTGACCGTGGCGGCCACCCTAACGACGCGGCGGGCATCGAACAAGATCAAGCGTTGTTTTGTTTGGCCTTGGCGCGCATTTTCTCGGCCATGGAAGTCATTTCGTTGTAGAGCAGTTGCGGATTCTTCTGTTTCAGCGCCCAGGCCATGCGCCCTTGTTCGTGGGGCAGGATCATGAACTCACCGGCGGCGACTTGCTGATAGATGTAGTCAGCGATGTCGGCGGCACTGATTGGCGAACTTTCCAGCAACTTGCCGACCTGGGCTTTCATGGCCGGGGTCGGGCCACGGAAAGAATCGAGCAAGTTGGTCTGGAAGAACGACGGGCAAACCACATGCACCGCCACTTCCTGCTGCGCCAGTTCGATCAGCAGACTCTCCGACAACGCCACTACGCCGGCCTTGGCCACGTTGTAGTTACTCATTGCCGGGCCTTGCATCAACGCGGCCATGGAGGCGATGTTGATGATCTTGCCCTTGCTCTCTTCCAGCAGCGGCAGGAACGCCTTGCAGCCTTTGACCACGCCCATCAGGTTGATCGCGATCTGCCAGTCCCAGTCTTCCAGCGACAATTCGCTGAAAAAACCGCCCGAGGCGACGCCGGCATTGTTGACGATGATGTCGATGCCGCCGAGCTTCTCTTCGCAGGCCTGGGCGAAGGCGGTGAGCTGACTGTAATCGCGCACGTCACAGCGCTGGATGAAGCCGTCACCGCCCGCCTCGCGCACCAGCTTCAGGGTTTCCTGCAGGCCGGGCTCACTGACATCGGACAAGGCCAGCCGCCAACCTTCACGGGCCCAGCGCAGCGCGATTTCGCGACCCAGGCCTGAGCCTGCACCAGTGATCATCATGCGATTTTGCATAGCGGACAGCCTTGTTGTTCCGGGAAAGATGAGCCGAGTGTAGCGAAGGAACTTCGTTCACCCACGCTCCATCCAGTTGCTGAATGGAGGATCAAAAGATTCCAGCCGTCATTGTTTTCCGGTTGGTCTCATGCAGGAGCTGACGAGTGCAACGAGGCTGCGATCTTTTTGCTGGAAAGGAAATAACCGAGCAATCCAAATACATTAAAAAAACATTGAATTATTTTTCATCGGCGCAAGTCGGAACATGTAAGCCGGCTGGAATTTAGTTGCTCTCCAGCTGCCCACTGAGCATCAAGACTCCTCCAGACTCTGAACAAGGAAATCACCCATGGGCACAATTCTAATCATCATCCTGATCCTGTTGCTGATCGGTGGTCTGCCGGTCTTCCCGCACTCCAGAAGTTGGGGTTATGGCCCGTCGGGTATTATCGGCGTGGTGTTGGTCGTGCTGCTGGTGCTGTTGTTACTCGGCAAGATATGACGATTTGAAGCTGTAAAAAAAGAGGCCCTTGTTCAAGGGCCTCTTTTTTATTGCGTGGACTTTAACCAGTCATCAGTCCGGCTTGCCGTGAATGACACCGGCGGTGTTATCGAGCAGGCTCTTGGTCGCGGTTTGCAGGAACGCTTCAAGTTTGAGTTTGAGTTCGGCAGTGCGCGGCGCGTCCGGTACAACTTCGGCGTGCGGGTTGGCGCCCAGCTGATATTTCCAGATTTTCGGGCCCATGTCCTTGTCACGCGGCAACACCAGAATCTCATCGGCGGTGACGATGGCGGTGGTCTGCTCGCTGCCAGATGGCTTGATCACACCGAAGCCGGTGTCGCCCTGCGGCAGGTTGAGCAGGTCACGGCCCCAGCACTGGTGACGCACTTCGCCACCGAGGCGGCCCATGATGGTCGGCACGATGTCGATCTGCGTGCCCACGGTGTGGTCGCGGGTACCGAACTTCTGCTGGATGCCCGGGGCAATCATCAGCATCGGCACGTTGAAGCGACCCAGGTCCATTTCGGTGATCTGGCGCTCGTTGCCGAAGCCGTGGTCGCCGACGATGACGAACAGGGTTTCGTTGAAGTACTTCTCTTTGCGCGCCTTCTCGAAGAACTGGCCGAGCGCCCAATCGGAGTAGCGCATGGCGGTCAGGTGTTCGTTGAGGCTGCCACGGTCAGTGACGCGCTCGACCGGCAATGGCGTGGGCAAGGCGTACGGCGTGTGGTTGGACAGAGTTTGCAGCAATGCGTAAAACGGCTTGCCGTTTTCCCGCGCCTTCAGTTCCTGCAGGCCACGATCGAACATGTCCTGGTCGGACACGCCCCAGGTCGGATCGGAGAACACCGGATTGACGAAGTCGTTGCGGCCAACGAAGTTGGTCATGCCCTGGTTGCTGAAGAAGCCCGACTGGTTATCCCAGGCGAAGTCGCCGTTGTAGACGTAGACATCGTCATAGTCGCGGGCGCTGAGCAGCTGCGGCAGACCGGACAGTTTGTGGCTGCCTTCCGGGGTCTGCATCAGGTATTCGAAACCTGGCAGGTTGGGGAAGCAGGCCATGGTCGCGAACATGCCCTGATGGGTGTGGGTGCCGTTGGAGAAGAAACGGTCGAACAGCAGACCTTCCTTCGACAGCTTGTCCAGGTACGGGGTGATATTGCCCGGCGCGCCCAAAGCACCGACCGAGTGACCGGCCATGCTTTCCATCAGGATCACCACGACGTTCTTGATCGGCAGGGTCTTGTCGGCCGGTGGCATGTAGTCGCGGCGAACAGCGGCGATGTCGGCATCGACCAGTTTGTCGTCCGGCATCAACAGCATGTCGCGCACCACTTGCTGCGCCTGTTCCTGCGGCAGGGTGGCTTTCCAGATGTTGTCGCGGTCTTCGCCCATGCGCGCCTTGGCTGCGGCGACCAGCGACAGCGTGCCATTGAGGCCGAGCTGGTTGGCGAAGTTGGAATCGGTGGTGTAGACGTCACCCCAACGCATCGGTGGGCCTTGACGCAAGGTGCCGCGAGCGGCGACGACGCAGATCAGCAGGCAGACCACGAACACCGCCAGGCGGGTGTACCACGGCGCAACCTGACGGGAGCTGACGCTGCCGCCGCTGAACGGTCCGCGCGGGCGGGTGGCGCGGTCGGCGCCTTTGAACGCCAGGGTCAGAATGACCGTGCCGATTACCCATGCCAGCACGTAGCGAACCACCGGGAAACCGTACCAGAGCATGCTCATTACGGTTTTCGGGTCTTCCTTCACGTACTGGAACACCAGACCATTGAGGCGCTGGTGAAACTCGCGGTAGAAGTCCATCTCCATCAGGCCGAGGAACAGCGCGATGCTCGAGGCGACGGTCAGCCACAGACGGAAGAAACCGCGCGCGGCCATGGCCCGGGCACTGAACAGTGCCAGCACCAGCGGAATGCACAGGTAGACCACCAGGCGCAGGTCGAAACGCAGACCGTTGACGAACGCTTCAAGGAAGGTCGCGGCCGGGGTGTCGAGGATCATCTCGCGGTTGTAGACCAGCAGCGCAAGGCGCAGCGCGGAAAACATGACCATCATGACCAGTGCGCACAGCAGCGTGTAGGCCAGATGCGATTTGACGGTCGGTTGCAGCAGGCGAGCAGAAGATCGCTGCTGATTCAGGGCGTCCGGGTTTGCCATGTCGTTTTAGGACCCATTGGAAGTTGAAGTTGCAAAAATACAGCGGCGCCAGGCCCTCTATTGGTCAGTCCAGACCCCGGGGCGTGCGCGGTGCGCAAATGTTGCACGATCGTTCACACCATTGCCATTGATTACTGCCCTGCTCTTCGAGACTTTCATTTGAAGGGTTGGCAGCGCTATGGCAGGCAACAAGTGCGGGCGAATTGTCTTGGAGACTTTGTGAAAATTTCGTGCAACGCATATCTGGAAATACAATTTACAGACAAAACAAAACGCCCCGAACCGGTCGGGGCGTTTTGCTTACAGCCAATTGATTATTTCTCGGCGCGTTCTTTCAGTGCTTTCAGGGTATTGAATGGTGCATCGACCACAAACTTGTTGGCGACCATGGCCGGCACGCTACCGCCCGGCTCGGTGTGCACCTGATAAGTCACTTCAACCTGATCGCCTTTAGGCACGAACTTCCAGAAGCCCTTGACTTGCTGGACCCGCACGAAGCCTTTTTCTTCCGGCAGATAGGTCGGCACGCCTTCAAGATTACGAGTCAGGCTGCCATCGGCACCCTCAACAGTGGTGATTTTCAACACCGAATCACGCGGGGTCACCGGCCATGGCGTATTGAATTGCGAATAGGTCCAGCTCAGATCGCCTTCGTGCTTGAGCAGTTTCTGGCTCTTGCATTCGTGAATCCACGCGCAGGCGCCGGAGACGTCTTCCTGCAAGGCGCGCAGTTTGGCGACGGTGGTTTTCATCAGCGCGACGCCTTGGTAGGACTTGTAGTCCGAACCGGGTATTTCGCTCAGGGAAACCTTGATGCCGTCTTCGTTCTTGGCCACTTTCCAGTCTTCCGCGTGGGCGACCGAAGTGGCAAGTACGGCAGTCAGACCACACAACACAGCGATACGGTGCAGCGAACCCATAGTGTTATTCCTTATTGTTGAAGTTCCGTTGGTGAACACATCACGCCGCCGTCATCTGCTCCCACCAGCCGATCAATCTGATCGCTTCTTGCGAACTGCTGCCGCACACCTCGACATCCGCAGCGAAGCCCGAGCAGACAGCCGGACGTTCCGGACGGCCGAAAATGCTGCACAGGTTATCGACCGATAGTTGCACGCAACGTTCGCCGGCGGGTTTGCCATCGGGCATGCCGGGAATCGGCGAACTGATGGAGGGGGCAATGCAGCAAGCGCCACAGCCTTCACGGCATTTCATGACGAACAGATCCTCGCGACGGGCGATGTGTAAAGAGACGGGGAACAGAGTAACCGCTAAAACAGCTGTTTCAAATTGCTGCAAGCGGGTTTTCAACGATAAGTAAATGTGACCGGGCAGTCTCCGACGAAGCGTCTGCTCTGCGCGTTGCAGAGGGCTGCATCTATTGTTTGAATTCGAAATCCAGCGCCGCACCTTCCACATCGCGTCGCGCTTCGTTGCGCAATTGCAACTCCATTTCATTGCTGAGCAAGCGGCCGTTGAGCTGGAAGCCGTTATCTTTCTCGCCAAACATCTGCGGCAGGATCGCCTCGCGTTTGGGCAGCTCCACGGTGCCCTTTGGCTTCAGGTCTTCAACCATATCCTTGGGCAGGCTGAGATCGAGTTTTGCCGGCGGCAATTTGGTTTTGGCCACTTCGCTGGCGGGTTTCGATTTCGAAGCCACCGGACGGCGCTTCTTTACCGTGGCGTTTTTTTGGGCCTGGGCTTTTTTTGCAGGCGCTGTGGTTTTAACGGTTTTCTTCGTGGTACTGGTCGCTGCCGGTTTTTCCTGGGCTGCGGCCGCCATAACACCCGGTGCCTGACCGACCATCAGCAAACCCAGCAATACCCACGCGGCAGGAACAATCGCTTTCATGGACCCAACGAACTAACGGCAGAGGGCCACATGCTCGCCTGTTGTGCGTCACATGACAAGCCTCAGCGCCCTCCCCGTTCAGAATCCGCCAGCGGTTTCCTGACACAGTTGGGTCGCCAACAGACCCAGCGTCATCAGCGCCCGCTCCGCCTCGCGGTTCCACGGAATGCCGCAGTTGAGGCGGATACAGTGGTTGAACTGCTCGGTATTACTGAAGATCAGCCCCGGTGCGATGCTGATGCCTTGTTGCAGCGCGCGGACATGCAATTCCTGAGTGTTGACCCGCCCCGGCAAGCTCACCCAGAGGATGAAACCGCCCGTGGGCCGGGACATCTGCGTGCCCTCAGGGAAGTGCTGCTGCACCGCCAGCTGGAACGCGCTGAGGTTTTTCCGGTACTCCTGACGGATATAGCGTAAATGCCGGTCATAACCGCCGTTTTCCAGATACGCGGCAATCGCCATCTGCGTAACGCTGCACGCCGAATGGGTGCTGAAGGTTTGCAGGCGCTGGATTTCCTGTTGGTATTTGCCGGCGATCATCCAGCCGATACGCACACCTGGCGACAAGGTTTTGGAGAAGCTCGAGCAGTAGATCACCCGATCCAGCCTGTCGTAAGCCTTCAGCGCCTTGGTACGGCCCTGCTCGAACATCAGTTCGCCGTAGATATCGTCTTCGACAATCTGAATGTCGAAATCCGAGGCCAGACGCAACAACTGTTTCTGCCGCTCTTCCGGCATGGTGCCGCCAAGGGGATTGCTCAGGCGCGTAGTCAGCACAAGTGCCTTGATCGACCATTGGTTGGCGGCCAGTTGCAAGGCTTCCAGACTCATGCCGGTAGCGGGGTCGCTGGGGATTTCGATGACTTTCAGACCGAGCAGATCGGCCAGTTGCAGCAGGCCGTAATAGGTCGGCGATTCGGCAGCGATCAGATCGCCCGGCCGGGTCAGCACGCGCAACGACATCTGCAAGGCGTCGACACAGCCGTGGGTGATCACCACTTCCGATGGATCGACCACCACGCCAGCGTCACGCATACGGATCGCGACCTGCCGGCGCAGCGGCTCGAAGCCGGGGCTGAACATATAGCTGAACGCCCGTGGACTGTGAAACCGAGTGACCTTGGCCAGTTGCTGATGCAGCGCGCGCACCGGCAGATAATCGACACTCGGCACCGCAGCGCCCAGCGGAAACACGCCTTCGCGGCGGGATTCGACCAATACCTGCTGAATGATGCTGCTGCGCGTCACCAGCCCCGGCCGTTCGACCCGGGCAATGTCCGGCGTCGGCGCGGTCAGCGCCGGGGTCTGGTGCACGTAGTAACCCGACTGCGGCCGGGCGCGGATCAGGCCCTGATCTTCAAGGTTGGCATACGCCTGCAACACCGTCGCATGGCTGACGTTGAGCTGCGAACTCATCTTGCGCACCGAAGGCACGCGCTCCCCCGGTTGATAAACACCACGGCGGATGTCTTCGGCCAGTTGCTGAGCAATACGTTGGTAGAGCAAGAGATTGGTCATGACGCAGCACTCGATTTCACGGGCGTTTTATTCTTGTCTGAAACAATACCGGAACAGTTTAGAAGTGTACTGGGACAGTTGCCAGATTACTCGACCGTACAGTGCGGTGTCTGCCCCATCTGTACGGTTTTGCGCGACAATCGACAGACACAAAAAAGCCCGGCACTGCATGACAGCCCGGGCTTTCCAGAGACGCAGCCCTCAGCGGGCGGCGCCGAGCTGGCCTTTTTCGTCAGAGAACACGATTTCTACGCGGCGGTTCTGCGCCCGTCCACGCTCGGAGGCGTTGGCGTCGACCGGAAACTGGTCGCCGTAACCTTCTACCTGAATGCGTTTTTCGTCGATACCCAGATCGACCAGCACGTCAGCCACCGATTGCGCACGATCGCGGGACAGTTTGAGGTTTTCCTGCCTGCCACCGGTGCTGTCGGTGTAACCCTCAATGCGCACCACGCGCTTGGGGTTGAGTTGCAGAAACTGGACGATCTTCAGCACGACGCGGTTGGCCGAGTTTTTCAGTTCCGCCTGGCCGGTGTCGAACAACACGTCGCCGAGGGTCATCACCAGACCGCGATCGGTCTGTGTGGTCGCCAGCGCGACGATCTGTTCCTCCAGCCACTTGCCTTGTTGCTGCACGCTGAGCAGTTTCGATTCGCGCAGGGCCAGTTGCAGACGCTGACGCTCAAGCTCGAGCTTGGCTGCGCGTTCTTCGTTGAGCGCCTGGTTGGTGTGCTCGCGGGCGATTTCGCTGTAGCGCTGGCTCAGGTAGGCGTAATGCACCACGTCGGCACCGCTGCCCCAATAGGTCGACAGTCGATCGGCGCGGGCCAGGGACTCGCCGGCGCGGATCACGTCTTTCGGCGCGATGCGCAGCACGTTGGAATCTTCCTTGACCTTCTGGAAATCAGCGCCGGCCTGTTGCAGTGCCGCCTCGCTGTGCTGGCCGGCGCAGCCGTAGAGGCTGGCGCAACCGGCGAGGATCAGAATGCCGAGAGCATTGGACTTGAGGCTCATTGTGCTTCCCCCAGTTGCAGCTGCTTGCGCAGGCGGACAATGCGGGTATTGAGCACATTCAGCTGCTCTTCACTTTTTTTCGTCAGCACCTTGGCCTCGGCCAGACGTGCATCCAGTTCCGCCTGCTCGGCACGCATGCGCGCGTTGCGATAGGACTCGTCGGCCATGCTGCCTTTGGCGCGGTTGTATTTTGTTTCGGCCAGCTGCATTTCCGGCACTTCGTCAGCGGTGGCGCCGACTGCCTTGGCCTGCGCGATGGCTTGTTCGGTCAAACGCATTTGTTCACTGGGTGCCGGATCGGATGCGCACCCGGCCAGGGCCAGAACGGCCACAGCCGCGAAAAGAGGTCGAATACTCACTAAGAATCCCTACTGTTTTGGGGCACTGACAGGTTGCGGCGGCTGCTGCTGTTGCGCCTTCCAGCGCTCGATGTTGCGTTGCAGCGCGGCTTCCGTCAGTCCGGACGCGGGCAATTCTGTCATCTTTTTGGCGAGCTGTCCGCGCAACCACGGATCGTTGCAGGCCGAGTTATGCGAAACCGCAAGGAACAGACCCGGCCGGTCGATGGGTTGTTCAAACGCCAACAGATCGCTGGTCATGCCCAATGTCTGAGCGGCGGCCAAGCCTGAGTAACGTCCGGCGAGGACATATTCCACCTCGCCCAACAGCAACTTCTGTAGTGCCTCGGTAAGGTTGGCTGTGCGGGTCAGGGTCAGATTCTGCTCGGCGAAAGTGCCGAATGCCTGGGTCATCCGCGACTTTTCCGACACCGCGCCGGCATGGCCTTTCAGGTCGCTGGCCCCGGCATAGGTCAGCGTCGAGCCTTTGCGCGTCCACACCAGGTAATCGTTTTCCAGCAGTGGCGGATGAATGAAGTCGAAGTTCTCCAGCTCATTCACGGTCAGCGGCGCGTCGGCCAGCATGTCCATGCGCCCGCTGCGCACTTCATCGAGGGCCTGCGAGCGTTTGCCGGCGTAGAGCAGGTCGACTTTGATGCCCAGATCCTTGGCCACTTGCTGCAACAGATCGGCACTGGCGCCGATCAAGCGCTTGGGGTTTTGCGGGTCCTGCCACAAGTACGGCGGCGCGTCCGGGCTGCCGGTGACGACCAGGCGCTCGCACTTGCCAGCGGCCATGGCCAAACCTGGCAGCAGCACCAATCCCAACAACCATCCGCAGCGCAGATCCATGGCAAAACGCTCCCGCTTGAAATTCGAGACAAAAAAAAGCCCGACCAACAGGCCGGGCTCTTTATAAGTGAAGCCGCCGGATTAGACCAGCTTCTCCAGCTCAGGTACTGCTTCGAACAGATCCGCCACGA